>Ga0209801_1000099_pt1 | contig 59015 bp, 52 predicted proteins | sample GraSoiAngelo_127_FD_185884 | JGI IMG/M metagenome (GOLD analysis project Ga0209801, IMG submission 185884) | Grasslands soil microbial communities from the Angelo Coastal Reserve, California, USA - 14_0927_09_40cm (SPAdes) (version 2) | ecosystem: Environmental > Terrestrial > Soil > Grasslands ... | reverse complement strand
TCTCAAGTATCTGAAAGATAAGATCGACGCCGGAGCCGTGGCGATCATCACGCAGCTCTTTTTTGACAACGATGACTACTATCGCTACGTGGAAGATGTGCGAAAGTTGGGGATTACGGTTCCGATCGTGCCCGGCGTTCTACCGATTCTTTCGGCGCCGCAGGTGCGCCGGTTTACGGCGCTTTGCTGCGCGAAAATCCCTGCACCGCTGGAGCGTGAGCTCGCCAAGGTTGAGAATGACGATGACGCGGCGGTGAAATTGGGCATTGAATACGCGAGCCGCCAATGTGAGGCGCTGATCAAATTCGGCGCGCCGGGGATTCACTTTTATTCTCTCAACAAATCACTTTCCCTACGGGCGATTTGTAAAAATCTTTGCCTGTAGACCCACCGTCAGTTTACAGGAATGCATCGAAATGAGACAGTAAGGTTCTGGAGACGAGAGAAACATGGCTGACGTTAAAATAAATCCCGAAGATACGAGCGAGCAGGCTGAAGTGCGGTGGGGGAAGCTCGCTAAGTTGAAAGAGGTGGGTTACCCCATTTATCCTAACGATTTCAAACCGACCCACAACGCTGCGGAAGTTATTTCCAGGTTCGGCAGCTTGAGCGACGAAGGGTTGGCAGAAACGCGGCGAGAGATTCGTCTAGCCGGCCGGATCATGGCCATTCGCTATTTTGGTAAGGCATCCTTCTTTCATATCCAAGATCGGCGTGGACGTCTGCAAGTCTATGCACGGAAAGAGCGGCTTGGTGATCAAGACTACGCTTTATTTGAATCATTGGATGTCGGAGACATCGTGGGAACGTGGGGCCATCTCTTTCGAACGAGGACAAAGGAATTGACCCTCGAAGCGCACGGACTGCGCTTGCTGGCAAAGTGTTTGCGTCCCTTGCCCGAGAAGTGGCATGGCCTGGCCGATGTCGAAGTGCGCTATCGACAACGCTACGTCGATTTAATGGTCAATCCGGAGGTGCGTGAGGTTTTCGAAAAGCGTTCCCGTATCGTGCGTCTCTTGCGGCGTTTTTTCGAGGAGCGAGATTTTCTCGAAGTCGAAACTCCGATGATGCAGTCGATTCCCGGCGGCGCGGCCGCGCGACCGTTTACGACCTACCACAACGCCTTGGATATGGAGCTTTACCTAAGGGTGGCCCCGGAGCTGTTTTTGAAGCGGCTGCTGGTCGGCGGATTTGACAGAGTCTTTGAGCTGAATCGGAATTTTCGCAATGAAGGGATTTCAGTGCGCCACAATCCGGAATTTACGATGCTTGAGTTTTATCAGGCGTATGCGACATTTGAGGACCTGATTCAGCTCACCGAGGAGCTTTTTGTCGCGATTGCGAAAGAAATCGTTGGCTCGCTGCAGGTATCCTATGGCGGTCAGACCATCGACTTGACTCCACCATGGCGCAGGCTCACGATCACGGAAGCGATCGTCACGCATGGCGGTGCCGATGAGGCCGAAGTCAGCACATTGGAAGGTTTGCAAAACTTTGCCAGGCGCAAGGGCTTGCATGCCGATCTTAATGCTCCCTATGGGAATCTCGTCGTGGAAGTGTTCGAAGAGATCGCGGAATCTCAGCTCATTCAACCTACCTTCATAACTGGATATCCTTTGGAGGTTTCCCCCTTGGCGAGAAAAAACGATAAGAACCCGGCCCTCGTGGACCGATTTGAGCTTTATATCGGCGGGCGCGAGTTGGCCAATGCATTTTCCGAGCTTAACGATCCGGCGGATCAGCGGCAGAGGTTCTTAGAACAAATGGCAGCGAGACGCGCTGGGGATAATACGGCCAACCCGGTTGATGAGGATTATGTGCGAGCCCTAGAATATGGCATGCCGCCCGCGGCCGGCGAGGGAATAGGTATCGATAGGCTCGTCATGTTTTTCACCGATTCCCTGTCCATTAGAGACGTGATCCTCTTCCCGCTTCTCCGTCCGCAGGCCTAACGCGTTTCAGTCCCCCGAATGAAATACGAATACTTCATCGGCCTCAGATATTTACGGGCCCGTCGGCAGGAAACATTCATATCTCTCATCACCGTCATTTCGATTCTCGGCGTTATGATCGGCGTCATGACCCTTAACGTCGTCATGGCAGTCATGACGGGATTTGAAGAGACTTTGCGAGACCGGCTGCTTGGCATCAACGCTCATGTGGCTGTGGTGAAATCCGGCGACCAGCTTCGGGATTACGAAAGACTACTGAGCCTAGTGCTCAAGGAAAACGGAGTCGTAGCCGCGTCGCCAACGATCTACGGTCAAGTGATGCTGACGTCCGGTCCACGCGTTAGCGGGGTGGTCGTGCGCGGGGTCGATCCCGACCGCGTAAACAAGGTGGTGGATATCCAGCGTTATATGAAGGAAGGAAATGTCGCGGGACTTAAATCTCAACATCCGCTTAAGATCGAAGATCGCACGGTGCTGCTTCCCGGCATCATTCTGGGCGAGCGCCTTGCGAGTCAACTCGGTGTTTTCTTGAGCAGTCCGGTCCAAGTCATCTCTCCCTTGGGGAGTCCGACGGCCATTGGCGTGATACCTAAAGTCCGCCGTTTCATCGTGGTCGGAATCTTAAAGACCGGCATGAGCGAGATCGATTCAACCTTGGTTTTCATGGGCCTCGCCGACGCTCAAAAATTCTTTGACATGAGCGATGCGGTGACGAATATCGAGATTCGAGTCAAAGATGTGAATCGATCCAGGGAAATAGCCGAACAAATCCAGCGCCGGTTGGGCTTTCCGTATTTTACGGAAGACTGGAGCCGCCTTTGGCCTAATCTTTTTTCCGCGTTGCAGCTTGAAAAAACGGTTTATTTTTTGGTGCTGCTGCTCATGGTATTGATTGGCGCCTTCAACATCATCTCGACCTTGGTGATGGTGGTCATGGAAAAGAAAAAGGATATCGCGATCCTTCGCTCTATGGGGGCTACCCGGGAAAGCATCCGAAACATCTTTTTGTTCAAAGGTTCTGTCATCGGTGTTGTCGGAACAACTTTAGGCGTTCTCTTTGGATTAGCGATCTGCGTCATTCTCGACGAGTATGGATTTAAGCTACCGGAAGGGGCATTTCTCATTTCTACGGTCCCGGTGCGAATTTATTTTAGTAATTTCGTAGTCGTAGCGGTGACCTCGCTGTTCGTCTGTCTTCTTGCCAGTATCTATCCGGCCCGTCAAGCTTCAAAATTAGATCCGGTTGAAATCATCCGCTATGAGTAATCTCCTTTCGGTGCGGGATCTTTACAAATCATTCCTGGAAGGTGAAAAAGAGATTTCCATTCTGCGCGGCCTCGACCTTGACCTGAACCACGGAGAGCGTTTAGCAGTTGTCGGCGAGTCGGGGGTAGGGAAAAGCACGCTGCTTCATCTGATCGGCACTTTAGACCGTCCCACAAAAGGCGAGATCCTATATCTGGACAAGGTGATCCCGATGGATGACGAAACTGCTCTGTCTCACTTTCGCAATCGTGAGATCGGGTTTGTTTTTCAATTTCATTATCTATTGCCGGATTTTTCCGCTGTGGAGAATGTCATGGTGCCTGCTCTGATTCAACGCATGGATTTGGCTCGCGCCCGGTCAGAGGCGGAGCGATTGCTCGAGATGGTGGGTCTAAAAGATCGCATGAGTCACCGACCCGGCAAATTATCGGGTGGTGAACAGCAGCGGGTAGCGGTGGCGCGCTCCGTGATACTTGAGCCCAAGCTGATTTTAGCGGACGAGCCTACCGGCTCCCTGGATCTGCGAATCGGTGAGGAGGTGCAAGATCTGCTTTTTCGGTTGAATGAAGAGAAGGGTATAGCCTTGGTCGTGGCGACCCACAATCGGGACTTCGCCAAGAAGATCGGCCGGCAGGTTGAGCTGAGAGAGGGGCGGCTTTTTCCGGTGTGAGTAAGTAGAGTCTTCAATTACCTTTACAAAAGTAGGTGAATTTGCTAAACATTCGAAAACTACGGTGCGGCCGGGCCGGACCGTTGAGCCGATCCACAATGAAATTAGAATCATCCTCCCTCCGGATTGTCATTTGGGTTTCCCTGCTCGTCGCCGCTTTCTTGTCTGATCAATTTTTCTGCGTCGCGCATGGCCAAGAAAAAGTTACAGTCAACGAAATAAGGATTACGGGTAACGTGCGGGTGGAAGAAGACGGTATCCGCCTCCACCTCAAGAGCCATCCGGGTGAGCTTTTGGATCCGCTTATCGTCGATCAGGACGTGAAGGCGATTTTTCGCATGGGCTTTTTTGACGACGTTAAAGCGGAGCTCTCTCCCGATGGAGCTTTGACCTTCGTCGTCAAAGAAAAGCCCTACGTAAGGGAAGTAAAGATACAGGGCAACTCTCAAGTGGCGCGGGACAAAATTGAAACCACGCTGGGTGTTTCGGCCCGCACGATTTTAGATCGCGCGAAGGTTGCCGAAGGAGTGGAAAAGGTTCGAAAGCTCTACGGCGAGCAGGGTTACGTGAACGCTCAAGTCGAATCCGTTGTTTCCGTCGAAGCAAACAACCAGGCCGTTGTGACGCTGGATATCAGCGAAGGGGCGCGGCTTCTGATCAAGAAGATAACCTTTGAGGGAAACAAGGCCTTTAGCGATAGCGAGCTTGCCGGTTTGATGGCCACGAAGGAAGAATGGATTTTTTCCTTTATCACGAAACGTGGAGTGCTGGATCGCGATATTCTCACGAACGATGTCTCTGTTTTGTCCAATCATTACTATGATAATGGTTACATCGATCTGAAAATCGATGAGCCGATTATTCTGAGAGGCAAGGACGGGCTCGAGGTTGTCATTCGTATCGACGAAGGACAGCAGTATCGGGTGGGTAAGATCGAAATTGGCGGTGAACTGCTGCAAGACGGAAAGCAGATGTTAAAGCAGGTTAAGCTCACCACGGGACAAATTTTTAGAGGCAGCCGGCTACGGGAAGATATGACCACGCTGACGGACATGTACACCAATAAGGGTTTTGCTTTTGTTCAGGTCGAGCCGGTCACTCAAGTGAATGCTCAAGAAAAGAAAGTTGATGTCGCTCTGGTGATTCAGAAGGGGCCGCCGGTTTATTTTAATCGCGTCTTGGTGGCCGGCAACACGAAAAGCCGTGACAATGTCGTGCGACGAGAGCTCTTGACCAACGAACAGGAGCTTTATTCCGGGACCAAGATTACCCAGAGTCGAAACGCCTTACAGCGAACCGGATATTTTGAAGACGTGCAGTTCACGACAAAAAAGACGGATCAGCCCGACACCGTGGATTTGTTGGTGGACGTCAAGGAAGGACCGACGGGGAATTTTAGTGTCGGCGCCGGTTACGGCAGTGGCGACGGGTTCATATTCAACACGAACATCGCCGAAAAAAATCTGTTCGGTCGTGGTCAGGCCGTTAGCGGGAATTTTGCAATTGGCTCCAAGCGCCAGGATTTCGTTGTGAGTTTCAACGATCCATATTTTCGCGACACGAAAGCCTCTGTGGGAGTGGACGCCTTTAATTCGAAGCGCGAATACAGGGATTTCGACGAAAGAAGACTCGGCTTTGGCGTGAATACGAGTTATCCGTTAAAGGATATGAGTTTCCCTTTTTTTGGCTCTCCAAGAAAGGAACAGAATTTGGGATCAGACGAGCTGGCGAGCAACCCGCCAATGACCATGTGGGATTATCTGCGTGGCGGGATGGGGTATGAGCTCAGCAGAGAAACTATCAATGGCATTGACCAGGGAGCTTCCAATGCCATTAAAAGCGAAAAGGGTAGTTCGTGGACCAGCAGCATGGCTCCAAACATCAGCTATGACAGTCGAGATCATTTCTTTAACACTACCGAAGGAACCAAATCGTTCTTTTCCACGAAATTTGCCGGATTAGGCGGTGACAACCGTTTTATCAAATCCGACGTTAGCGCGCGCTGGTACTATCCGCTTCTGAAGGATCCGAACTGGGGAGGCGCTTACGTATTGTCCCTGGGAGGATCGCTTGGATACGGCGTGGGCCTAGCGACGCGCGCAGACGGCCAGAAAGATCTGCCGCTTTTTGAGAGATATTTTTTGGGTGGCATCAATTCCATCCGCGGCTTTGCCGACCGGAGTTTGGGTCCTCGAGAGAGGGGTTGCGGGAAGAATGAGAAAACCAACGACCAGCTCACTTGTGGAAACGATGTGATAGGAGGCGATAAAGCGGCGGTTCTCAATACTGAGTTGCTATTCCCCATCGCTGAGCAATACGGATTGCGCGGTGTCGCCTTCTTCGATATGGGAAATGCGTTTGGCGCGTCTTGCACGACTATCACTGATTCGATCACCGGCAACAAGAAAAAAATATGTCCGTCCGATTCTGTATTTAGTTTCGGAGATTTCAGAAGGTCCGTTGGTATCGGCGGGCGCTGGATGTCGCCTTTCGGTCCGCTTCGTGTCGAGCTTGGTTTTCCTCTAAACAAGCAGCCGGGTGATGATACTTCGGTCATCGGCTTCTCCGTCGGTAGTCAGTAATTTCCTTTTTTAATAAAATTTGAGTTTTCCGGAGGTCCAGGTGAAGTATTGGTTGGTCGTATTGTCCTTGCTGTTTTTCCCGTCAATCGGGCGGAGCCAAGTGAAGATCGGTTTTATCGACGTGCAACGAGCGATCTCGGAGTCGCAGGCGGGAAAGCGCGCCAAGGACAGATTTCAGGCTCAAGTGAAGAAAGCCGAGGCAGATCTTTTGAAAGAGAAACAAGAGCTGGAGCGGCTCAAAAGTGAGTTGGATAAGAAGGGGCCTTTGCTTAAGGAAGACGAAAGAAGAAATCTGGAAGGTGATCTCCAGAGGCGTTATGTAAATTATCAGCGCACCATGACCGACCAGCAGCAGGAGCTGCGTCAAAAAGAAGGCGAAATGACCGGTGATATTCTCAAGGAGTTGGAAAAAATCGTCAATGAGGTGGGCAAAGCGGAAAAATTTACGTTGATATTGGAGCGCTCCCAAATTCTTTACAGCGACCAAGCGATCGATATAACGACTAAAGTCATTGACGTTTATAACAGTCGAACCAAGAAATAAGTGACCAAGGCAGCGAAAACTCTCGCGGAGCTTGCCCAGCATGTCGGCGGGAGGGTCATAGGGGACGCCGAAGTTTCCATTCACAAGGTCGCGGCCATCGATGAGGCCGGACCCGGCGAAATCACGTTTCTAGCCAACTCTCGTTATCGGCAGTTTCTAACCCAGTGCAAAGCCAGCGCCATCATCGTGGGCCCTGGTGTGATTGCCGACACGCCGGCTGAAACAGGCAAAGGCTATCTTGAGACAGCCAGTCCGTACATCGCCTTTGCCAAAATTCTTCAGCTCTTTAGTGCTCCTATTCATTATAGTCATCAGATTAGTTCACTCGCGCAGGTTGACCCTACGGCGATCCTGGATGAGGAAGTCACCATATTCCCTCAGGCTTTTGTCAGCCGGGGCGTGAAGATCGGGAAACGAACCGTTCTTTACCCCGGCGTGTTCTTGGGGGAAGACTGCCGCGTCGGCGACGGCTGCGTTCTTTACCCCAACGTGGTCGTCCGTGAAGGATGCCGAATAGGAAATCGGGTGATCCTTCAGCCCGGGGTCGTTATCGGAAGCGATGGATTCGGCTATGCGGGGGAGGGCAAGGATCGGATCAAGATTCCGCAGGTCGGAACGGTGGAAGTTGAAGACGACGTTGAAATCGGCGCAAACACAACGGTGGACAGGGCGACATTGGGACGCACGGTTATCGGTCGTGGTACAAAGATTGACAATCTCGTGCAGATTGCCCACAACGTGATGGTTGGGGAAAATTCCGTCATCGCGGCTCAGGCAGGGATTGCCGGTAGCACAAGAATAGGCAAAGATGTGACGTTGGCAGGCCAGGTGGGTGTTATCAATCATATCGAGATTGGTGATGGAGCGAAGATCGGCCCGCAATCGGGAATACCGAAGTCGGTTCCGCCGGGAGCTGTTCTCTCCGGTGGCATCGCGGCCGCGCCGCATCATGAGTGGTTGAAAGTGATGACGCTCTTGCCCCAGTTGCCCAAATTGTGGAATTCCGTGCGGCAGTTGGAGAAGAAGATGTCGGAGATTCTCAAGGGAGGAAAAGGAGCCTGAACGCGATGCTCGACGTTAAGGAAATCTTCAAGCGTATTCCCCATCGATATCCTTTCCTGCTTGTGGATCGGATTGCGGAGATTCACGGGGACGAAAAAATTGTCGGTATAAAAAACGTGTCCATCAATGAGCCTTTTTTTCAAGGCCATTTTCCCAATCGGCCCGTCATGCCGGGAGTGTTGATTTGCGAGGCCATGGCTCAAGTGGGCGCCATCTTTGCGCGCAACGCCCGAGGCGGAATGGCGGGCGACAAGGTTTTTGTTTTGACCGGGCTGGATAAAGTGAAGTTTAAGCGTCCGGTGGAACCGGGAGACCAGCTGCGTTTGGAGCTCACCTGTCTTAAACGTCGGGGCACTTTTTGGAAGATGCAGGGAGTCGCTTCGGTCGACGGTAAGTTGGTCGCCCAGGCGGAAATCTCAGCGATGGAAATCGAGATGGAGTAGAGGGCGGCTCGCGCGGAGTGGGTGAGCATGTGAGAAAGATTCACGAGACCGCCATGGTGGACGGGGCCGCGGAATTGGACCAAGATGTCGAGATTGGTCCGTACTCGATCATCGGAGCTGGCGTCAAGATCGGCAAAGGCACGCGGATCAAATCCCATGTAGTGATTGAAGGTCGGACAACCCTGGGAGAAGGTAATGCCGTTTTTCAGTTCGCCAGTGTGGGTTCTGTGCCGCAAGATCTCAAGTACAAGGGAGAGCCCAGCGAGCTCACCATCGGGAATCATAACGTCATCAGGGAATATGTTTCGCTCAATCCCGGGACCGCGGGCGGCGGCATGGCGACCCGGGTGGGCGATCATAATCTTTTGATGATGTGTTGCCATATCGCTCACGATTGTATCCTTGGAAATCGAAATATCGTCGCTAACGGAGCGACGTTAGGCGGCCACGTCGTCATCGAGGATGATGTTATCGTGGGCGGACTGGTTGGCATTCATCAATTCGTCAAGGTTGGTTCCGGCGCGATTCTCGGAGCCGGTTCGATGGTCTCCAAGGACGTGCCGCCTTTTTGCAATGCCACCGGGGATCGTGCTCGGCTCCACGGATTGAATATCGAAGGGTTAAGACGTCGGGGCTTTGAGAGGAGAAAGATTGACGCATTGAGAAAGGCGTACCGCATCATCTTCAAGTCCAAGCTGAAAATAAAAGACGCTTTGGAGAAGGTTCGCCAGGAGGTAACTCCATCCTCGGAGATCGAAAGTCTCGTTTCTTTCATTGCTAATTCCCAACGGGGGGTTTGTCGCTGACGAGGGTTTCGGTCCGTCCATTTATTTCCGGCCTCTGGGTGCACTGGGCGCGTGAAAAAGCTAGGGTTGATCGCAGGCAATGGTAAGTTTCCGCTGATCTTCGCTGAAGAGGCGAAACGAGAAGGATACGCGTTGGTGGCCGTCGCCCATAGGGGCGAGACGATGGAGGAGATCGATAAACTATTGGACGACGTCACTTGGGTTTACGTCGGACAACTGGGAAAAATTATCGAAACTTTTCACAGCGCCGGTATTACCGAAGCCGTTATGGCCGGAGGAATCCGAAAGGTCAAGTTGTTCGGCAACTTTAGGCCGGATTGGCGTGGTGTACGCTTTCTGACGCGCGTAAAGAGTCGGGAGGATGACGCTTTGTTGCGCGGCGTCGCCGACGAGTTGGCGGAAGAGGGGATCACGATCTTGCAGTCGACCCTGTGTCTGTCACATATCATCGCCCGGGAAGGCGTGCTCACTCAACGCGCCCCAACAGCCAGTGAATGGGAAGATGTCCGATTGGGGTTTCAGGTTGCCAAGGAGATTGGACGTCTCGGTATCGGCCAGACCGTGATCGTGAAAGATCGAGTCGTTGTGGCGGTGGAGGCCGTGGAGGGCACCGACGCAGCCATGGAAAGGGCTGGCGCCTTAGCAAAATCCGGGTTCGTTGTTGTCAAAGTCAGCAAGCCGCACCAGGATCTTCGCTTCGATGTTCCTGCGGTCGGCGTCGATACGATCAAAAACATGGGCGCCGTCGGAGGGGTGGTGTTGGCGGTCGAGGCGGGTAAAACGATCCTACTTGAAAAACAAAGGCTATTAAAAGACGCGGAGGCTTGCGGTATTTCGGTGGTGGCTGTCGGCAGTTGACCGAGGCGATGATGATGACCGGAGCGAAGATCTTAGTCGGGGTCGTAGGCGTCGGATACCTCGGTAAATTTCACGCGGAAAAATATGCCGCGTCGAACAAGGCGACCTTGGTCGGGGTTGTAGACGTCAACGAAGAACGAGCTCTGGAGATCGCGAAAAACTTGCGGACACAAGCACTGACGGATTACCGGCAGCTATTCGGTCAGGTTCAATGTGTCAGCATTGCGGTTCCCACCCAGCTCCATTATCGCATCGCGCGCGATTTCCTCGAGGCCGGAGTCGATGTATTGGTGGAGAAACCTTTAACCCCGGATATCGCCGAAGCCAGAGATCTCGTGGATCTCGCGCAGGCGAAGCAGCGGATCCTTCAAGTTGGCCATCTGGAACGATTTAATCCGGCCATTCGCAGACTTGAAAGCGTCATCAAAGAGCCCAAGTTCGTCGAGTGCCATCGCTTAGCGCCGTTCGTGGATCGTGGCACCGACGTCGACGTCGTGCTCGATCTCATGATTCACGATATCGACGTTATCGCCAGCTTGGTTCGCTCTCCCGTAAAGCGAGTGGAAGCGGTTGGCGTTCCGGTCCTAACCGATAAGCCTGACATCGCCAATGCTCGCATCGCCTTTGCCGACGGTTGCATCGCCAATGTTACCTCCAGTCGAGTCTCTATGAAGCGCGAGAGAAAGGTGAGATTTTTTCAGCCCGATGCCTATATTTCCATCGATTACGATCAGCGGCGAGCACAAATTTTTCATAAACCACCCCCGGGCGCTGGGTGGCTCGATATCCGAGGTGAAAACATCGAAATCAAGGAGGGCGATGCGTTGGCGGATGAAATTGACTCGTTTCTCAACTGTGTGCGTACGAGGGCCTTGCCGCTCGTCAGTGGCCTGGAGGGGTTACGGGCTCTTGAGATCGCTTCGATGATCAGTTCACAACTTTAACGTGGCGGGGATGTTTGCCTACCAGGGTGGCCAAGCAAGGGAAAGAGATCATGCTTGTCGTCGGGGAAGCCTCGGGTGACATTCACGGCGCGAATCTGATAAAGGCCTTGCGAACGCGAGACCCGACGCTCAAGGCCTATGGCGTTGCGGGAGAGCAGTTAGGGCAAACGGATTTCGAGGCTCTTTTTAGCGTTTCAAAGCTTACTGGTATGGGTTTCGTCGAGCTCGCGGGAAATCTGGGAAATGTATGGCGTGCCTACAGGCTCTTGCGTCGAACCCTACGCCAGCGGAGGCCCAATCTTTTGATACTGGTTGACTTCCCGGAGTTTAATTTACGGTTGGCCAAGCTGGCGAAGGCCCTGCACATTCCAGTTCTCTACTATGTGAGTCCGCAAATCTGGGCATGGCGTCGAGGCCGGGTGCGGCAGATCGCTCGTTGGGTGGATCAAATGGCGGTGGTGTTTCCGTTCGAGGTTTCCTTCTACGAAAGCCACGGCGTCAAAGTCGTTTTCGTCGGCCATCCGTTACTGGACGCGGTTCATGTGAAAGAGGATCGGGAAACCGTTTTGAGTAGACTCGGCCTGGATCCCGCCAAGCCAACGATCGCTCTGTTGCCTGGCAGTCGGCATCGGGAAGTTTCCTATCACTTGCCGGTGATGTTAGAAGCGTCGGCGCGTTTGAGCAGCGAACGTGAGATTCAGTTTTTGGTCGTGCGGGCCGATACCGTGGATGCCGGCGAACTGCGGTCGATGGTGGCCCGGGTCAATCTCAAGATGCCGGTGATCGATCAAGCCCGTTACGACGCGGTGAACGCCAGCGATCTCGTCTGGACCGCGTCCGGAACCGCTACTCTGGAAACGGCGCTGCTGCGGAAACCCATGATTATTGTCTATCGCTTGTCCTGGCTGACTTATTGCCTTGCGCGCTTGCTGGTGCGAGTGGATCATATCGGCATGGTCAATCTAATCGCCGGAGAAAGACTGGTTCCGGAACTCGTCCAAGCCGATTTGACGGCGCAACGGCTTATCGAAGAGAGTCGGACGCTTTTGGACAACCAACCGGCTCGCTCCCAAATCATTGAGAAGTTATCCGAGCTGCGCGAGAAACTGGGACCTTCAGGAGCGGCAGACAGAGTAGCGGATCTTGCTTTGGCAATGGTGAGTTAAAGCCGCCTGAAATCCAGACATGAAGACCTACCTACGTCAGCTGCCGTTTCTTAAACCGTATGTCTGGCCGTACGTTTCTACGACGTGAAAGCCGCAACAGAACAGGAAACACTCCAGTAACGAGGGCGGTCCCCAGGTGTTTTATTTCCTTTACAATCTCTCTCTCTCTCTGGCGTTTCTCATTAGCTTGCCCTTCTTGCCATTCCTACTGTTGGTCCGAGAAAGGTATCGAGCCGGGTTGAGTCAGCGTTTGGGCATATATTCAGATGGAGATATCGGGTCTGTTGCAGCCGGTCGGCCCGTTTGGATTCATGCCGCTTCGGTCGGCGAGGTGCGTTCCGCGATCCGACTCGTACAGGAACTCAAGAGAATTTTCCCGGTACGTAAAATAGTTCTTTCTACGTTCACGTCGACAGGAAATCGCATAGCCACAGACATTAGCTCCGCGGACGTTGTGCTCTTTCTTCCGTTAGATGTGCCTTGGATCGTTCGCCGTGCCTTCGCCAAGGTGGAACCGTCGGTGCTTATCCTTATAGAGACGGAGATTTGGCCGAATCTGTTGCGGGAGGCTTACAAAAGGGGGGTTCCCACTTTGCTGCTTAGCGGACGAGTCTCGAACCGAGCCTTTCAGAGGTACTCGTTGCTCGGTGGGCTTTTCCGGCAAGTCATGCGATGCTTCACGGCCCTCGGTATGCAATCGAAAGAGGATGCCGATCGCATAATAAAATTAGGAGCCGAGGGAAACAAGGTTGTGGTAACAGGGAGCCTCAAACATATTTCGGAAATCGGCACAAGGGTCGTTGACAACGAAGCACGGCGGGATACTCCTTTGCTGGTGGTTGGTAGCTCGCATCGGGGTGAAGAGGAGATTCTCCTTAAAGTCTTCGTCACATTGAAGCAGCAGTTCTCTAATTTGCAGATGGTATTGGCTCCTCGACATCCGCAGCGTTTTGCGGAGGTTGAAAGGCTGCTCAAGAAGACCGGTTTAAGCTTTGAAAAAAAGAGCCAATTTAACGGTCGGGTTAGCTTTGATAAAGATATTACGTTTCTCGATACGGTGGGGGAGCTGCAAAATTTCTATGCTATAGGCGATATTGCGTTTGTCGGTGGCAGTTTGATCGAGGCTGGAGGACACAATATTCTTGAGCCGGCGCGCTTCAGCAAGCCGGTTCTCTTTGGCCCCCATATGACGAATTTCAGTTCCCTTGCCGCCGAGATGAAAAAGCAGGGGGCCGCCATTGAAGTGGGGGGAGCAGAGGATTTAATTCGTGAAATCAGCGACCTGCTTAAGGATCCGCAACGACGCAAGATGCTCGGTGAGAGGGCATATGCGATAGCGGCAGATCGTGGAGTCTTGGAGCGAAGCATCGGTCTTGTGGTGGGGTATCTTCAAGCGGGGACGATTTAGATTCAATTGTCCAGCGCGGGGGTGGGGTGTACTAACCCGATTAGTCGTCACTAAAACACTCTCTTGCCCTGCCTTCGATGGCAATGGCTTGTGCCATGAGGGGGTCTTCAAACTGTCTAGAGCGCTCCTACCGGAAAAAAGGAAACGTATATATAGCCAAGCACCAGACAAGTCATCGGAGCTATGTCGTTCTCTATCATCGTCCGTCAAGATTTATCCCTCGTTTTACAATGTGTTGCGGCATCTCCTCTATCCATGAAATAATCCGGGCCACGATTGTATGAATGGTGTTTGGATTCGTGGTGTGTGGGAGCGGAAAGGGTTCAGTGCTAGACTGTTTCGGCTTTTGCTTTCACCGGTTTCATGTTTTTATCGGTTTGTTGTACAGGTGCGTAACGCACTTTATTCGCGCGGTTGGATCCGAGTCCATGCGCTACCCAAAGCCGTCGTTAGCATCGGCAATTTAACAGTTGGCGGTACCGGAAAGACTCCCAGCTGCCTGTGGCTCGCGCAAGAATTGACGAAGCGCGGCTTTAAAGTCGCCATTTTAAGTCGAGGCTATCGACGAAGGGATTTTAGGTCTTTCATCTTGCAGGCTCAAGGCGATGTGGCAGCGTCAGCCGAAACCGATCTGGATGTGTCAGCCGCCGGGGACGAACCCTTGATGATGGCGCGTCTTTACGGGCAAACGGTCGGTGTCGGCAAGAATCGACATCGAACCGCTCGTGATTTGTTGTCTGAACAGGATATCGACGTATTTCTTTTGGATGACGGTTATCAACATCGTCAGTTGAAGCGAGACGTGGATCTTTTGCTCCTAGGGATCGATTGGCAAGGCTGGATGCTCCCGGCAGGTCCGTTTCGAGAGCCGATCAGCTCTCTACGGCGGGCTGATTATTTCCTGGTAACGGGCGCGGAAGAGAGTTGGAAGGCCTTGATCCCAACCGACGGGGCCAAAAGATGTTTTACAGGCTCGCTAACATCAGTCGCTCTCGTCGGGTTCGGCCCGAATCGATGGAAGGAATACCCGCTCAGCCTACTCTATCGGAGTAAGATTCTGACGGTTACAGGGATCGCCGATCCGAAAGGATTTTATCGCATGATACAGGACTGGGAAGCAGACATCATCGAGACGGTGGAATTCCCTGATCATCACTCTTATGCGGCGCGCGACTGGCAGCGGATCAATCGTTTGTCGCGCCATGTCGATCTGATCGTGACAACCGAGAAGGACCTTTTAAAACTCATGCGGTTTCCTTTTGCCAAAGATAAACTCTTGGCCTTGCGGGTGGCTATGACCGTTGAAAAAGGCGATGTTTTAGTTGAAGCGGTGGTGGAGAGAATTAGGAAGAAAGCGGCGAACGCGAGTCCGGTCGAATGAATGTCTCGTCAAGGACGGCTGCGGTTTTTCTAGATCGAGACGGTACCTTAATCCGTGACGTTGGTTATTTGTCTCGTGAAGATCAATTGGAAATTTTACCCCGCGTCCCGGAGGCCGTTCGACTGCTGCGGGCAAAGGGCTTTAAGGTGGTCGTCATATCCAATCAATCCGCCGTGGCACGCGGTCGACTGGCCGAAGCAGATTTGCTCAAGATTAACCAGGTTCTTGGTGAGCGCCTCGCCCAAAGCGAGGCCCCGTTAGATGGGATCTATTATTGCCCGCACCATCCGACAGAAGGGATCGGCTCGTATAGAGTAGAGTGTGATTGTCGCAAACCCAAGACGGGTATGATACGGCGAGCTTCGGAGGATTTGGCGATCGATCCATCTATTTCTTACGTTGTGGGGGACCAAGTCACTGATCTCGAACTCGCTGAACGAGTTGGCGCCGAGGGCATTTGGATTTGTGATCCGGAGTTTCATAAGGAAAAAAGTGTAACGCCCAAAGCTCATTGCGTGAAGAATCTGTGGCAGGCCGCCAACTGGATTATTAATAGCTGCGATCCCATGACTAGAAAGGAAACATAGCGTTGAAATCATTAGTCACTGGAGTCGCCGGTTTTATCGGATCCCATCTTGCGGAAAAGCTTCTTGCTCTCGATCATGAGGTCGTGGGCATCGACAGCTTTCTCGATAATTACCCGCGGCCATTTAAGGAAAAGAATCTTTCTAATGTTTTGCATCATCGAAAATTTTCATTTCTCCATCAAGACCTTTTGGGTTTGGATTTGCAGCCGCTGCTCGATGATATCTCATATGTTTTTCATCTGGCAGCGCAGCCCGGCGTTCGCTCGAGTTGGGGCGAAGAGTTTGCCCGTTACTCAGAAAACAATATCAGGGCGACCCAGATGTTGCTCGAAGCGGGAAAAGGCTCGAAGCTACGAAAGTTCGTCTATGCTTCTTCCTCTTCTGTTTATGGCGACACCGACGATCTGCCGATGCGAGAGGAAGGCGGAACTCGGCCGGTGTCCCCTTACGGAGTCACCAAGCTCGCGGCGGAACACTTAGCGTATCTCTATTGGAAAGCCTTTGGTGTGCCGGCGGTATCGTTGCGCTTTTTCACGGTCTATGGCCCCAGGCAGCGGCCTGATATGTTCTTCCACATTTTTATGCGTGCCTTGCATCGCGGCGAAGAGGTCCCGCTATTCGATGACGGCGAACAGACCCGGGATTTTACCTTTTGTTCCGATATTGTCGATGGAATCCTAAAGGCGGCTTTTTACCCGGGCGCCGGAGAGGTCTTTAATCTCGGGGGAGGTTCGGAAACGAGTCTTTTGCAGGCGATTGCATTAGTCGAAAAGATCTCCGGCCGGAAAGCGAATCTAAAGCGATGCGACCGCCAAAGCGGAGATGTGCGCCACACGCGAGCGAGGCTCGAGGAGGCGCGAAGCAAACTTGGATATTCCCCTCAAATCGGATTAGAAGAAGGGCTGGCCCGCGAGTGGGAATGGATCACCACGGTTGCTTATTGAATCATGTGGATTGACACTGTGGGAGCTAATTTGAAAAATTCAGCCTTATCGGCTAGCTTGCTGTTTCACCGAAAGATCAATTTACTGCGACTGAAGCAATATCCGCCGAAATTAAGCTTTAGGAGAGCATGGCTATGGCAATCAGTAAGGAGCTGTTGGACATTTTAGCTTGCCCCAAGTGCAAGGGCGACATTCACCTGAATCAGAAGGGTGACGGTCTCGTGTGTGATGCTTGTCGTCTAATGTACCCGATAAAGGACGATATCCCGGTGATGTTGATCGATGAAGCCATTCGATTGTAGTAATGAATTCAGCAAACTGGGAAAAGGTTCTAGTTCTTCAGACTAGCTTTCTGGGCGATACGGTTCTTACTCTCCCGCTCCTTGCGGAAATTAAGCTGCGCTTTCCTTCAACCAACTTAGCCGTTCTATGTAGCCCGCTGGGAAAGGAGCTTTTGCAGGACTACCCAGGTGTCGATGAAATAATCGTTGATGACAAAAAAGGGGCTGATAAGGGTTTGCAGGGTTTGTGGCGGAAAGCAAAGGCTTTGAGAGAGAAGGCGTTTACCATGGCGTTGACGCCGCACAAATCTCTCCGCAGTGCGCTGTTGTTGTATCTCGCCCGCATACCCTACCGCGTCGGCTTTCGTCAGAGCAGAGGAGCGGTTTTGTTTAATCGTCGGGTGCATCGAGACGCCGAACGGCATGACGTTGAGAGGAATCTGTCCATATTGGAAGCCTTCGGCATAAAATCCGAGGAATGCCAGCGCATTTTGCATCTGCCGGTGAACCCGGCCCAGCAAGATTCTGTCAATCGGCTGCTGTTATCCTTGGGAGTCGATCTGGAAAAGCTGATTCTGGGTGTGAACCCGGGTTCCGTTTGGCCGACGAAGCGGTGGACGGCGGAAGGATTCGCGCGATTGATCGAGTTATTCAAGCAGCATTATGATTGCGAGGTGCTTCTTTTTGGCGGGCCACAGGACGCTGCAATCGTATCGAGGATTTGTGGTCTGAGTGGTGGCTCGGCGGCCAACCTGGTCGGGAGGATCGGCTTGCGGGAACTGCCGGCCGCCTTGGGCCTTTGCCGCGTGCTTGTGACGAACGACAGCGGACCGATGCACATCGCCGTGGCACGAAACGTTCCGACCGTTGCGATTTTCTGTGCCACAATACCCGAGCTTGGATTTTATCCTTACTCGGCCAATTCCATCGTATTGGGAAAGGAGCTTCCTTGTCGGCCTTGCGCCTCCCATGGCGGAAGGCGCTGTCCCTTGGGAACCGAAGATTGTATACGTCTAATCAAACCGGAAAATGTATTCCAAGCGGTAAAGCGGTTGATCGATCGGGACTCAAAAATACCATCTGTCGATTCAAGCCTATTCAGGCCCGAGTCTGTTTACCTCTGACGTTTTGATTTCCCAAATTGTACTCAGCCAATTTACCGGCAATACAAAATAGGATCTGTCCAGGAATGCTCAAGGACTCTCGGATCTGGGGTGAAGTCCCGCCGGGTTTTAAGAGGATTGTAGATGATCGTGGGACTCGACTGGTCGTGCGGCACGATCAAGAGCCGTCAATCAGCATCGCTACGTGCCGAGATATCTCCGCTCAAGCAGAACCGAGTCGGTTTGAGGGAAGAGAGAAATTAAGATCCCTCCAATTACCAGGCGGACAAACCGCGCTTATTCGAACGTATCGGCATGGCGGCCTATTTCGTCATATAAGTGGAAGGGTGTTTTTTACCTGGCCTCCGCGACCCTTTCGAGAGCTCGCCATCACCGAAGAACTGCGTCGGCGTGGTATCGCTACCGTCGAGGTGTATGGCGCTTGTGTCGAGCCTATTTGGGGGCCCTTGTATCGCGGGTGGCTGGTAACCCGTGAGCTGAAAGAGGCGCGAGATCTTTGGTCGGTATTCCATAGCGGTCTTATTAGCGAGCTTGGAGCGGAACGGGTTTTACAAACGGTGGCCAAAAGTTTGTGGTCCCTGCACCGCGGGGGCGTTTACCATCGTGACTTAAATCTCAAGAATATTTTAATTTGCATGGAGCCTCATGGCATTCAAGGGTATATTATCGACTTTGATAAAGCCAAGCTTTTTTTGAGCAGCCTTCCCCGCGAGTTGGCCAAGAGAAACCTTGACCGTCTTCTAAGGTCTGTACGGAAATTCGATCCCGAGCAAAAGTATTTTTCCGCAGATCATTGGGAGCAATTCCTGAGCTTTTACCGAAAGGCTGATGGGCGTGACATTTGATCCAAAGAATATCCTGATCGTGCTGCACGGATCCATCGGCGATGTCACGCGCGCCTTGCCTTTGGCAAATCTCATTCGCCGGGGATTTCCGAAAGCCACCTTGTCGTGGACGGTGGAAACCCCGTCTTTTCCGTTGGTTGAAAATTATCCGGGGCTGGATGAGGTGATTTTGTTTGATCGACGTCGGTGGTGGAGCACATTCGGCCCTTTTTTAAGAAAAATTCGCTCGAAGCGCTTCGACTTAGTGCTGGATCTTCAGCGCCATTTAAAAAGCGGCTTCATTAGCCGTTGGTCCGGAGCCCCCCATCGAGTGGGATTCCACCGGTTGGACTGCAAGGAATTCAACTGGATTTTTAACAACCACTTCATTCCCGAGACGGGTGACGTGATTTCCAAGCTGGAACATTATTTAAAATTTGCCGAGTATCTCGGCTTGAATCCGCGTCCGATCGAGTGGAACTTTAAATTGACAGAGCAGGAAGAATCTTCGGTGGGGCGCCATCTGGGCAACGTGAACCGCTCTTACGCGGTGCTATTTGTCGGTAGCCGATGGGAGAGTAAACAATGGTTTCCTTCGCAGGCCGCCGAATGTGCGCGCCTGATTCAAGAACGGCATAAACTGGATGTCGTTTTGCTGGGTGGTAAGGATGACGGCGGTTTGGCTGGAGAAATCATCGAGACTGGCGTTTCCGTCACGAACCTGGTCGGTCGCACGTCGCTTCGCGAAGCCATCGGGGTCATCGCCAGAGCCAGGATAGCCGTGGGGCCGGACACAGGTCTCATGCACATCGCGGCTGCCGTGGGTACGCCCGTCGTTTCACTCTGGGGAGCGACGAGTCCGCTGCGCACGGGTCCGTACGGCTTTGAGGAACTAACCATCCAAGGGAAGGCGCCTTGCGTGCCGTGTTACCTGAAGAGCTGTCCCATCGGGCGAATTTGCATGCAGTCAATCGAAAAAGAAGAAATTGCCGGCAAGATTCGGATCGCGCTGGCGCGGGGTTCTTTGGCGGGCGTGAGCGATGGCGTACGCGCCTAACTATCAATGTTTCCATCGGGAAAATTGGAGCTTTGCCGTTCTTTCGCAAAGTTGGAGTAAAGAGTTGCAGCGTCGGGTTTTGGAGCTGGTCGAACGCCAGCCTTCATCTAAGCATCCTCAAACACTTAGACTGGACTATCCCGATTTAACGCATGGTGGCATCTTATATTTGAAGGTTTTTCATCGCTCCAAGGGCATCGCCAGTTTGAAAGACGTCGTTCGACAATCGAAAGCATTTCGCTCCTTGCGGCAAAACGCCGCGTTGGCGCGGGCCGGATTTGACGTCCCAACGGTGATCGCCGCTGGAGAAGCTCGGCGGGTTCGAAGATTGCGGCGAGCTTTCGTTGTTACCTTAGAAGTTCATGGGCAAACCCTTCCAGAATTCCTGCGGAATCGCTTTGGGCAAAATTCCCTCGGTTTGGCGAACAAAAGAGATTCGCTAAGACGTCTCGCGGAGCAGGTTCGACGCTTGCATCGACTTGGTTTTGTCCATGGAGATCTCGTGCCTTCTAATATTTTGATTTCAGAAAACGACGGAGCCATTGGCCGATTTTATTTTATGGACAACGATCGAACCCGACGCTATCCACGCTGGCTGCCGCAATCGTCATGGAAACGAAATTTAGTTCAACTGAATCGTTTTCCCTTGCCGGGAATTTCTCTCCAGGACCGCATGCGGTTTTTTCACCACTATTTGGGCTACCGAAGCCTGAGATTGGTCGATCGCCGTTTACTCCATTGGCTCGAGATGAAAACACGCCAACGGCGAAAGGAATGCGATGCTGTTGACGCGACGGTCGATTTCAGGAAGCTGATGCGATGGGAAGGGAAGACGGCTTCTTAGATGCGGGTGTGGGATGGGAAAAACGTTAGTTTGTTTGACTTACCGATGTCCGTTGAAGCGATTAGGATTATCGTCGGGTAACAATGTTGGCTGTTGACGAGGACAGTGCACCGCGAAGCGCTGTTGGACACCATATGCGGATCGCGCTTTGCCATAAGCGACTAGATGAGAGGGGAGGCACTGAACGAGATTTTCATCTGACGGCCAAAGGGTTAAGAGACTTGGGACATGAAATTCATCTGTTCTGCAGCGAATTCGCCATTGAACCTCCAAGCGGGACGTTTGCCCACAAGGTGCCAGTTCTACCCTTTGGCAGAACCGCCGAGCTCTGGAGTTTTGCTCTGCACGCTCCGAAGATCGTGCAAAAATTCAATTGCGACGTCGTCGTCAGCTTTGGGCGGATGATGGCCCAGGATGTGCTGCGCAGTGGGGGCGGTTCTCACAAAGTATTTCTTCAAAGGTTGGGGAAACAAGCGGGACTGAGACGGCGTATCTGGCAAAACTTCAGCGTTTATCATCGCAGCGTATTAGCGATCGAAAAACGGCAGTTTGGCGCCGGGGGATTCAAAAAAGCGATCGCCGTTTCTCAGGAAGTAAAGCGCGAACTCGGGGTCGCCTACGCGGTTCCGAAGGACAAAATCGCGGTTTTATATAATGGAGTCGACCCACAACGCTTCCATCCCTCCTTGCGTGCGAAGTGGCGAGACGCAATTCGAAATGAATGGGGGATTCCCTTGGAGGCCACGGTGGTTTTGTTCGTCGGCAGCGGATTTCGGCGAAAGGGATTGGATCGCTTGCTTGGTGTTTGGGGTTCAGCCAGTTTGAAAGATAGTTGTTTGCTTGTGGTGGGGGACGACGCACGAATGAGAGCGTACAAGGCCTGGGCGACAAAACAGGCGCCCGGTCGGATTATTTTTTTTGGTCGGCAAGATAAGGTCGAAAGATTTTACGGTGCCGCGGATTTGCTAGCTTTACCTTCGATACAGGAGGCATTTGGCAACGTGATACTTGAAGCTTTGGCGTCCGGCCTGCCCGTTGTCGTCAGTCGCAGCGTGGGTGCAGCTGAAGTGCTGACGGGATCGCTTGCAGAGGGAGTTATAGAAAGGCCCGATGACGTGGCCGAGCTGAAAGCAAAGTTGCTTCATATGATAGGCAAATGCCGGGAGCCGGAAACGGTGGTGGAGGCACGGTGTTTAGGCGAGGCGTATTCCTGGAAGAATCATTTTCATAAATTGGAGGCTTGTTTAATGGAGGTTTGCCGGCAAGGTAACCGTGGTTTGCCTTCCTGAATTCGTGTCTCATAAGCTGGGTAATGCAAGAATCTGGGCGGATTCCAGGCTGCTCGCGAGTGTCGGCTCTGACCTTCTGGCAAATCCCGACCTGTTATTCGCGCGGACCGACTGTCAGGTCATCAAGGATCAACTGAAGATTAAAGTGGGTTGCCTGATCCTTGAGATCGATGGAATTCCTACCGGGGTGTATCTCAAGCGATACAATGCGTTTTCCCCACGCTATCGGATCGCTTCTCTGATTCTTAGTTCGGGGGCTGTAAAGTCCCTGCGTGGGGCCGAGGTTCTATCACGCGTCGGCGTCTCTACCGGTCGACCCTTGGCAGCAATTGAGTCTCGCTCTCGGGGGATGGTGGAGAGCAGTTTCTTTGTTACCGAAGAGATCCCTTTGGGAAAACCGGCCGACGAATATTGGCGGAAAGATCTGCTGCCGATGAAAGGCGTCGAGAGGTTCAGGCATCGGCGCCAATTCTTAAAGAACCTGGCCAGATTATTCAATCGGTTGCACCAAAATCGTATCTATCACAACGATCTGAAGGACGCGAATATTTTCGTCACGGTAAGCGCCCGTGGGGATGAACATTTTTCTTTGCTGGATCTTGAAGGCGTTCGGCGTTGTTGGTATCTGAGCAGGCGCCGGCGCGTAAAAAACCTTGTTCAGTTGGACCGCACCTTGGGAAAATGCCTTGCCCGAACGGCCAAACTTTATTTCTTGAAGACTTATTTAGGAGAGACGTTCGCGAGCAAACGAAATAAAAGGCGATGGGTTACTCAGGTCCTTCGCGCCACGAAACGTGCCAACGTTCGATCCGAAGCTAAGCAGGCCAGCAACAATTAGTGGTCCCTCCCCTTGGTCTCAGTTTTAGAACTGCCCAAGAAGCCTCGCTCGATCAGCAGCCGAACTATCCGGCGTGCATTATCCTCGGGTCCGCAGTCCGTAGTCGTCAGACACAGTTCGGGATTCGAAGGCGGCTCATAGGGATCATCGATTCCCGTAAAGCCGTGGATTTCTCCGCGCCGCGCCTTGGCGTACATTCCCTTCGTATCTCGCTGCTCGCAAATCTCTAGCGGTGTATCGACAAAGACTTCGATGAATTGATCGGGGCCGACTGCGGCGCGGCATTCATTACGAGTAGCGCGGTACGGACTTACTGCGGCGCAAATAACGACTCCTTGATGGCGCACGATTTCAGACGCGACAAATCCGATTCTCCGGATATTGGTGTCCCGATCTTCCTTACTAAACCCGAGGCCCTTCGATAGATGCGTGCGGACTACATCGCCGTCAAGCAACGTCACCTGTCGGCCCTGTTCCATCAGCAAAACCGCCAAAATATCGGCGATCGTGGATTTACCGGCTCCGCTGAGACCGGTGAACCAAATACAAAAGCCAGTCTGATGAGTCGGAGGTGAAAGCTCGGCAAGAATAGTCGCGATTTCGGGCCTCGTGAACCAATCCGGAAGCCTGTTCCCTTTTCCGAGATAATCGGTTCGAACCTGAGTACCAGAAATCGAAGCGGTGATGGTTCCGGCTGCGACTTTGTCCGTTTCCTCATAGCGAGCTTCGGTAGGGAGGTAAACCAACTCCTGGAACGGTACCATCTGAACGCCGATCTCCTTCTCATATCGGCTTAGAAGTTCCTGGGCGTCGTACGGACCATAAAATGGCCTGCCTTCGGAATTGATCCCCGGCCCGGCGTGATCGCGCCCAACGATAAAATGTGTAGCTCCATAATTTCTCCGAATGATGGAGTGCCAGATCGCCTCCCGGGGCCCCGCCATCCGCATGGCAAGCGGTAACAAACTCAAAACCGTTCTCTGCGCGTCATAGTACTTATCCACTAAGACCTTATAAATCCGCACGCGCGTGTAATGATCAATATCGCCGGGTTTGGTCATGCCGATGACGGGGTGAATTAAAAGTGCTCCGTTAATAGCCGCCGCCGCTCGTTTGGTCAGCTCTTCATGTGCTCGATGAATCGGGTTGCGCGTCTGGAAGGCAACTATATTGCTGTAGCCAAGTCTGGCGAAAATATCGCGAACATCGCTCGGCGTCCGCCGTAAGTCAATGAAATCATAGTGTCTAGGTAAATGAACCACACGCAAGCGCCCCGAGACGTATACATTTCCCCAGGTTTGCATTTCAGCGACCAGCGGGTGACGCTCATCCGTAGAACCAAAAACCTGAGTAGCTTCTCGCGCTCGATCCCAGCTATAGATTTCCTCGAGGGTCATTACTGCGATCAACTCGTTTTGGAGATTACGTAACGCGATGTCTTGGCCTCTTTCCAGTCCTGCTGGGCTTGTCGCTGGCAAAGTAATCGGTATAGGAAACAATGTGCCATCTGCAAGACGCATTTCTGTAAGAACGCGCTCATAGTCGGCCTGCCCCATAAATCGATTCAGAGGAGAAAAGGCACCGACCGCGAGTAACTCGAGGTCGCATAATGACCTGGCGGACAATTGAAGCGAAGGAAGTTTACCGGCATAGGAGGCCAAGTCTTTCGCCTCGGCCTCTGGGACCACAAGATTTACAAGTCGCCCGCCATACGGCGTGATGACCGGATATTCGATGTTGGTTAAATCCATGAGCGTAGCCTATGGTTGACTTGCGAACACTAAACGAAGAAATTGCCTTTGCAACAAATCTGTGACTGCTGGGCCAGCAATGTCCATGAAAGACACCACTAAATTAAAGAATAATTTTAAGTCGCGGTAAACTAATTCTAAATTATCGACCTGACCTTGCATTTGATAATCCAACGGGATGCACGTCAAGCCCGAATTTCATTCCGATCATTTACCCGTTGGGCATACTGCCAACATGAAGCAAGGAATATTTCGGCCGCCCTTGCCGTAGCCTATTATAAAGCCCACTAACAAAACGAGACAAGAGATCTCGTAAGAAAAAAATAACTTTCTCTCCGACGGGGATTTCTCTGACTGTTTTCCTGTGACCGTGCCGCCTAATGACATGCTCGCGGGTTACCGAATGTCGTTTCAAAGCGTGCTTTATGGTGCTGCCACCGGTCTTCCCAATACCCAGGAAATGAACCGTTTGCCTTCTTTGCAATCCATAAAAATCTGTTGGCTAAAATTTAAAAGTGAACTGTTTAAAAATTAAAACTGAACTCCCTTTCAGTCGGCTGTTTCGGGCTGGTGAAAGCCAAACAACAGGTCAAATAACGGTGGAACGTGTCTTTGGCCTGAGGAGAAGTGAACGTTTTAAGCAAATAAGGAATAACAACAACCTCGATCTTGATCTCGAACATGGCTCTCATAAGGAGTTCACTTTTAAATTTTAAATTCCTCAAAAACGGTTCACTTTTAATTCTTATTTGACATCAATCCATAAAAATCTTGACAAAAATCCCAATCTAAAGCACACTGCGAAAAATTTTTTCTTGAGAAGGAACAGAAACAGAGGCAAGGGAGGAAGATATCATCCCTTTGGGCCTTCTCGGCGCAGTTAATTACAGGCATCAGGAAACTAAAAGGAGACAAAATGAACGGTATTAGAATTAAAATCTTGGCTGCTTTAAAAAGCGGATTGTTTTCCAACACTCGCTTGCCTGTCCTGGCGGTGGTTGGCTTTGTCATACTAACGCCGGCCTTGCAGCGGACCGCTGGCGCGCAAGGTTCGCGCACTTTAATCAAGCCAATAGCCACATTAACGGCGAAAGCGGCAGTGTCACGTACGCCGGAAGAGATCGATCAGGCTAAGACCAGCATGGGTCCAGTACAGCCCGGGACTGTGGTGCCGTCCTTTAGGCCCACTACGGATGCTTCTAGTTATCAGGCGGCGAAACAGGCCGTGGCAACCGGTGCGACAGCGAGGCCCGCTACAAGTGCGCCCGCGCCTCTTGCGCCCCCGGCGTTGGCGGGGGTTAATTTCAACGGGGTCGCCGAGGGAACGTCGTGCCAACCATTTGTATGCGCCCCACCCGATACCCACGGCGCGGTCGGATTGAACAATTTCGTCGAAATAACCAATAGCCGGATAAGCATTTACACAAAGGCCGGCACGTTGGTTAAGAGCATGTCGCTGAACGCCTTTTTCGGCATCCCGTCTTCCGCAGCCACGTTTCTATTCGATCCGCGTGTGGTGTACGATCGTACGTGGGACCGCTGGGTGATCACGGCCGACCAGCTTAACACAACTTCGACTGAGCAGTTCTTTTTCATTGCGGCCTCCAAAACCGGTAATCCCGCGGGGGCGTTCTTCAAATACGAGGTAGACATGGACATCTTCGACAACGGCGATATTTTCGATTATCCGCAGGTCGGTCTGGACCAGGATGCGGTGATCTTCACCGGGAACGTCTTCAATTCGTCTGATGTTTTCCAATACGCCGAAATGTTCGCCGTAGCCAAGGCCAGGCTTTATAACGGTCTGGGCTTTAGCGTTCCGATCTTCACCGGCCTTGACGGAACCCTCGCGCCGCCGATCGTCCTGGATGATAGCTCCAATACCTTCCTCGTCGCGGCCCCACCGGCCGTCGGCGGCACCGCAATAACGAAGTACACGCTTACGAATTCCAGCCGAAGTTTTGATGCTGGCCTTGTCGCTTCCACCATAACCGTGGATTCATACACGATTCCACAAAACGCATCGCAGCCCGGAACCGCCGCCGTCTCGACACGCTCGACGCGAGATTCGTCAACGCAAGCACGCAGATTGGTGATTCGCTCTGGAACGTGCACACTATCGATGTTGATGGGATTTTTCCCACACCCCGTTTCTATGAATTCGACACCGATGCGGACACGGTCCTCCAGAGTGGCCTCTTCTTCGCCAGCGGCAGTTCGCATGACTGGAACGCCTCCATCGCGGTGAACGACTTGGGCGAAGCATTCGTCACTTGGTCGTCCACGGACCCAGCGAATAGTATTAATGCACGGGTGATGTTCTCGGGTCGGGAGTCAGGTGACGCGGCGGGCTCTATGAATGCTGCTCCGGGCGGGACCGTGTTATTCACAAGTCCTACTTTTTATACTAATTTTCGGTGGGGCGATTACTCGGCGGTTACTCTGGACCCGAAAGCGTATTCAATTACCGGCGGCACATGCGATGCCGGCCGCCGGGCTTGGATCGTGAACGAGAAGATCAATAGTCAAACGATATGGGGCTCGCGCATCGGTCGCATCGGCTTCTGTTAGTCGCTCTAGGATGGCCGACAGGGAAGGGTTGCCTTGAGGCGGCCCCCTCTCTTTTCTAATTAGTTCCGTTCCACTGCAAGCGGCAAGTGATTGAAGTCGGGAGCCATGCAAACTGCCATAGCGGCGGGATCCAGTAGTTCACTGTGAGAACGATGGCGCGCTCATGGTTAATGTTTTCAATCTGCTTGCCGGTCATGTTCGCCGCTGCATGCGGGGGCGGTCCTGGTTCAGTTGCCGGTCTTTCGCAGCCACAGCCCCAGGTCCGCTTGGGAGTCCTTACTGGGAGAATAACGAGAGGACCGCTCTCGCCGGTGGAAGGCATTCCGGGTGGACGGAGAGCGGAGGTCGTAGCCGGCTTTCGAATCGTTATCTCCGGCTCAGATGGACGCCAAGTTGAGTCAGTGGTAACCAATGATCAGGGTCAATATCGCGTCAACCTGCCACCAGACACCTATCGCGTCTCCGCCGTTTCGCTTCCCCGTGGTAGTTCGACCAAGGAATTACCCGCTACCGTGACCGTTACAGAGGGACAAGAGACGCGCCTGGACATTCGCATCGACACCGGGATCCGCTAAAAGGTATTTCAGGTCTACTGCACTGATTTTCACATAGAAAGGCGCTCTTGTTTTCTCTACAATACCTAATCAAATAGTTCATTCTTCTGGCGCCGTGTGGCTAACCGCGGAGGCGCTGAGGGCGCGGAGAAAGTCGGCTGAGGATATCGGCCTGATCAGCTTCCGACTCTCGCAAGCTTGCGCTCTTTTGCCGAAGATTTGACTCCACGCCTTCGGCATCATCTGTTGTGTAACGATTTTTGACAGGTCATCCCTCTTGTTGTAATAATTAACAAATTACGATGCTTTTTTACGAGGAGAAGCCGGAAAACATCGTTAAGTTGACCTGTGGCGGGGGTGAGGGAGAAAGGAAAAACGACGACGATGAAAAATTATCGACGACTTCTGCGATTTCTTAAACCCTATATTTGGCCACATTTTACGGTGGCAATGATCTGCATGCTTCTCTATAGCGCCACTAGCGGCGTATTGCCTTTCCTTACAAAAAGGATTTTTGACGACGTCTTTTCGAGTCGAAACCAGGCGACTCTAACCTTTCTTCCCTTTGTCATTATCGCTGTATTTGGCCTTCGTGGGTTGGTCTCATTTGGTGAGAACTACCTCATGACCTATATCAATGGGCATATCATCACCGATATCCGTAACGCACTGCACGGACATATCCTCTCCCTTTCTATTTCGTTTTTCCATCGTAACTCCACGGGTAGCCTGATTTCCCGATTGACCAATGACGTCGGGCTTGTTTCCCTCGTGTTAACCGACGCCGTAGTCTCGTTAATGCGCGATAGCGTGTCTCTCATCGCCCTGGCGATCGCCGCCTTTGTGATGGATCCTTTGTTGGGGCTCATCGCGTTTGTTGTCTTTCCGATATCAGTCTTACCCATAATGAAAATGGGAAAAAAGGTCCGCAGGTTCACAAAAAAGGGGCAAGTGACCATCGGTCAACTAACTTCTCTCATGCAGGAGGCCATTCAAGGGATAAGGATCGTCAAGGCTTTCGGCATGGAAGAGTATGAAAGGAATCGTTTCTTCAGGGAGAATCGGCGACTTCTTAAACTCGGTATCCGGAGAGGCCGAATCAGAGCCATAACGACTCCAGCCATGGAACTTTTGGCAGCCTTTGCCATCGGCGGTGTCGTCTGGTACGGAGGCTACAGCGTCATTGGAGGAAACAGAACGCAAGGCCAATTTATGGCGTTCATGACCGCTATGTTCCTCATGTATCAGCCGTTTAAAAAGCTAGCGGGAACCAATACCTTGCTCCAACAGGGAATCGTGGCTGCGGAAAGGGTCTATGAGATCCTCGATATCCAGTCTGACATCCGGGAGAAATCCGAGGCCAAACCGGCTCCTCGTCTAGCGCGTGAGATCGAATTCCACGATGTTTGCTTTGGCTATGGTGATAAGCTGGTCTTGAAGAATATCAATCTAAAAATAAACAAAGGAGAAATGGTGGCCCTAGTGGGCGTAAGTGGCGTGGGCAAGAGCACCTTGGCCGATCTGATCCCGCGCTTTTACGATGTGACTTCAGGAAGGATCACTATCGATGGGGTGGACATCCGCGATGTGACGATTGAGTCGCTTCGCTCCCAGATCGGCGTTGTAACGCAGCATACATTTCTGTTTAACGATACGATCAAGAACAACATCGCTTATGGGAACACTTCACAAGACGTGGCGCACATTGTTGCTGCTGCAAACGCCGCGTATGCTCATGACTTTGTTACGGCGCTGCCCAAGGGCTATGACTCCGTGATCGGGGAGCTGGGGATGAGGCTCTCGGGCGGGGAAAGACAGAGAATCGCGATCGCCAGGGCGCTGCTCAAGGATCCTCCCATTCTCATCCTGGACGAGGCCACCTCCTCCTTGGATTCACAATCTGAGAAGCTGGTACAAGAAGCGCTGGAGCGTCTGATGGTCGGCCGGACCGTTCTAGTGATTGCTCATCGCCTCTCGACGATTCGCAAGGCGAATCGCATTATAGTGCTCATGGATGGTGCCATTACCGAGGAAGGTACTCACGAAGAGCTGTTGGCAAGAAAAGCGGAGTATAACAAGCTTTATACACTGCAGCTCTTGGAGGGCGACGAGGTGCAGGCGAAGAGATTACTGCACTGACGGGGAACTGATCTATGCCAACGGTCAGTTGACGCGACGGTCGATTTCAGGAAGCTGATGCGATGGGAGGGGAAGACGGCGAGTGGCTTCTTAGATGCGGGTGTGGGATGGGAAAAACGTTAGTTTGTTTGACTTACCGATGTCCGTTGAAGCCACTAGCCCGGATTATGCACGGCCCTGGGGGCTGTTTTTACACCGTGTCGTTTGCCAACGAACACGATAAGACGGTCCAGAGCCGCTTCCAGACTGGGTTCGCGGCGTACTGGCTGACAAATCCATGAATAATTCGGGCTAGGATTATCGTCGGGTAACAATGTTGGCTGTTGACGAGGAAAGTGCACCGCGAAGCACTGTTGGACGCCCTATGCGAATCGCGCTTTGCCATAAGCGGCTAGATGAGAGAGGAGGCACTGAACGAGATTTTCATCTGACGGCCAAAGGGTTAAGAGACTTGGGACATGAAATTCATCTGTTCTGCAGCGAATTCGCCATTGAACCTCCAAGCGGGACGTTTGCCCACAAGGTGCCAGTTCTACCCTTTGGCAGAACCGCCGAGCTCTGGAGTTTTGCTCTGCGCGCTCCGAAGATTGTGCAAAAATTCAATTGCGACGTCGTCGTCAGCTTTGGGCGGATGATGGCCCAGGATGTGCTGCGCAGTGGGGGTGGTTCTCACAAAGTATTTCTTCAAAGATTGGGGAAACGAGCGGGACTGAGGCGGCGTATCTGGCAAAACTTCAGCGTTTATCATCGCAGCGTATTAGCGATCGAAAAACGGCAGTTTGGCGCCGGGGGATTTAAAAAAGCTATCGCCGTTTCTCAGGAAGTAAAGCGCGAACTCATGACGGCCTATGGTATTCCGGAGCAGAAGATCGTGGTCCTGCATAACGGAGTGGACCAAACCCGTTTCCATCCGTCATCAAGGACGACATGGCGGAAGGCGATTCGCAAGGATTGGAATATCCCGACGGCTGCGGTGGTGGTTTTGTTCGTCGGAAGTGGATTTCGGAGAAAGGGATTGGATCGCTTGCTTGGGGTTTGGGGTTCAGCCAGTTTGAAAGATAGTTGCTTGCTTGTGGTGGGGGATGACGCACGGCTGGGGCGGTACATGGCATGGGCGGCGAAACAGGCACCGGGTAGAATCATCTTTGCCGGTCGACAAGATCATACCGAAAGATTTTACGGTGCCGCGGATTTGTTGGCACTACCCGCGGTTCAGGAGGCATTTGGTAATGTCGTACTTGAAGCTCTGGCTTCCGGTCTTCCCGTGGTTGTCAGTCGCAACGTCGGTGCAGCCGAAGTGCTCACGGGGCCCTTTGCGGAAGGCATCGTAGAAGGCCCGGATGAGGTCGCCGAGTTGGAAGCAAAGTTGGTTCATATGATCGCTAAATGCCGAGAGCCGGATACGGCTGTCAAAGCACGGCGTCTGAGCGAGGCTTACTCCTGGAGCGGTCATTTTCGTCAATTTGAGGCTTGTTTGATGGAGATTTGTCGGCAGGATAACCGTGGCTTGCTTTCCTGACTTCTTATCTCAGAAAGTCGGGAATGCAAGAATTTGTGCAGCTGTCGCGCTGCTCGCAAGCGTCGGCTCTGATCTCTTGGCAAATCCTGACGAATTGTTCGGCCGACCGGACTGCAAGATCAGCAAAGATCAGCGTAAAATCAAGGTTGGCCGCATCGATTTACTAATCGATGGAGTGTCAACCGGCGTCTACCTAAAGCGCTACAATGCGTTTTCCGCCCGTTATCGCATTGGCTCTTTAGTTCTTAGTTCCGGCGCCGTGAAGTCGGTGCGAGGCGCCGAGATCCTATCGCGTGCTGGTATCTCTACAGCTACACCTTTAGCAAGCATAGAGAGACGATCTTGGGGGATATTGAACAGCAGTTTCTTTCTTTCAAAAGAGATTATTCGAGGGAAAACCGCCGATGCTTATTGGCGAGAAAATCTGACGCCGATACGAGGCGCAGAAGGCTTCAGGCATAGACGTCGATTTCTAAAGGCTCTCGCCAGTCTATTTGTTGGCTTGCATGAGCATGGCATCTATCACAACGATTTGAAGGACGCGAACATTCTCGTCCATGATGGCTCCTCAGGCGAACATTTTGCTTTGCTTGATCTTGAAGGTGTGCGCCATTGCTGGTATCTCAGTAGGCGTCGTCGCGTCAAGACGTGGTTCAGTTGAACCGCACGCTGGGAAATTTCCTCACTCGAACCGCAAAAGTTTTTTTTCTGAATTCGTATTTGGGACAACGGTCCATTGAATATCGGACAAAGAGGCGGTGGATTGGTGATGTCTTGCACGGGACTCAAAAGGCCCGGCGGAGCTCTCTAACCCAGACGGTAGGCCGGGCAAGCACTCGGCGAACGGTAACAGACCCGCTTGTACGAAAAAGACAAGGAGATTGATTTTGAAACCATGGCGAACCGGTACATTAATAGAGCGATTGCGGCGGTGTGGTCTGAGGAGGCTGGGCGGGTTCGCCGAGTATTAGATCTGAGCGTAGGCGGGGGTGATACGTCGCGCATACTGTCCGGAAAAGGTTTCGAGGTCGTCGCCACGGAATACTTGGTGCCTCCTGTTCTGGGGCCGACGATACTTCGCCTGGGCGGGGTGAATCTTAACGACCCCCTTCCGCTTAAGGATAATACCTTCGACGGTGTCAACCTCGTAGAGGTTATCGAACATGTCGAACATCAACCGCAACTGATTCGCGAAATCGGGCGAGTACTGAAGGATAACGGGGTGGTCGTCATCAGCACGCCTAACGTTCTGAATATGTTTTCTCGGTTGCGGTTTCTATTCACCGGTTTCCTTCGCGGGCGGGTGCGTCCGCTGCACTATCGGCACAAGCCGGAAATGGCTCATAACATTTACCTCATACATTTCTATGAACTTTATTACCTCTTGTTTCATTACGGTTTTGAGGTTGCCGAGCTCCGGAAAACGAGGATTAGATTTGGTTCACCCTTATTGGCGGTGTTCTTGTACCCGTTCATGTGGCTGTTTAGTTTTTTGTCGATTATCCGTCCGGAAAAAGATCCTCTTCAAAGGAGAATCAATTGGCAAATACTAACGGCTTTTCTTAAGCCGCCGCTTCTGTTTTCCGACAACATCGTTGTCAAAGCAAAAAAAGTAAGGTAGAGCTTGCGTCTTGAGCGCCTGCTTTCAAACGTTGCGTCTTGTTCCAAGCCGGCCGTTGATCATGGGCTGTGGCGGGAAAAGCTGTGCAATGGATTTGGCCGCTCGTTGATGTTAGGTAACAACCAACTGACGAATGGAGCCAACCCGCTGTCATTCTGCCGTTGTAAGAATCCGATCTACAAAGCGTTCAAGAATTGGAGCCACCAGCTTACAGGAATTCGCGAACATGAGTGTAGTGTATCTCAAACACGATTGAACGATAGACGGTACCTTGTTTCCTATCCCGATTACCCTAGCAGTTGTAACCTTCGCGGGACTTGAGAAGGGCAAAGACATAGCGTTACGTAACGCCCAAAATGAGTTGATCGCCGTAATGACACTTGAGGAAATTTACAGCTGGGATCCGGCCCGAGAAGCTAGCCAGGTGTTGGGCTCTACGGACGTGCGCCATCCGTTGGTCGCTGAGATGCAAACCTGGGGAAACACATGCATCTCAGGCCCGTTGCGCGTAGTTCATTTACCTAAACATTATGATTTCGTTGACTTACGCCTGACCCCGGGGCAGGTTCGGAATATTTTTGAAGGTCTAGGTTACAGCGAGATTGTTGCTTTCCAGACGCGCAACCCCATTCATCGAGCACACGAAGAGCTAACCAAGAGAGCGGCCGCTACTATTAACGGAGCGCTTTTAATTCATCCTGTTGTCGGGATGACTAAACCCGGTGATATCGATCACTACACGCGCGTACGGATTTACAAGGTGCTGATGAATAAATACTACGACGCGCGGAGAACGGTGTTGAGCTTGCTGCCACTCGCGATGCGGATGGCAGGGCCCAGGGAAGCGCTCTGGCACGCCATCATTCGACGAAATTATGGCGCCACCCACTTTATCGTCGGTCGCGACCATGCCGGTCCCGGCTTAAACTCTAATGGCACGCCTTTTTATGGCCCATACGACGCCCAGGATCTCTTAAGTCGCCATGAGACGGAGGTCGGTGTCCAGATGCTGCCGTTCAGGGAGCTGGTTTACTTCCCTGCCGAAGATCGTTATGAGGAAAAAGACAAAATTCCGAGCGGAACCGCGGTTGCGTCGATTTCTGGTACTCAGGTCCGAACCGACTATCTAGGGAAAGGAAAGAGGCTTCCGGAATGGTTCACTCGACCTGAAATCGCGTCGATTCTCGCGCAACTATCCCCTCCGGCACATCAGAGCGGCTTTTGCATTTGGTTTACCGGGCTCAGCGGGGCCGGTAAATCCACGATCGCCGATATCCTGGCTGTCCTGCTGATGGAGCAGGGTCGGCAGGTAACACTGCTTGACGGCGATGTCGTACTCACGCATTTATCGAAGGGCCTCGGTTTTAGTAAGGAAGATCGAGACACGAATATCCGCCGAATCGGCTTCGTCGCATCGGAAATCGTACGGCATAGAGGGGTTGTTGCTTGCGCCGCGGTGAGTCCCTACCGCGCGACTCGGAATGAATGTCGTGTCGCGGTCGGAGAGGAACAGTTCATTGAAGTTTTCGTCGATACTCCGTTGGAAATTTGTGAACAACGTGACGCAAAAGGCATGTACGCCAAAGCGCGCCGAGGAGAGATTCGCGGCTTCACGGGTATCGATGACCCGTACGAGCCGCCGTTGAATCCCGAGGTGCGCTTGACGACTACCGATTGCTCGCCCGAAGAGAATGCGCACAAAATCATGGCCTACTTGAGAGATAGAGATTTTTTGGAAACTGACGGCCATTTTAGAAGCTGCCTCGAGTGGGTCAACAACAATCACTAAACAACTCTTGGTGCAGGGTGTTACGAGACCTGTCTAACGCCCACCTATGAATCCGGTATTTGTTGTGGGAGTGGGTCGTTCGGGAACCACCCTTTTGGTCAATCTCTTGGGTTGCCATCCGTTGCTATCGCCGATCTTTGAAACTTCTTTCCTCAGAAACCTCGTCCTTCTATGTGATCGGGCGTCATGGTATTGGGGAGATTCATTGAGCCGAAAAATAGCATCGGCAGTTCCCGGATATTCGCGGAGCGTTTTCGTCGCGAAATGTCACAAATATACGCAAAAATGCGAGGCGTACAAGCAAATCATTTCGTCCTTGCCTAGCCCCGAGGAGCGCCGCGTCCAAAATGTAAAACATGACTACGAAGTATTTCCATTTGAAAACCAGGCGATCCTGTTTGACATGGACGAGCTGATGGAAGAAGCAAACAGGTTTATTGGTGCGTTGCAAGCCGGCTCGAAGACAGAGCCGGAGATCTATGGCCTGGCGCGTGACGGGGTGAATCGCCTTTTCACGATACATTGCACCCGCGCCCATAAACCCCATTGGATTAACAAGACACCGCGCTTGCTACTATGCTTGGATCTTCTCCCGAAGCTTTACCCCAACGCCAAATGCATTCACATTATCCGCGATGGTAGAGATGTCTCGGCCTCTTTTCGGTCGCTCTCATGGGGTCCGAAGGATGTACGTAAAGCGGCGCGTCGCTGGAAAGCTCGTATGGCGGCACGCAAGCGCGTTAATCCCGACGCTTTAGGCTATCTGGAGCTGCGCTACGAAGATTTGATTCGTGCTCCCGAAGCAGCCTTAGAGAAGGTCTTGGATTTTTTGCAACTAAACGGAGATCCAAGCGAGATGCTGTCCAGTTTTAAGGTGTATAGTCAAAGAGTCGGTGTGTGGCAAACTATCTTTACAACGGAGGAAAAGCAAATGTTTGACGATGAGGCTGGAGATCTACTCATCGAATTGGGATATGAAAGGGACCATGATTGGGCTCGCTAATGAAAAATTGAGCACAGGGGTTGCAGGAGGGACAATTTCAGTGCCGCCCGTATTTATCGTTGGCGTGCCGCGATCGGGCACAACGCTATTAGTCAATCTGTTAGGGCATCATCCAATACTCGCACCCATTTATGAAACGCGTTTCCTGAGAAACCTCTTGTTGCTCTGTGAGTGGTGTTGCTGGTTTTATGGGAACTCGCTGTCTCGAAAGAGCGCCAAAATTTTTGCCGAGGCTTGGGTCCGGTGGCGTTTTCAAAAAGTGCGCGAGAAATATCGTTCAAAGGCTATTGCTTACAACATTATACCAGCTGAGGGGGACGGTACGAAACAGAGTTATGAATCATTTCCGTTCGGTGAGAGTCATTGTATTGCGTATACCATGGAGGAATTGATCAGAGAAACCGACGCGTGGTTCGATAGCCTTCCGAAAAACGATGTTACTTGCGAAACTTTTTACAGCTCTGCGAGAGGGTACGTGGATAGACTGTTTTCGATACACTGCGCACGGATGAAAAAACCGCACTGGGTCAACAAAACGCCTGGTTTGCTCACCTATACAGATCTTTTGGCCAAGCTGTACCCGGGGAGCCGATGTATCCATATTCTTCGTGACGGGCGAGATGTTGCGATGTCCAACATTTCCCTTGGGTGGGGTCCGCGGACCGTTCGGGCAGCTGCTCGGCGTTGGAAAAGCCTTATTCAGAGGGGTCGACAAGGGGCAAGATCGGCACAGCTTTCGTATACGGAGCTTCTTTACGAGGACCTTGTCAGATCACCTAGAGAGGCTTTAAAAAGAATCACCAGGTTTTTGACGATAGAGGACTGCTTAGATGAGATTTTATCGCAGTTTAAGGTCTCTAAAGAACGAACGGAAGTATGGCGGTCTAGATTCAGCCAGGCCGAGCGACGCGTCTTCGCCCAGGAAGCTGGGGATTTGCTTGTCGAATTGGGTTACGAGACGGATTACAGCTGGGTAGAACGTTGACTAGGTACATCATTCGACTGACCTTCAGTTTTGAAAAATGGGTTCGCTTACCGTTGAGACCCCTTCTGCATCTCTCGTTAAGGGAGCAATGAGTTCTCGAGGAAGAAGCGAATTCGCAAAGATCGAGTTCATGGATATTGATTGGACTATCGTTAACAAGGCGAAAAACCTCGCCGAAGATGAGCTCAACAAACCGATCCTTGAGGTTCCCATTGTGTCGGATTATCGAGAGCCGCTCACGCATTTTCTGCGCCCCGGAATGGCATTGCTGGATATCGGTGCCAATGACCGCGCGTTGAAGCTGTATCTCGACCGAAAACTGAATTACAGAATCGACTATCGGAGTATGGATGTCGATCGCACCTATGAGCATGACTTTTATAGTCTTGAGGACATTGGTGAAGAATTCGACGTTGTCGTTTGTTTCGAGGTCGTCGAACACATGAGTCCAGGTATGGCTCTGGACTTATTTCGTAAAGCCTATGCACTGGTAAAGCCCAGAGGAAGGCTTTTTGTTTCGACGCCGAATGTTTATCATCCGATGTCTTTTTGGTCCGACTCGACCCATATAACTCCGTTTCGCCTTCGACATCTTGCCGGTTGGATGAAAGTGGCTGGTTTTAATCGTTTTTGGGGTTTCCGTGTTTGTGAGATGACTTGGAAAAAAAAGCTTCGATATTGGCGATATCGAGGATTGTTGCGGTTGCTGAACCTTGATTTTGCGCCCGGCGTTCTGCTAATCGCGCAGAAAGACTGATTTCCTCGTTTGTACTATGGTTGATGCAAGTATCATCGTTGCGACCTTCAACCGGATTGAGAGTCTCCAAAAGCTTCTAACAAGCCTTCGCCGGCAAAAGGGCGTGGGTTCGTGTACGGTAGAGCTCCTGGTGGTCGATAATAGCTCGACTGATGGGACGTGGGAATACTTGCGTAAAGAACAGACTTATGCGATGGACTACTCTTTTCGACCTCTTCAGGAGTCACAGAGGGGCAAGGCGAGTGCGCTCAATAAAGGTGTTCGCGCAGCTAAAGGGCGGATCCTGGTCATTGCCGACGATGACGTGGAAGTATGCGCAGAATGGTTATCGGGCCACCTCGAATGTTACCGGACGGGCTTCTTTGATGCGGTTCAAGGTCGAGTGCTCCCAGGCGTGGACTGGGAAGGAAGACCCGCTGATCCAAGACGCATTCGAGAGTACAACATTCCGATCGTGGATTATGGAGATAAAATCCGCGAGATTCGTGCCCTTACCGGTACAAACATGTCGTTCAAGCGTGAGGTCGTTGACCGCGTCGGCTTTTTCGATTCGCAGCTCGGTGACCTTCACAACGCATAGTGTCATTCGTGCTTTAGGCGTAAGCTGTTATTTTCGACATCGTCCTTGAGCTCTTCGTTCCGATTCTGACTAGACGTTCAGCATCACAGCAGTACCGGTGTTTATCAGCCAATTGCGATTCTCTTGTCTTTCATCGCACCCAGACAGCATATTTACCCGGTGATCCCTTTCGTTTCGCTAGTTTATTAACGCAGACTTTGTTTGATTGTTCTGAGAAGTGAGTCATCAAACCTAAGGTTCTCCCGTTCTGATCGCCGTAACAAACAGTCTGAGAAGGGTTCTCTAGGTCCGTCATATTTTTGCTGTTCGAGTACGGTTTCAGTTGACATATCCTGGTCAGAGTCTGTATTTTCCGGGGGCTATCACAGAGAGGTCATATCACTCAATAAACCGCCAAAAAGGAATATAGGTCATGTGACGGTGTATCTTCGAGTCCGAAGAATGGCCCATATGCCGAGGAGAGTGAAAAGTGAACACGAAAGCTGGTGATCTCTCAATTGTGTCGGCGATTGTAGCCGGGGCATTATGGCTGGTCCTTGCGCCGTCGCCTGTGTGGGGGATTTCGGGCTCCGGACGGAGGCTATGCGCCATTGCCGGACTATGACATCCGCAAAGGTGATAGCTCACCCGTCAATTTGAAGGACCTGCGCGTAGCGCAGGAAATGTCTGTACTCCGGCAGCAGCAAGCGCTAGGTGCAGGCTCAAGCCGAAGCCCGACGCCCGATCGGACGCGGAGCGCGCAAATCCGCGGCATAGTCCAGTTTCAGAGGCTCCTGATTCGCTTGCGGTCCGCTAACGCCACAATAGACCGCGGTATCCCCTCCAGTGATCGGATTGAGAAGCGCGTGATCACTTTGTCCCATCGGAACCGCTCCTGCCGGAGCTGCAAAGAGCCCGATCAGCGCCCAAGGGAGTGAGAACTGATTTATTATTTTTTTCACGTGCGCCCTCCTTGGCCGGATTGATGTCCAGCTTTTTTGGATTGCATTTTTTTGTGATGTTCACTATATTCCGTTTCTACGTCAAGGATTTAGCCTGATACTTCTCAGTAATCCGATGGTTGCGGCTATTTTCACTGGGGCGAGCTTCAGGTCCCGAAGTGGACCCCTGAAAAGTCGTTTTTTGAGGACATTTATGTTTGGGCGAAACCCCCTGGTGAAGGGAATAAGAATGATTTCGTTCTAAAAGGCTGCCTCGGCACTGAGGCTTGTTACGAGATAGACGGAGGGAACCCGAAAGCACGTGAGTTCACCAGCCTTTGATATTAGTATCATCGTCGCCACTTTTAATCGGTGCGACAGTCTAGCGAGACTGCTGCAGAGCCTTGACTCCTTGGACCTTGCAGATTCCGTCACACTGGAGGTCCTGATTGTCGATAACGGTTCTACCGATGGGACCCGGACTTTACTGCTTCAGAAACAGCAACAGCCATTAAAGTATTCTCTTAAAATTCTTTGTGAAGAACAGAGGGGCAAGTCGGCGGCGCTCAACCGCGGATTAAGAAATTGCTGCGGGCAGATTATCTGTTTAGCCGATGACGATGTGGTATTTGATTCCCACTGGATTGGCGGTCTTCTTCAGTCTTACAAAGCCGCGGATTTTGCTGCGCTGCAAGGCCGAGTGCTGCCCGGAATCGATGGCCACGGCAATGGGGCAGATCCTAAGCGAATCAGAGAGTACAATATACCGATGGTAGACTACGGAAATGAGATACGGGACATTGATGGGCTAACCGGCACCAACATGTCTTTCAAACGAGAAGTTTATGAGCGCGTCGGCTTTTTCGATTCGCGGCTCGGGCCAGGAGCATCCGGCTTCAGCGAAGATACGGAATATTCGATGAGAGTTCGAAAGGCAGGTTTTAGGATTGGATACGCACCTCATGCCGTGGCTTATCATGAGCTCAGTCCCCAGCGTTACGGCAGAGAATATAATCGCAGGGTCCAGTATCGGAAGGGAATGAGTCGAAGCATCTACCGACACGACTCGATCCCATTTCGAGTGATTCCCAACCTGGTGGCCAATTGCTTTCGATATGGACTTTACTGCTTGTTGGGAAAGACACAGAAAGCGTACAGGACCGAAGGTCGAATCATGAAGTGCTGGGGGTATCTGATGGGGAAAGCGCGCGGTGTGAATTGCAAAAGTTCTTCGTGCTCGATCTTGGCGATGTTAGGATTTCCCTTAGTCTCCTGATACTCCCAGTCAGGTATAGGGACATCTGGGGCAATGGACGGCACGCCCAAAGTTTCAGTCATCATTGCTACGTTCAACCGCGCGGCATTTTTGTCGGAGACCCTTGATAGTGTGATGCGACAGAAATTCGAGGAGTTCGAAGTTATTGTCGTTGACGATGGCTCGACGGACGATACGAAAGAAGTGGTACGCCATTACGGAGATCGGATACGGTATGTCTTTCAGGAAAACCGGGGGCCGTCGGCGGCGCGCAACTTGGGCGTGCGGCACGCGCGAGCGCCGTGGATTGCCATTCAGGATTCGGACGATCTCTGTACGCCTGATCACTTGGAGGTGCTTTACGGCTACGCGCGCGAGCACTCGGGCTGCAGGATGGTCTTTGCGAACGGGGTCTATCTGGGAGGGCGCGAGCACAACCGGGAGACCATTATTCCCGCTGGCAAATCGCGCCGGCTGGCCCGAGAAGGGGTTCGGTTGGTCGATCTCTTTGAAAAAAGCATCGTGCGCTTGCAGGCAGCTCTTATTTCCAAATCCTCCTACGACGCGGTGGGAGGCCATGACGAGAATCTCCGCATCTGCATGGACCTGGATCTCTCCTTTCGGCTGTTGATGAATTATCCCGTCGCCTACATCGATCGCGTCGTGTTCCTCTATCGAAAGCATGAAGGGAACATCGGACGCAACGAGGAGCTGCGTCTCTTGGAAAACATTCGGGTCATCGAGAAGTTGATTCGGGAGTTCCCGCAAGCGGAAAAGCAGCTCGGGTGCGGCAGAATCGCCCGCCGAATGGCCTACCGCTCGTATCGGTTGGCTAAGGGACGACGGAAAAGAGGGCAGCACCGAGAGGCACGAGAGGCGATCGCCACGGCAGTGTTTCTTCGCCCCTATTCGCTGAAGTATCGGTTCTTTCAACTCGGGTGGGGCTCAGGACACTCTAGAGGCGGCTGATGGAGTTCAGCATTATCGTCGCCACTTACGACCGGCACGAATTTTTGCAGCGGCTGTTAAGCAGTATTGACGCGTGTTTCGGAAAGGCGGGAGTCGAGCACGAAGTCATCGTGGCCAATAACGCCCCGAGCGAAGCGATGGCTGGCGCGGTTGAGAACATCGTCAAGGAGTTTCGAGAGCGGGGCGACGGTCGATTCCGTCAAGTCCGGGAGCCCTCGCCGGGTAAGTGCCGGGCGCAGAATTTTGCCATTACCAAGTCGCAAGGGTCAATTCTCGCCTTTTTCGACGACGACGTGGAAGTGACCCCAGAATGGCTCGCGGTCGCTTCGGAGTTTTTCAAGTGCAAGCCCTTCGATGCGATGCAAGGCCCTATTCTTGTGCCCCCGGAGATGCAACGGAATCAGGAATTCTTGCGCGCTCAATACCAGTATCGAACCATCAATTTTGTTAAGTATTGGCAGGGAGTCACGGAAATCAAAACCCTGACGGGCGCAAATATGGCGATTCGCCGAGAGGTCTTCTCGCGCATCGGGTTTTTTAATGAAGAGTTGGGACCGGGTCGGTCAGGAATCTCTGAAGACGTAGAATTCGCCCAGCGACTTGTACGGAACGGAGGCCGAATTGGTTACGAACCGCGGGCAGCCGTTTACCACAGGGTGGAGTGGAGCCGGCTCACCGAGGAGTTTTTTCGTTTGCGTCATGAGCAGCAGGGACGAAGTCGGCTGATTTATAAAAACCAGTCGCTAGGCTCGATCGTGCCGAATTTAATGCGGTCGATTTGGACTTTTGGGTGGTATTCCTTGGTGCGCAACGAAAGAAAGAAGTACCGCGCGAAGGGGCGATATTTTCATTACCGAGCGATGCTGCAGGAAAAAATCAAGAGGACCAGTGGTAGCCACGGTTGAGCGGTAAGTCTTTTCAAAAGCCAGCGGCTGAAGGGCTTGGAATAGGGAACCCAACTTGCGATGTATGATCCGCGAGGTGCGAGAGTGACAAGTTTGTTAATCCGTGGGATAAGGGCAGTTTTCACCTTCCTCATGGCCGTGGGGTTGTCAATGATGGCGATTTCCCGCAATCGGTTAGATCGGAAAACTTTTCCCAGAGGACTTGTTTGGGGCCGCGCTTGCGGATGGTGTCGGGCCTAGCGATGATCCCATCTTCAGGGACGTGAGGCTCCCCAACTTAAAATCCTATTTCATCGGTTCGTAGCGATGATCCCCGTCAATCCAAAGAAGTCGTATGGGCTTGTTCCAACCCCGGACCGCCTCCTCTGATGTCATGATCAGAGGGACACTCATTGGGCGCTCGAGAGTTGAAGCGATAGTTTGATTTTTGCCTCCGCTACTTCTATCTTCTGGAAACTATGAGTGCCCCGGGAAGCACCGTGGGTCCACGGCCCACGGTCTCCGCCATCGTGGTTTGTTTCAACGAGGAGCAGAACATCGGCGATTGTCTTGAGAGCTTGAGCTGGTGTGACGAGATCGTCGTCGTCGATTCTTTTAGTACGGACCGAACGGTTGAAATCTGCCGGCAATACACAGACCGGATTATTCGGCGGCCCTGGGCCGGGTATCGGGATCAGAAGGCCTTTGCTCATTCGCAAGCAACGAAAGATTGGGTTTTACTTGTCGATTCCGACGAGCGGGTAACACCGAAGCTCAGGGATGAGATTCGGCAAACGTTGGGGCATGAGACTTCCGAATGCGCGGGATTTGCCGTACCCCGGTTGGTTTTTTATTTAGGACGTTGGTGGTGGAGAGGGGGCTGGTACCCTGACTACGATGTGCGTTTGTTTAAGCGAGATCGGGCCACTTGGGGCGGGTCCGATCCCCATGAGAAGATTTTGGTCGATGGGAAAGTCCGTCACTTGCAGCACCCGCTGCATCACTTCTCTTATCGGAATATCGAAGACCACGTTCAACGGATCGATCGCTTCACCTCGATTTCGTCTCGGGAGCTGCGAAAGGAAGGCAAACACTGGCATTTGGCGGATGCTCTGTTTAGACCGGCATTTCGCTTTTTTCACTCATATGTATTGAAGCGAGGGTTCATGGAAGGTTTCGCAGGTTTCTATGTTGCCGTTACCGCTGCGATTTATGTTTTTCTAAAGTATGCTAAGCTCTGGGAACTAGAGTTGGAGGAAAAGGACGACATTGATCGGAAGCGGTCATAACCGCCTCCTTAAAATTCTGCACATCGATCCTGAGAAGCATTGGGGTGGAGGGGAGGCTCAGGTATTCGGGCTTTTAACCTACCTCATCGGGAAGGGGCACGATAATACTCTTCTCAGTCATCCTCACGGTCAGCTGTTCGAGCGTTGTCGGAATCTAAACGTAAGAAAGCTCCCGCTACGCGTGCGCAATGACTTGGACTTGAGCCCCCTTGCATCGCTCAGGCGACTGATTCGTGAAGAAAAGTATGACATTGTTCATCTGCACACCAAGCGCGCCCATGCACTTTCACTCTGGCTGCCGCGCGGCTCGCACGGGCCGAAGTATGTTGTAACTCGGCGCATGGATTATCCTGAAGCCAAGAGTTGGTACACGCGGCACCTCTACAATCGGCGGGTGGATGGTGTTGTAGCCATTTCCAGACCGATTGCGAACCTGTTAGTGTCAGCCGGCGTTGGTCCGGAACGGATTCGATTAATTCATAGCGGCATCGATCCGGGACCGTTCGAGGCCATCGCGTCAAAGACTGCTTCCTCGGAAGATATTCCTGTCGTCGGAACTGTGGCGGTCCTGGAGGAGAGGAAAGGTCATCGTTTTTTGCTTGAAGCTGCCGCGCGACTCAAAGGCCAGGGATATCAGATCAAATATTTCTTGGCCGGCGATGGCTCGTTACGCGGTCAACTCGAGGGGATGGCCGCAAGATTGATGTTGCAAGACCAGGTCAAGTTCTTCGGGTTTGTCTCTGACACTCCCGCCTTCCTATCCAACGTCGATATCTTCGTTCTGCCTTCGCTAGATGAAGGATTGGGCGTCGCGGCGCTCGAAGCGATGGCCGCCGGGAAAGCTGTCGTAGCCACGCGGGTTGGGGGCCTTGCCGAGGCAATGGTCGACTCCGTGACCGGCGTTTTGGTTGCTCCTCGAGATGCCGAAGCGCTTGCCCAGGCGATTGCGAAACTGGTCAGCGAAAAGTCGCTGGCCCGAGAAATGGGCAAAAGAGGTGCCGCGCGTGTCCGTGAACAGTTCACTCTGGAACAAATGGCGATGAAGAACGAAGCCTATTATTACGAGTTACTCAAAGACTGAGTTTGGTCGGATGACCTGCTTGCGCTGCGAGGGGCGGGCATGAACCATCTATCTGATATCCTAAAAAAATTTAAGCGGACTCATTTGCTCGTGATAGGCGACCTGATGTTGGATCGTTTCATTTGGGGAGACGTGGAAAGACTTTCACCGGAAGCTCCGGTGCCGGTGCTGCGGGTGGCTTCGGAAAACTCCAAGCTCGGCGGCGCGGCCAACGTGATCAGCAATATTCGCTCGCTGGGAGGCCGGGTGAGCGCTTGCGGTATTGTCGGTCGAGATGATGCGGGGAAAAGAATTCTCGAGGACTTGCGTCGCCTCCGGGTCTCGATGGGGGGAGTGTTTTCCGACGGCGAGTTTCAAACTATCCAAAAGACGCGAATTATCGCCCGCCCTCGTCATCAACAAATCGTCCGGCTGGACCGCGAAAAAAATGGCGCGATTCGCGAGCCAACCTTGAAAAAGCTCCGCCAATTCGTTTTACAAAGGGCGGGCCGGTGTGACGGTGTTGTGATCTCGGATTATGGCAAAGGGGTGGTGCATGAAAGGTTGCTCGCGGCTGTTACAGAACTGGTGGAGAGAAGAAAGCTTATTTATGTGGTTGATCCGAAAAAGGAAAATTATGCTCGATACCGGTCGCCTTCGCTGATCACGCCCAATAAAAATGAGGCCGGCGAGGCCGCCGGGATCGATATTCTGGACGACGCGACCTTGGTAGCGGCGGGCGAGAGGCTATTGCGAATGTGGAAAGCCAGGGCGGTATTGATCACCCGCGGTCCCGACGGAATGAGTCTTTTCCGCCCCCGAGCATCGGTAGAGCACTTTTCCATCGAAGCAAAAGAGATCTTCGATGTTACCGGTGCTGGAGATACGGTCGTTGCGGTTTGCGCGCTGGTGCTCGCGACCGGCGCCAGCTACAAAGATGCGGCTGTGCTCGCCAATTTGGCGGCGGGGCTGGTCGGCGATGAAGTTGGGACCGTAGCTGTACCTCTAGAGAAACTCGAGCGAGCGATCAAGGACAGGCCATGAAGAGTATGACGGGTTACGGCGAGGGGTCGCATCATGCGCGCAGTACGAAGATCTCGGTTCAAGTGCGTAGTGTGAATCATCGGCACTTGGACCTGCAGCTGAGAGTTCCAAGAGAATACCTTTTATTTGAAGAGGAGATCCGCAAGATCATGCGGAACAAGATCTCACGGGGTAGGGTTGATCTTTTCATCAACCGTTTGCCCGCTGGTCGACAGTCGCGCAAGCTTGAATTGGATGTGGAGCTATTGGGCCAGTACCTGTCGACCATCAAGGATGCCAAGAAAAAATTTCAATTGGCCGGCGCGATAGAGGCGTCGTTGCTTTCCCAAGTCCCGGACCTTTTCCACATTCGGGAGGTCGAAGTTCAGCCGGCAAACGAGCGGCGAGGACTTTTTATCGCCCTCGAGACCGCTTTGCAGAAGCTCGAACAATCTCGCGAACGGGAAGGCCGCCAGCTGAAAGCTGACATGCAATCTCAAATCAATCATTTGAAAAAGATAACCATGGCGCTCTCTGAGCGGGCGAGGGAAATCGCGACGAAGTCTGCCATTGCCGCAGGGGACGGGGAATGCTCTCCGCGGGCGGAGAAAGAAGCATCGGATGTTGGAAACCTCAAGGGTGACATCAATGAAGAGGTCGTGCGCTTAAAGAGCCACGTGGCCGCCTTGGCTGCGGTGATTCGCGAAAAAGAACCAGTGGGGAAAAAGATCGACTTCATGCTTCAAGAGGTTCAACGGGAGCTGAACACCATCGGCTCGAAGATCCCTCATCTCCCCGTCGTAGAATTGGTCTTGGAAGGCAAGGAGAGAGTCGAGAAAATACGAGAGCAAACTCAGAATATTGAATGATCGGAAAACCCACTCTGATTAGTAAACGGCAGGGCATTATCTTCATCATTTCCGCCCCCTCGGGTGCGGGTAAGACGACGCTCATTACGGGTTTGCGATCGCTTTATCCCAGACTCAAGCTTTCCGTTTCGTGCACCACTCGGGCGCGGCGAAACGGCGAGGTTCATGGCCGGGACTACTACTTCATCACAGGTCGGCAATTCAAGGCCATGAAAGCCCGCGGGCAGTTTGCGGAATGGGCACAAGTCCACGATTTTTTCTATGGCACACCCCGCAGGCCGTTGGAACAGTGTGTGAGGAGCGGACGGGATATTCTTCTCGACATTGACGTTCAGGGCGCTAAGAAGATCAAACGAGCGTATCGCGGAGCCGTCTCGATATTTGTATTGCCGCCTTCATTACACGAATTGAAGCGCAGGTTGGCCTTGAGAGCCACCGAGGGGAAAGAAACGATTCATCGACGGCTGGCCAATGCCCGAGGTGAAATTCGCGAGATTCTGGCGTATGATTATTATGTGGTCAATCGAGAGGTGAAAAAGGCGATGGGGGTCCTAAAATCGATTGTTGAGGCCGAACGGGCGAGAACTTCCCATGTAACCGAATGGCGATTCGACCTGTTGCGCTGAGAGTGCAGGAAAAGTATTCATGAGCAAAGAAATCAAAATCAGCGATCTGGTTGAAAAGGTTCAATCCTATTATCCTGCCGCGAATGTCGACCTGATCCGCAAAGCATACGAGTTTTCCGCGAAGGTTCATAAAGGTCAAAAACGGCTGTCGGGAGAACCTTATTTGACTCACCCGACGGCGGTGGCCGATATCATTGCCGATCTGAAACTGGATGTGCCGAGCATCGTGAGCGGCTTGCTGCACGACACGGTCGAGGACACGCTCACCACTTTGGATGAACTGAAGAATATTTTCGGCCGCGAGATAGGCTCTCTTGTGGACGGTGTCACCAAGCTCAGCCGAACCAATTTCAGCAGTCGCGAGGAGAAGCAGGCAGAGAACTTTCGCAAGATGTTGTTGGCCATGGGCAAGGACGTGCGGGTCATTCTGATCAAGCTCGCTGATCGCGTGCATAACATGCGGACCCTGGGCCACATGCCTTTGGAGAAACAAATCCTCACGGCACAAGAAACGTTGGATATCTATGCACCCCTGTCCCAGCGCTTGGGTATCGCCTGGATCAAAAGCGAGTTGGAGGACTTGGCGCTCAAACACCTCCACCCCGAGATTTACTATCAATTGAAGCGCAACGTCGCTAAGAAAAAGAGCGACCGGGAAAAATACATCGGGGAGGTCATTTCCGTTATCACCAAGAAGCTCGAGACCGAAGGGATCGAGGCCGAAGTGACGGGCAGGCCGAAACACTTTTACAGTATTTACCAGAAAATGGAGAGTCAAAATCTCCTTTACGATCAGATTTACGATTTGGTGGCATTCCGAATTTTGGTGGACGCGGTGAGGGAATGTTACGAAGCCCTGGGGATTATCCATTCACAATGGCGGCCCGTTCCAGGACGATTCAAGGATTATATCGCCTTGCCAAAACCGAACATGTACCAGTCGCTTCATACCAGCGTGATCGGTCCCTACGGTGAGCGTGTCGAAATTCAGATCCGGACTCATGAGATGCACCGGATCGCGGAGGAGGGGATCGCGGCGCACTGGCGTTACAAAGAGGGCGAAGATTTCCAGATGAGCGACATCCAGCGGTTTGCCTGGCTTAGACAGTTGCTTGAATGGCAAGAGAACCTTCAAGACCCGCAAGAATTTCTTCACAATCTAAAGGATGATCTCTTTTCGACTGAACTGTACGTCTTTACACCCAAGGGAGATCTTTTGAATTTTCCCAAAGGCTCCACGGTTATCGATTTCGCCTATCGCATTCATTCCGAAGTGGGACATCATTGCTCCGGCGCCCGCATCAACGGCCAATTGGTGTCGCTCAAATATATCCTCAGGAGCGGAGACACGGTGGAGATTATCACCACGCAACAGCAAGTCCCCAACCGTGATTGGCTCAAATGGGTGAAAACGCCGCGGGCTAAGTCGAAAATTAGAAACTGGTTAAAATCCCAGCAGCTCGAAAGGAGCGTCGCGTTAGGACGCGAAATTCTTGACAGCGATCTGCATCGCTATCAGCTGGATTACGGAACTCTACGGAACGCGGGGAAGATCGAGTGGCTCGTGAAAGAGCTGGGTTTGAAGGACGAAGAAGCGCTTCTCGCAGCCTTGGGTTACGGTCGCATTACGACTCGTCACGTTTTGGCCAAATTGGTCCCACCGGAAAAGCTCGAGGCCGGTACGAAGAAAGCCGAAGGATCCTTGGAAACGCTTTTTCGTCTGGTGTCGAGCCAAAAACACGGGCTGGGTATCCGCGTGAAGGGAGTCGACGACGTGCTGGTACGCTTTGCGCTTTGTTGCCATCCTCTCCCGGGTGAACGCATCATCGGATTCATCACCCGTGGAAGGGGAGTCACGGTGCATACCGTCGGCTGCCCCACGGTCCTGGAGAGCGACCCGCACAGAAAGATCGAAGTGAGCTGGGAAGAAAACGGTCAGCCCCCGCGCCCGGTAAAAATCGAAGTCACGTGTGTGGATCAGCCCGGCCTCCTGGCCGCCATTAGTTCCGCGATTACCAGCGCCGATGCCAATATCGCTCGGGCTCAGGTTAGAACTTCTTCAGATAAGGCGCTCAACACGTTCGAAGTGATGATCAAGAATTCCGAGCACCTCAAGAAGGTGCTTGAGAATATCTCTAAAGTTAAAGGAGTGTACAAGGCCGTGCGCGCTCGGGGAAGAACCGGCGGCAAAACCGATCGAGAGCAGGCGAACAGAAGCGAACTCCAGTAACCGTTGCGGCGCAAGCCGATCACGCCACCTTCTGAACGCGGCCTGAATGAATGCAGTCCGTGCAAACTAGGGCGCGTTTCACTTGCCCGTTAAACTGCGCTCTAACTCTTTTGAGGTTGGGACGCCACGACCGTTTGGTCTTATTGTTGGCGTGGCTGACGTTATAGCCGACGGATCGCCCTTTTCCGCAAATCGCGCAAACTCTCGCCATGTTAACGTCGTATCCTTTCGATAATCTCGGTTGTTGAAAAGCCTGCAAGGTAGGGGATAACCGCTACCCGACCGCCGCGTTTCTTCACGATATCAGAACCGATGATCTTTTCTACGCTCCAATCTCCGCCTTTCGCCAACACGTCGGGCTTTAAGCTCTCGATGATTTTGTAAGGGTCAGACTCGTCGAACAAAACGACATAATCCACCATCTCCATCGCCGCGATCAACTCGACCCGATCTCGTTCGGGAAGCAACGGACGGTTAGCTCCCTTGATCATTTTAACCGAGCGGTCGCTGTTGACGCCGACGATTAAAATATCGCCGCATGCTTTGGCCTCGCGCAAAATGTGTACGTGTCCTCGGTGGAGGAGATCGAAGCAGCCATTGGTGAAGACAACTGTTTTGCCGTCTTTTCTCGCTGCGGCCGCGATCTCCTTTAGTGCTTCGAGGCTTTTGATTTTGCCTGACACGTTCAAGGGGTAGCATGAGAGTATGGCATTTTCAATTGGCAGTACCGATGATAACTGGCGTTCCGCTATCTTGACCCAAAGGTAGATTTTCGCTAAGGTCATTTGGAACTCACGCGTAATGCCGCCTTTGCAAGCTCGTCCCTAACAGCAGGAGGAAAGATGGAATACCAGGATCTCAGAGATTGGATCCAAATCAGCGAAGAAATGGGGGAATTAAAAACCCTAAAAAATTGCGACTGGAATCTTGAAATCGGCGCCATTACAGAACTCGTCCATCACAAAGAAGATGGCCCGGCGGTGTTATTTGACGAGATCAAGGGTTACCCGAAGGGCTACCGGGTTTTGTCGAACTCTTTGGCTTCGAGGAAACGTTTGGCCCTCACTCTGGGGCTTCCGGCCGGTGAAACGAAGATGGATTTCGTCAGAATCTGGAAAGAAAATTATAAGAAGATTAAGCCCATCCCGGCGAAATTCGTCAAACAGAGCCCGCTTTTTGAGAACGTCTACAAAGACGGAGATGTCGATCTTTTTAAGTTTCCGACTCCGTTGTGGCACGATAAGGACGGTGGAAGGTACATCGGAACCGGTAGTGTCGATATTACGCGCGACCCGGATGAAGGTTGGGTGAACTACGGCACTTATCGGGTGATGATTCATGACAAGGACACCGTGGGATTTTACATCTCGCCCGGCAAGCACGGCCGCATCCAGAGAGAAAAATATGCCGCCAGCGGCCAGCCATTCAAGATCGCCATGTCGTTCGGTCACGATCCGTTGACTTTTCTGGCCGGCAGTATCGAGGTGCCTTATGGCGTGCCGGAATATGAATTCATTGGCGGCATCCGAGGAGAACCGTTCGAAATGATCGAAGGCGAGTACTCCGGTCTGCCGATTCCGGCAAACGCGGAAATCGTCATCGAAGGCGACGTTCATTTCGATAATCCGAGAGTTGAAGGTCCCTTCGGGGAGTGGACGGGATATTACGCCAGTGCTGAACGGGCCGAGCCCTGGGTGAAAGTTAAACGGCTCTATCACCGCAATGATCCCATTATCCTCGGCTCTCCTCCGGGCCGACCGCCTGCAGAGCTCGGCTGGTATCGCTCCTATCTCCGTTCTGCTCTGATCTGGGACGAGATGGAAAAGGCCGGCGTGCCGGATGTTAAAGGCGTTTGGCTGAACGTTTCGGGCGGTAGTCGTTTGATGCTGATCGTTTCTATCAAGCAGCGCTATCCAGGACATGCGAAGCAGGCCGCGGTCATCGCATCGCAGTGCCATGCCGGGGCTTATCTGGGTCGCTTCGTAGTCGTTGTCGATGACGATATCGACCCTTCGAATACGGACGATGTGATTTGGGCAATGGGTACCCGCTGCGAACCTGCGGAAGACATCGACATCATTCGCCGGTGTTGGAGCGGGCCGCTTGATCCGGTCATTCATCCGACGAAGAAAGGCTTCAATTCGCGAGCCATCCTGGACGCCACCCGGCCGTACGAATGGATGAAGGAGTTTCCGCCCGTCGCCGAATCCAGCAAAGAAGTTCTGGACGCGACCGCGAAGAAGTGGGGAGCGGAGCTTTTCGCTAGCAACGGAAAGAAATAAGCGTTCTAATCCGGCAGTAGGAGGGCAAGTCGATCACCATGGTGGACGGCTTGCCCTTTTTTTATTGACTTCGGCGTGATTCGACTGCGCTAAATGGCTCCAGAAAAGCGTTCAATGGGTTCACGGTTCGGAGAGGTTTGTCGTTGACTCTGGGAGTTGTATGTCGATGAGACCGAGGAGTTCTCCGGTCAGATTTTGGGACTGAACGCCCGATTTTTGCCGCAGTTGCTCCGCGGGCTCGTCAGGGGCCGGCGCCGGCTTGGATTTGGCTAAGACCTGTACAGAGGCATAAATGGGCGCCTTCATCCGGAGAGCCACGGCAATCGCATCGCTCGGCCGGGAGTCGATCTGAAACTCTTCCCCTTTGAGTCGGAGATGGAGAACGGCGAAATAGGTGCTGTTTCGAATGTCCGTGATGGTCACGCGCTCCAAAGTTGCGCCTAGGTTCTGGAGGATGTTGCGAATAAGATCGTGGGTGAGGGGGCGGGGGGGCTGTACGTGCTGAAGTTCAAGCGCGATCGCTCTCGCCTCAGGAATATCTATCCAGATGGGAACGAGCTTCTTGTCGCCGACAGTCTCAAGGACGACGACAGGCGCGTCGGTCGTAGGGTCAAAAAGCATAGTCTTGATCTTCGTTTCGACGGTCTCTTCCTGGGCAGCATACAGAGGTCCACAAACCGCAAAGATTAAAGCGAAAACCAACAGGGAATAATAAGTGCATCGCATGGGGACCTCCTCGAATGTATTCACACCGGCTGCGCGCGCGTCTTATGATGGCTGGATCGGCTTACGCTCTCGTCAGAGCGCCAGAGAAAGAACATTATGGTCCGCGGTCAGGCTTGTCAACACGCGATATTTATCTTGACGCGATCTTTGCCGGTAAGTTAATCTGACTTACCAACCGTTTTTGACTTATGAAGATAAGAGTTCTGTCCGAAGAGGTGGCGAGCCGCATTGCCGCCGGCGAAGTGGTCGAGCGACCCGCGTCGGTGGTGAAAGAGCTGATCGAAAACTCACTGGATGCCAGGGCGACGGAGATTTCCGTTTGGGTGGAGAAAAGCGGCACGGCACTGATCCGCGTGAGCGACAACGGCGAGGGCATAGCGGCCGAAGATCTTGCGCTAGCGGTGGAGAGACACTCCACCAGCAAACTCCAAAACGAAGACGATCTGTTTCGAATCGCCACCTTGGGTTTCCGTGGCGAGGCGTTGCCGAGCATCGGATCGGTATCGAAAATGGAAATTATCTCCCGTCAACGGTCATCCGATTCTGGCTATCGCCTGCGCGTTCAAGGCGGCAAAAAAGACGAACCTTCTATCACGGCATCTTCCCCAGGGACCACGGTCGAGATTCGGGAAATCTTCTTCAACGTGCCGGCGCGCAAAAAATTTCTCAAGGCACCCGCGACCGAATTGAGTCACATCTGTGATGTGATCAACCGAATGGCTTTAGCTTCTCCGAGGGTTCACTTTCGTCTTTATCACGACGGGCGAAACGTCGCTGATTACGTGGCGGTTGCCGACGCTAAAGACCGGCTGTCGCAGGTTTTGGGGCGTGATATCGCCAAAGAATTGATTTCATTTGCTTCAGAGCAGGGAGCGCTGGCCATCCATGGTTACTTGAGCGCCGCTCCAACATCTTTTCCCAATTCGCGGCAGGTCATCACATTCGTCAATCGCCGCTACGTCCGTGACAAGGTGCTCACCCACGCCGCGCTGCAGGGCTATGAAACCTTGTTGATGCGAGGGCAGTACCCGGCCGTGGTGCTGTTTCTGAACGTTCCCTATCAAGACGTGGATGTCAACGTTCATCCAGCTAAATACGAGGTTCGCTTCCGCCGCCAATCCGAAGTTCACGAGGCGATCGTGGGAGCGATTCGGCAGGCGCTGAAGGTGGAGGCGAAGGAGCCGGGGCTACGGCCTTCGTTTCCGCAAGCGCCATGGGTTGGTGGCGCGAGGGAGGCTTCGCTTCCCTACGGGAGTTCGGTAAATTCGGCAAGACAAGCATCACCGTTTCCCTTCGAATACGCACAGTCAATACCGCTTCAGACGGAATGTCCGGGCGAAGGTTTCTTCTCGTCGATGAACGTCCTTGGTCAGGTTCTTGGTTGTTACCTGGTGTGCTCATCGTCTCGGGGCTTGTTTATTATTGATCAGCACGCTGCTCACGAGCGAGTGGCGTTCGAAAAGTTGTGCTCGCAAATGGCATCAGGCGAAGTTCAGAAGCAGAGCTTGCTTATTCCTCAGACGGTCGAGATCTCCGCCGGGGAATTCATGCTGGTCGAGAAAATGTTGCCGACGTTGGACCGTCTGGGCTTTTTAGTGGAACCTTTCGGAGCCAGCGCTTACGCGATAACGGCGGTTCCTGCGCTATTGCCGGAAGGGGACTGTCGGCCGGTGGTTCGCCAGATGGTCGCGGAACTCGCCGAGGTCGAAAACTCCGAGAAATTGCGCCAGCATCTGGAAGAGCGGCTTGCTACGATCGCCTGCCACAGCGTCATCCGGGCGAATCGACAATTGGAAATGAACGAAATGCGCGCGCTGCTGCAGGATCTCGATCACGTGGATTTCGCCACCCAATGTCCACACGGCCGTCCGGTTCTGATCGCATTGAGTCGCGACGAACTTGAAAGAATGTTCAAGCGGGTCTGATCATTTCGGAACGCCATTCAATTCACATTCGTCATTCTTCCATCTTCGATGAAGCCCAAGCTTATTGTCATTCTCGGGCCCACGGCGGTGGGAAAGAGCGAAATCGCCCTGGAGCTGGCCGAGGAAATCGGCGGCGAAATTATCAACGCGGACTCTCAACAGGTCTATCGTCGCATGGACATCGGCACGGCAAAACCATCCGCGGCGGACCGAGAACGCGTCCCGCACCATCTCATTGATGTGGTCGATCCCGACGAAGAATTTAACGTCGCTACGTATCGGCGGTTGGCGATGAAATGCATCGATGATATTGAGGGGCGGGGTAGAAAAGCGATCGTTTGCGGTGGCACGGGTCTCTACATCAAAGCGCTGACCAAAGGATTGTTTGTCGGGCCGGCGCAAGCTCCGGACGTTCGGGAGGCGCTTCAAATGGAAATAAAAGAGCGCGGGCTTGGCTCTCTTTACCAGCGGCTCCAACAGGTCGATCCGCCGGCGACGTCCCGGGTCCATCCCCACGACCGGCAGCGAATCATGCGCGCGTTGGAGGTTTTTGAATCCACCGGCAAGCCCATGAGCCAATGGCAAAGAGAACACGACTTTAGCGATGAGCGATTTGCAAGCTTGAAAATCGGCTTGAACCGGTCGCGCGAGGAACTCTACGATCGAATCAACCGGCGCTGCGAGCAAATGGTCGACGGCGGTTTGCTCGATGAGGTAAGCAGCCTCATCGCCAACGGATACGGTCTCGACCTCAAGCCCATGCAAAGCGTCGGCTACCGTCACATGGGGCTCGTTCTTAAGGGTGCGATGTCGCTCCCGGAGGCGTTGTCGCTGATGAAACGGGATACCAGGCGGTTGGCCAAACGGCAGCTCACCTGGTTTCGACGTGACGAAGAGATTAATTGGTATCATCTGGATGCGGACCGAGGCAAAATCATGCCGGCGGCGGAGGAATTTGGCCACTAGCGCGGGAAATTTATTGCGGACGATTCCACCAAGATCGAGGTGACGCTTTCTTTTCCACCCGCCACCTCGCCCGATCATCCAGAGGCTTTGAGGCAATCAAAGACTTAGCTAAATTGCATGACGCAAACTTGTGGCCGACTGAAGCGCTAACAGCAGGGGAGTGGGTTTTCGATCAAATCGTAAACGCGGTCGAAGGTGACCTCATTGATCCGCGCCAGAATTTTGAATACGCGCGGCGGTTCGTTTTGAAGAAAGACCATGATGGCGGTCTCCACCGGTGGACAACCGGCCTTCACGCAAGGCACCTCCTTGATGACGATCGGCGCGTCAGGCGGAAACGTCAGGATTGTTTGAACCCAGTAGCGAATTTGATCCAAGGTAAGCGATGATACGTCCTGCTTGCGGCCAAAGGGATCGATATCGGATGAGCTGCTGCCGTTGCCGGTTGAGAGGCAGTTCTTGAAACCTTCCGTAATTTGTTTTCCGTCTAAATCCCGACCGATGAATACAAGCCGATTAAGTCTCTCTTCTCCGTCCGCCCAGCGGCGTCCCGGACGCCCCTCAAAGAGGAGATGCACGCCCTGGAAGACAAATTGGTCTGGATCATTGCGCAGATTCAGAATCCCTTTCATGCGCATGATTTTGGGACCTGACTCCATGATTAAATCACGAAACCATTGGCTGACCTTGAGCCCGTCGAGGTCGCCCGGCGTGACGATGGAAACGGTGGCGATGTCTTCAGTGTGGCGGTGATCAGAGTCGTGGGCTTGCGCTTTATCTTCAAGAGCTAGACTCCGGAGATCTAAGATCTTGTCGATTTCGACGTCCGAATTTCTCGTCTGGTAGATGCGCGCCGCCCCATTCAGGACTTTGATCTTGTATTCGAGTTCCTGCAAATCCTCCGGGTTGATGAGATCCAGTTTGTTCAGCAGCACGAGATCGGCGAACGCAATCTGCTCGCGGGCCTCCCTGGAATGGTCAATTTGCTGCCAGACATGCTTGGAGTCCACGACCGTGACGACGCCGTTCAGTTGGAACTCGCTACGAATACGCTCGTCGATAAAAAAAGTCTGAACCACGGGCGCCGGATCGGCCAATCCGGTGGTTTCAATCATGAGGGTATCGAACTTGGACCGGTGTTCGAGAAGCTGAAACAGGCTCCGCAAAAGATCGCCGCGTACGGTGCAGCAGATGCAGCCGTTGCTCATCTCAACGATCTCTTGCTCCGACGAGATCAGTAGATGATGGTCGATGCCGACTTCGCCGAATTCGTTGACAATAACCGCGACCCGGCGGCCGTGGTCGGCAGTTAAAATGCGATTAAGCAGGGTGGTCTTACCTGCACCGAGAAAACCTGTCAAAACTGTGACGGGTACTCTCTGATCCTTGATTTCCGCCATGGACTTGAAATCCTTGTGAAGCTATTTTCTAAAAGTAACAATGTGACGTTACCCAGTCAACTTGCTTGAATAGGACGAAGTTCTCTTGGGAGCATAGGAGAGGCGGATGAAACTCAATGGAAAAGTAGCATTCGTAACTGGATTCGGATCGGGTTTGGGACAGGCTATTGCCGTGTTGTTCGCGAGCGAAGGTGCCGCCGTGGCCGGTACATCAAAAACCGAAGCCAAGGGACGCGAAACCGTCGAGATGATTGAGAGAGCCGGCGGAAAAGCATTTTTTCGCCCCGGGGACGTGGGAAATTCGACACAGATGAAAGCGTTGATCGAAGTGACGGTCAAGCACTTTGGCGGGATCGATATCGTCGTCAACAGCGCCGGCGTGAGGACCAACGGCAGCATTACGGATATCACGGAAGAGGATTGGGACCGAACGCTAGATGCCAATCTAAAGGGCGCGTTCGTCGTGTCACGGTTGGCGATTCCTGAGATGATCAAGCGCGGCGGCGGAGTGATTCTACATGTTGCGGCCCGATCGGGCATGCTCGGCCAGGCGGGTCGTGCGGCTTATTGCGCGTCGAAAGGAGGCTTGGTCAGGCTGACCGAAGCGATGGCTATGGACCACGCGAAGGACCGCATCAGGGTGAATTGCATTTGCCCGGGGCCGACTCGCACTCCGATGGTCGATACTTCCACTCCGGAAAAACTGGCTCGATACAGCACCAGGGTCCCGCTCGGACGCATCGGCGAGCCTGAAGATGTAGCCTACGCTGCCCTTTATTTGGCATCTGATGAGGCGTCCTTTGTCACGGCGGCAATTTTGCCGGTAGACGCCGGCATGCGTTTGACGGGCCCATGAACCGCTCAAGTATCTCAAGGCTGTGATTCCGAGATAGATTGACGCTTAAAGAGGGCGGGCTAGACCCGTCGCAAGCGCCGGACGAAGCGTCCTGCGATCGCGTTTATCGCATCATCCAATTCATTAACCTGGAGAACTCGGCAGGCTAGATAGAAAACAATTGCTGCCGAAGCGACGGATGCGACGACTTGTATGAAGTGTAGCGCAGGGCCGTGGAGTGGCAGTGCCGTCACTCCTTCCGCTACCATCCACACCACGGATGCCATGGCGCCGGACGCGATGCCAACCCGCATGATCGTCCTGCCGAGGCGACGTCCTTCAAGCCGGCGTAATCGCTGGCGCATGAACAACGCCAGCAAGAGAAAATTCACCAACGCAACCGTTGAAGTAGAGAAGGCCAGCCCCACGTGTCCGAACCGCCCCACCAACAAAGAGTTCATCGCGTAATTGACCGCGATCGATCCGAGGCTGATGAGCATCGGCGTGCGTGCGTCATTCAAAGCATAGAACGCAGGCGAAAGTACCTTGACAGCGGCATAGCCGGCGAGACCGATGGAGTATGCGGCTAACGCATTCGCCGTCTGCACTGTGTCGAAACCAGTAAACTTCCCATGTTCGAACACGAGCGCCACAATCGGCCGGCCTAACACCGCCAGTCCGACTGCGGACGGAATACACAAGAGAAAAACCAGCGCCAACGAGTGCGCCAGAGTCTGACGAAACTCGGTATAGTTCGGATTCGCCGTGCTTCGTGACAATGGAGGCAACGTTGCGGTAGCGATGGCGACACCGAAGACGCCAATGGGGAATTGCATAAAACGAAACGCATAACTTAGCCATGACACGGGCCCATTGGTAACGGTGCCGGTTACTGGGTCGATGATCGCCGAAGCGAAGTTCGTGTTGACAAAAACATTGATCTGCACGGCGGCAGTGCCGATGATGGCGGGTCCCATGAGACGGATAATTTGGTGCACGCCAGGATCGCTAAAGCTGATCATGGGACGATAGCTGATGCCGCGTCGTCGCAGGCTCGGCCATTGAACGGCGAATTGTAAAAAGCCGCCGACCAGAGTGCCGTATGCCATGCCGGCGATGGGGCTGAGGCCGAGGGCCGGACCGAGCCAGAATCCAAGTAACAGCCCGCCAATGATCGAGCCGAGATTGAAAAACGCCGAAGCAAGCGCAGGAATGCCGAAAACGTTAAACGAGTTCAACATGCCCATGGCCTGAGCCGCGAGCGCGATGAGCAACAAAAAAGGAATCATGATGCGGGTCAGACTGATGGTGAGCTCGGCTTTGCCGGCGACGTCGAAAAAACCGGGAGCGAGCACCCTAACGATAGCCGGCGTGTATATCCACGCTAGGATTGAAAGGGCGATGATAAATAAAATGATCAACGTGGCGACGCGATTCCACAGCAGTATTGCCGTCTCTTTACCTTTGCTCTGCAGAGTCTGAGTAAAGGTGGTGACGAAAGCCGCCGAGAGCGCCCCTTCGGCGAACAGGTCGCGGAGCAGATTGGGAATGCGAAAGGCCGTGAGAAAAGCATCGTACTGCATGCCGGCGCCAAAAAAAATCGCAAAGACCTGGTCA
>Ga0209801_1000098_pt1 | contig 59455 bp, 59 predicted proteins | sample GraSoiAngelo_127_FD_185884 | JGI IMG/M metagenome (GOLD analysis project Ga0209801, IMG submission 185884) | Grasslands soil microbial communities from the Angelo Coastal Reserve, California, USA - 14_0927_09_40cm (SPAdes) (version 2) | ecosystem: Environmental > Terrestrial > Soil > Grasslands ... | reverse complement strand
GCCGAGCTTCTCCGTAGGATTGGCCTCGGTGACGTGCTGACACCGCGGAATCTTGCAGTCGAATTGCAAAGCGCTGCCTAGTCGCATGTGAAAGGCATCTTCGCGCAGATGAATGTTAACAGCTGCACCGAAGCTGTCGCTAATGCCGCACAGTCTGGTTAACGCAGCTCTAGTCGCTGCTGCAGCATTTTTCGAGGCCGCCGAGCGCTGTCTGCGAAAGGACGGCCTGGCGTTGGTCAATGTTTGCCTGGAACGGAAATCAGATCCGACTGCCGATAGGATCGCTGCAGGATTTGAAGAAAGGAGTTGGCGTGTGCGCCTTTTGGATAGCCCGGGTGGGGAACGCAACGCCATCGTCCTGGCGGGAAAGGTGAGGAACCCTGCGCCGGCCAAGATTGCTGATCTTACCTCAAGCTGGCGCGAAGCGGACTGGTAAAGAACTTCGGGCCATGCGCTTCCGGCGGACCTAGGATCGTCTAACGCCGGAACCCAGGAGAAATCGTCTTCGAAGATTCTCCGTTTCGGCTAAAGAAAAGCCGCAAATGACAAAAAGGTACCCCACCCCGTAGGCTCCGAGGAATTTCTGTATTACGCTAATTATTTGTTCGCCTACCTTTCAGCGACTCGTTAGGCCGCGTTCGGTCTCACGACTGGCATCTGATCATTTAAAAGCTAACGTTTCGGCCACGCGCGCAGTGCCACTTGCGCAACTCGACGTAGTTGATCGCGACTGGCGCCGCCAGCTGACTGGACTGCCATTCCGCGCACGACAGTCATCACGTAACCGGCCAGTTCGGCTGGGTTAGCACTTTGCGGAAGATCGCCTTCGCGTTTTGCTCGTTGAAGGCGGCGACGCAATGCAACTTCGGCTGCCGCCCGCCGCTCAGCTACTTCCTTCCGAACGGAGGTATCTCCACACGCCAAGGCGCCTTGAACCATGAGGCATCCTGTTGGAATCCTGGGATCATCCGCCATCCTGGCCGTGCCGAAAAATATTTCTTTGACCGCATCCCGCGCCTTCGGTGCCGCCAGAGCTTTGCCAAAATAGGCGACCGGCCCGTCCATGTATCGATCGAGAACCTTTCCAAAGAGCTGCTGCTTGTTGCCAAATGCGGCGTAAAGACTTGGTCGATTGATTCGCATGGCCCGTGTGAGATTGGAAAGCGAGGCGCCTTCGTAACCTTTGGCCCAAAAAACGTGCATCGCGCGATCCAGGGCCACGTCAGGATCGAAGGCGCGGGGTCGCCCGCGGGCAGCCGTTTCTGATTTCATACCGATAGGTAAATAAACCATTTGACAGCGTTTTGTCCAGGGCGGAGTTTTATACCAATCGATACATAATGAATCCAACCTCAAAAGAAACAGGAGACACACCATGAACAGAAAACTGGAAGCGAAAATTGCCCTGATCACGGGCGGCTCGCGCGGCATTGGTGCCGCAATCGCTAAACGCCTTGCTTCCGACGGGGCGAACGTAGCTATCACATACTCGAAAGGCGCCGATGCGGCTGCCTCGGTGGTCAAAGAGATTGAACGCGACGGCGGGAAGGCGATCGCGATTCAGGCGGACGCCGCCGATGCCAAAGCCGTTAAGGCCGCGGTCGAGAAGACGGTCGCGACTTTCGACCGCCTCGACATTCTCGTAAACAATGCCGGCACTGCTATTCCGAAAACATTTGAAGAGACAACGCTGGAAGAGATGGATCGCGTGCTCGACATTAACGTCCGAGGCGTTTTCATCGCCACGCAGGCGGCGCTAAAGCACATGAAGAGCGGCGGTCGCGTCATCATGATTGGCTCGTCCGTAGGCGAGCGTGTCCTGGTGCCCGGCCTTGTCCCCTACTCGGCCACGAAGGGAGCCGTGAAGATATTTACTCAGGCGCTCTCCAGAGAGGTCGCGAGCCGGGGCATTACGGTCAACAATGTGCAGCCGGGTCCGATCGACACGGAGTTGAATCCCGCCACAACCGAGTGGGCAGTGCCGCAGAAGGCCGCCACCGCACTCGACCGCTTCGGGCACGTTGATGAGGTCGCTGCACTGGTGGCGTTTGTTGCCGGTCCGGAGTCTTCATACATCACTGGGGCGAGTCTGACCGTGGATGGCGGAATGAATGCCTGAATCAAAGGAGAAATGATATGCGTGCAATGAGAGCCGAAACATTTAGTGGTTATGAAGGGCTGAAGCTCATCGAACTTCCAAAACCGGCGGTTACAAAGGCGAAATTACTTGTGCGAATCACCGCCGCCGGCGTGACGCCGCTGGACCATACGATTCTGTCCGGCAAATTTCACGGGTCTAAGGCGCCGTTAGTCTTGGGCAACGAAGGAGCGGGCGTCGTAGAGCAGGGAGGCGGAACGGATTTTCCCGTCGGCTCACGCGTGATGTTCTTCGGCACCTATGGTGCTTTTGAGGATGGAACCGATAGTGAGTGGGTTGCCGTACGGAAAGAAGACCTTTGCCTGATTCCTGACAATGTCGACGACGTGAGTGCCGCAGGTATTCCGGTCGCGTATCTCACCGCGCAGGTGGCTCTTACTCTGGCTGGTTTTCGGGCAGGCAAAACTGTTCTGGCACCAGCGATCGGAGGATCGATCGGCAATGCGGTAACGCAATTGGCGCGCGCGTTGGGCGCAAAACACGCCATGTCGAGCACCACCAATCATGCGAAAGCAGAACAGGCGAAGGCGCTCGGATTCAATGAAGTCATCGACACCTCCTTGGAGAAGCTGGGTGACGGCGTGCGTCGTATCACGGGCGGTTACGGCGCAGACATCGTCGTTGACGGGATCGGTGGTGAAGTCTTGGGCGAGGCGCTGGGAGTAATCGCGTTGGAAGGACGCCTCACAACGTTGGGATATTCCGCAAGCCGTAAGACAACTATTGACGTGACAAATCTCATTGTGCCGCAGGCCAGTATCCGGGGTCTCAACATGTTCGCTCAGCCGAAGGCGGCCATCACTGACGCTTGGAAAGTTATTGTCTCCCTGCTTAAGGCCGGTGCGATCAAACCGATCGTGGCTAAGACCTTTCCGCTGGTAGAAGCGGCTGCTGCTCTGCGTTACTTAGTTGAGGGCCGTCCCTTCGGCAGAGTGGTCCTAACAATCTGAAGAACGTACGATCCTAAGATAAGCGTCGAGCAGAAACGAAAGACGAAACATGAGAGAAAAACAGATTAGAATTCCAGGTCCAGATCATCCGATTTCGATCCAGCACAATCCGGCACGAGTCGTCGTATCGGTCGCGGGCCAGGTGATTGCCGATACTCGCAACGCCCTAACGCTTCGGGAAGCGGACTATTCCCGCGTTCAATACATTCCACGTGAAGATGTCGATCTTACTCAATTGGAACGTACGGATCACGCTACCTACTGTCCCTATAAAGGCGATTGCAGTTACTTCAGCATTCCTGCTGGAGGGAAGAAGTCAGTCAACGCCGTGTGGTCATACGACGATCCGTTTCCTGCTGTTGCGCAGATAAAAGGACACGTCGCGTTCTATCCCGACCGAGTCGATGAAATCGCAGAGCAACACGCAAAGTAAGGAATCATCCACCGACTGCGAGGAAAAATTCAATGAACCAAACCAAACAAGAAAAAAATAAGGCACTCGTAATCGAAGCGTTCGACACCCTGTTTAACAAGCGGGACTACGCGGCCGCTGAGAAGTATTGGTCGCCTAACTATATTCAGCACAGCGCACATATCGAACCGGGTCGCGATGGACTGTTCAATTTGATCCACAATACACCCGACAGTCTGCGTTACGAACATCAGCTCATCGTCGCAGAGGGCGACTACGTCATCGTACACGGACGCTTCTCGGGAATCGGCCGGCCTGTTGCCTGGGTCGCCGCGGATATTGTCAGGATCGAGAACGGCCGCCTGGCCGAACACTGGGACGTCTTGCAAGACGAAGCGACAAAAGCCGAATCGAAGAGCGGTCTGCCGATGTTTGGCGACCATTTCACTGCCTGAACCAACTCATCCAATCGCCGAGCATTACGCGACTTCCTGAGAAAAATCCGTCCGCGGGCGAATGCGGCGCTCCAAGCGCACGGGCGAGCCAGAGTCAATGAAAGAAGTCATAGGTCAGAGATGTGAGACAGTTAACGTTTTAACAATTCGGTGCGGTACTTGGGCGCGAGCTCTTGCGCCTTCCTGATGAACTCAGATCGTGCGGCTTCATCGAGCTTGGGTGCACGGGTTGTCCGGGACGCCACGGCGATGCCGACCTGTGCGAAGAACTCCTCCTGTCCGGCCGGTGCGCAAATGCATAGCAGCCGCACGGGATCCTGAGACGCGTTCCTAAAAGAATGGGGCGCGTTCGCCGGAATGTTAATGGTTTCCCCCGCGCGCACAACGGATTGCTTGCCGCGGAAGTTGGTTTCGATCTCGCCTTCGAGGATTGTGAACGATTCTTCAAAGTCATGCCGATGCGGGCCTGGCCCTCCGCCCGGCGGAATCATCATATCAATAAGGCAATAGCGCCCATCGGTGTCATCGCCCGACAAAAGAATCGTGTAGGTGTCTCCCATCAATGCGATGTGAGGCAAACTCTGGTCCTCGTTAGGCCGCGCGAGCATCAAGTTTCGCTGCAGATCGTCGGGCGGTATCGGCGAGATAGGCTGGGCGGTGATTGCGTGCTTGTTCATAAGTCGATTCGTTTCTGGTTACTCGTCGCAGGCCTGATCTCTTCTGGCCATTCGTGTTTTACTTGCGAGTTTCAGCCGCGTGTTTCCCCAATTTTTTCAAAAGCCGCAGCAATGTCAGCCGCTCATTTTTTGAAAGGACGCCGGCCACATCTTCCATAGCGGCTGCGTGCTCGCCAAAGCCCCGGGTAATCAGCGCCCGTCCTTTCGCTGTCAGTTCAACCCGGCGCACCCGGCGGTCGTCCGGGTGATCCTTGCGTGAAACGAGCCCTTTTTTAACCAGGCGATCGACGGCCACGCTGATGGATCCGGGAGTGAGCCAGACCTTCGGGCCGATGGTATTCACCGGGAGCGGGCCCTTGTGCAGGAGAACTTCGAGGACGCGGAAATCGGAGTCGCCCAGTTCTGTCTGTTCGATGCTCTGGGCTGCGTGGGGAAGCAGCGCTTGAAAGGCTTTCATAAAAACGAGCCAGACATGCACGCCGGTGGAGTCTTGCCTTTGAGTTGTTTTTTTTCGCCTCATTTGCAATTTTATATTGACACAGATTGTATTGATGTCAATATACCGTGTATCAAACAAACGAAACTAATATGAAAATTATTACTGTCATCGCTCGCTTCCTTCTTGGATTCATCTTTCTCGTCTTTGGACTGAACGGCTTCCTACACTTCATTCCCAGCTCTCCGCCCTCCGGAATAGCCGGCCAGTTCGTCGGGGCGCTCTTTGTCTCCCATTATCTGGTCCCGATATTTCTGCTCCAAATCATTTCGGCGGTCCTGCTCCTGGTTAATCGCTACGTCCCGCTCGGGCTGACGCTGCTCGCTCCGATCATCGTTAACATTTTGCTCATTCACATATTGATGCTTCCGGGCGGTCTGCCTCTGGCTCTCGTCGTCACGGTGCTGTGGATCGTTGTGTTCCTGAGCGTCCGCTCCGCCTTCGCCGGTCTTTGGCAACAGCGTGTTCCGGCGCAGGGGCTGCAGCAACAAAGTCACGGAGTCGTTTTCAGAAACCATCAAGGAGGAACTTATGCTTAAGATCGCAATCATTATTGGAAGCACGCGCCCGAATCGAAATGGCGAAGCAGTAGCAAAGTGGGTCTATCAAGTCGCGAAAAAACGCAGCGACGCCGAGTTCGAACTCGTGGACATCAAAGATTTCAACCTGCCGCTCCTCGACGAGCCCGTGCCGCCCATAATGGGGCAATACAGTAAACCTCACACCAAAACGTGGGCCGCTAAGATCGGCAGTTTCGATGCATACGTTTTCGTCACGCCCGAGTACAACCATGGAACCTCCGGCGCGCTCAAGAACGCGATCGATTTTCTGTTTGCAGAGTGGACCAACAAAGCGGCCAGCTTCGTCAGCTACGGCGGCGCCAGCGGCGCGCGCGCGGTCGAGCAGCTGCGTCTGGTGCTGGCGGAGGTGCAAATGGCCACTGTGCGCAACCAGGTTTTGCTCTCCATGTATACCGACTTTGAAAACTTCAGCGTTTTCAGGCCCGGTCCAACAAAGGAACAGTCCGTTAACGATATGCTGGACCAGCTCATCGCCTGGGGAGGCGCGCTGAAGACGCTCCGAAAGAAAACAGCATAAGGAGCCACTGATGGAGATCGGCGTAGACAGTTTCGTAGCGGCAACCGTTGACGCGGCCGGTCGGGCGGTCGATCCGGCGCGACATCTCAGCGAGTTGGTTGAAGCAATCACGCTCGCTGACGAGGTGGGCCTCGATGTCTTTGGCATCGGCGAACATCACCGGCGCGAGTTCCTCGATTCCGCGCCAACGATGATTCTCGCCGCTGCTGCGGCCCGAACCCGCCGTATCCGTCTAACGAGCGCCGTCACCGTCCTGAGCGCGGCCGACCCGGTGCGCGTGTTCCAGGAATTCGCGACGCTTGATCTACTTTCGAGCGGAAGGGCGGAGATCGTCGCCGGGCGCGGCTCATTCATCGAAGCTTTTCCGCTCTTCGGGCTGGAGCTCGAGGACTACGATTCGCTCTTTGCCGAGAAGCTCGATCTGCTTCTGAAGATCCGCGAGAACACGCGCGTTCACTGGTCCGGCAAACACCGCACGGCACTCACCGGGCAGGGAATTTACCCGCGGCCGTTGCAGAATCCGCTGCCGATTTGGCTCGGTGTCGGAGGCACGCCAGGCTCCTTTATTCGCGCTGGCGTGCTCGGACTGCCGTTAATGGTTGCCATCATCGGAGGCGAGCCGCACCGTTTTCGGCCATTGATCGACCGCTACCGCGAAGCGGGTTTCCGCTCCGGACACTCTCCAGATCAGCTCAAGGTTGGCATCCATTCTTTAGGTTACGTTGCCGACAATTCGACCACGGCCGAAGACGAGTTTTTTCCCGGCTACGCGCGAAGCTTCACTGAGATTGGCAGGGAGCGCGGATGGCCACCTATGACTCGCGCGCATTTTGACGCCCAGCTCGGACCGACCGGTGCGCTGCTTGTCGGCGATCCGGAAACCGTCGCGGAAAAAATCCTGCGCGTGAACGAGTCGTTAGGCGGCATCTCCCGAATCACATTCCAGATGAGCGTCGCGGCGTTGCCGCACGCGAAAATGCTGCGCGCGATTGAGCTGCTCGGAACGCGCGTCGCTCCTCTGGTTCGAACTGAACTCGCCTCTGAGACAGCGGCGACACCGTTGCTAGCGAACGCACATCGTGCCGCCTGAAAAACGCCCGATCGGAAATAGCTGCTCGCCTCAGGATTTCGGGAGCCTGTCCTGATAAACGCGGAGATTGACGAAGGCGGCTTTCAACAATGGCGTGGGAACTCCGTGGGCGCTGCCGCGTTCAATGCAGTCGCCCAGGATGTGATCGGCCTCGACCGGCGCGCCCTATCGCAAATCGCGATACATCGAAAACGTCAACGAAGATCCCGGCGCCGTTATAGCGGCCCCGTTTTGAAAGCATTTTTTCCAACGGCTTGTAGCTGCAGGAAGTAGCAACCGCCGCGGACTCGTTGAGCACATCGATCGACAGCTCGGCCCCACGGGCCCAGCACACAATCTCGCCGATCGTTCCGCGCATCAGGCAGGTAATGGCTCCGAGGCTAGCGAGCTGGATCCGCATGGCGGAAGGCATGAAGTTCTTAGTTGAGAGTTGTTTGTTCGTTACTGCGACTTTCCGCGCCGCAGTTTTAAAATACGCGCAATCCTGCGTGGGTAGTTTATCTCGAACGGGGGAGTTTCAAATCCTACTCTTGCGTCATAGCTGTGCAATTCGCAGACGAATAGTGTTCGGGTGCAATGATAACTCCGATCCTAATCATCTGCTCTTTGACCGTTTTGCTGTTCGGCTTCGATTCGAGCGCAGGTATCGAATCGAATCGATTCTAGCGTTGACTGGGTTAAAGTAGATCGACGGCAATCGCCTTCGCGCGCAACTTTGCCCTAAGGAGTTCGCGTCGTACCGCGCAAATAAAAACAAAGAGAAAGGACATGGCTAAGAAGCGGGTAGCGGATGTGTTGATCGAAACGCTGGTCGCGGCGGGCGTGAAGCGAGTGTACGGACTGGTCGGAGATTCTCTCAACGGCGTTACCGATTCCATTCGTCCGCGGGAAGGTTTGCAATGGGTACCGGTCCGACACGAAGAAACAGCAGCGTTCGCTGCCGGCGCGGAAGCACAGCTGACAGAACAATTGACGGTGTGTGCCGGAAGCTGCGGCCCGGGCGATCTCCATTTGATCAACGGCCTCTACGATTGTCATCGCAGTCGAGTTCCCGTTCTCGCCATTGCGGCGCAAATTCCCAGCCACGAAATCGGCAGCGGATATTTTCAGGAGACACACCCGGAACATTTGTTTGCGCAGTGCAGTCATTACTGTGAACTGATTTCGCAGCCGGAGCAGATGCCGCGCGTGCTGGAGATTGCGATGCAAACGGCGATCGCACGGCGCGGCGTTTCAGTGGTCGCGCTGCCGGGCGACATTGCGCTCCGGAACGCGGTCGAACAAGAACCGCGTCTCCATTTTCCGCCTCCAAAACCTACCGTCTGCCCGGCGCACGATGAGATCGAGGGATTGGCGAAAGTTCTTAATGACTCTGGAAAGATCACGATTCTCGCGGGTGCGGGTTGCGCCGGAGCCCACGCCGAACTGATCGCGCTCGCAGGCAAGTTAAACGCGCCAATTGTCCACGCGCTGAGGGGAAAAGAATTTATCGAGTACGATAATCCGTTCGATGTCGGCATGACCGGATTGCTTGGATTTTCCTCCGGTTACTTCGCGATGATGAACTGCAACACGTTGCTGATGGTCGGCACCGACTTCCCGTATCAGCAGTTCTTTCCGAAACACGCCACCATCATCCAGATCGACATTCGCGGAGAACAACTGGGCCGGCGCACCAAGCTCGACTACGGATTGGTCGGCGATACTAAGGTGACACTTCAAGCTCTCTTGCCAAAGCTAAAGCAAAACGCCGATGACAAATATCTCAAGGTGAGCCTCGAGCATTATCGCAAAGCGCGGAAAACGCTGGACGAGCTCGCCACCGAAGGGACTCAGCGCAGAGGCAGTCATCCCCAATTTGTCGCTCGAGAGATTAACGAGCTCGCGGAAGACGATGCAATTTTCACCTGCGACGTCGGCACACCGACGATCTGGGCGTCGCGTTATCTCAAGATGAATGGTAAGCGGCGGTTGCTCGGCTCGTTCGTGCACGGATCGATGGCGAACGCACTGCCGCAAGCGATCGGCGCGCAGCTTGCCAGGCAAGGTCGACAAGTTATTTCAATGTCGGGCGACGGCGGTGTGTCGATGTTGCTAGGCGATCTATTGACTCTTCGTCAACTGAACCTGCCGGTAAAAGTCGTTGTCTCCAGAAACGATTCGCTCTCGTTCGTCGAATTGGAGATGAAAGCCAGCGGCTTCCTCGATTTCGGCGTCGAGCTCAAGAATCCTGATTTCGCTGCGCTCGCGCAAGCGGCCGGGCTGCTTGGGCTAAAAGCGGAAACCGCGAAAGACGTGCGGCCCATGCTTCAGCAAGCATTCAAACACGATGGGCCGGCGCTGGTCGAGGTGCTCGTTCATCGACAGGAGCTATCGATGCCGCCAACAATTACCTTCGAGGAGGCAACCGGCTTTGGCATATTCATGCTCAAAGCAGTTCTGAGCGGACGCGGCGATGAAATTGTCGATCTGGCAAAAGTTAATCTTTTTCGTTAGGCCGGAAGCAATAGCGAAGCTCATTTATTCGGCTGTGCTATCAGGTGAAAGTTAGTCGGCGTCCGACGGGACCGCGTCGGCGCTCCCAGGCAACGCACGTGTTACCCCTTAGCTATCCCGAAAGAGAGAATCAGCGCTAACTCATCAGCCTAACTGTGAAATCTAGCGAAGGCGCACTGGCTAATGAGGGAGCATGGCAGGAGGATGGAGGGATGAAAACAACGTTATTTCCGATCAGCTTGATTGTGGGAGTGGTCTTTTTGTCCCACGAAAGCGCAGCAGATGCTCCCAAGCATCGCTTCTCGCATGGCACCGTGTTCGCGTACAGCATCATGCAGTCGAAGCACATGCGCCACCCATCAAACTGAGGCCTCAGATCAGGGGTGTTATTCCGCGTCTCATTCAGGGTGGCGATCCGCTGCAGATGCTTAATCCATTCGCGCCAGCAAAATATGGAACCGCAGAAGAGAACACTGTCCTTGATCCGGATGCTCCTGGACGAGGAGATGGTATCAAGCTTCTCAGCGTTTCGTTCTAGCCCGGTTCATCAGCGGCGAAACCTTCGCTTGGTTAATCTTCGATCGGGATGTAACCCGCCACCGCGGGCTCTGTCTTTAAAAAGAAGCTTCGAGTTGGGAGGGTAGCACATGATCGGGAAGATATGGAAAGCAACAATGTCCTTGTAGCAGTAGAGGCTGCGCCTGAGCATGCAGTGTCTTCAGTCGAGCCGCGGCGCCGCCCGTTGCTGGTTCGTTTCCTTTCCGCGCTGGGGCCGGGGCTCATCACAGGCGCCGCGGATGATGATCCGTCGGGCATCGCGACTTACTCCGCCGCTGGCGCACTGCTCGGCACGACTCAGCTTTGGACTGCGTTAGTCACCTGGCCACTGATGGCCGCCGTGCAGATGACTTGTGCCCGGATTGCGATGGCAACTGGCAAAGGACTCGCCGGCGCGCTTCGCAAGAAACTTCCGAGATCTGTCGTGATGGCCGCGGCCTTCGCGCTTTTCATCGCTAACACTTTCAATATCGCCGCAGATCTGGCAGGTATGGCTGACGCAGCCGAAATGCTGTCAGGCATCAACTCACATTACTTTGTTATTCTATTCGGAATCGGCCTGACAGCCGGCCCGATTTTGTTTCACTATGAGCCGATCGCCCTGGCGCTGAAATGGCTGACGCTATCGCTCTGCGCTTACATCGTTACTGCGTTCATTGTTCGTCCGGATTGGTCGGCGGTGGTCCACGCTACGTTTGTCCCATCGCTGCCTACCACGCGAGACGGATGGGCAATGCTGGTTGGTGTGCTAGGGACAACCATCAGCCCATACCTTTTTTTCTGGCAGGCATCACAGGAAGTCGAGGAGACGAAGTCAGCGGCACGCAAGCGCGCGCCGACGGTAGCTATGCGAACACGGGTCTTGACCCGGGGATTGGACATTGGAGTCGGCACGTTCTTTTCCAATGTCGGGATGTATTTCATAATCCTAACTACCGCGCTGACGCTGCACCGAGACGGCATCACTCATATCCAAACTTCCGAAGGTGCCGCGGAGGCGTTACGTCCGTTGGCCGGCAATCTTGCCGCGCTGCTTTTCACTCTTGGGATCATCGGTGTCGGCTTTCTCGCCGTCCCTATCATGTCGGCTTCGGCGGCTTATGCGGCTGCCGAGATTTTCGGCTGGCGCGTTGGGATAAACAAGAGTTTTAAGACCGCGCGGGCTTTTTACGCCATCATCATCTTGTCCACGCTGGTCGGAATCGCGATCGACTTTGCGAACATCAACGCGATTAAAGCCCTTTTTTGGTCCGCCGTTCTGAACGGCCTGCTCGCACCGTTCTTGCTGGCTGCCATTCTTATCGTGGCTACCGACCGCAAGCTCATGCGCGACTACCCGGCTCCCTTGGTCACGACAGTGCTGGTTGCCATTACCACCTGCGCGATGATTGGTGCGGCGCTCGGTATGTTTCTGCTTTGACGGCTTGGGCAAGGAGAGCCTCTTAAGCTTCTCGTCCTAGAGACCGACGCTCAAACGAATCGATGCGTAAAGGGTCAGGGTCTGCCCGTGCAGATGACGTCTCCCGAAAGAGGGAAAGCCGACGAGCCCATAGGAGTCGGGAATAAATCCTTCGCATGCACAGTAGCGATTCCTTTATAGCAGAGCGTAAATTCAGGAGATGAAAACGAAGTGCTTTTTCGCTCGCTTCGGCGCCCATATATTGATATATTCGATCCCTCGGCGTAGCCACATCGGAGGAACGTTATGTGGATCGTTCGCTTAGCTCTTCGGCGGCCCTACACGTTTGTGGTAGCAGCCTTGTTGCTGCTCTTGATGACTCCTTTTGTCCTGACCAAGACGCCGACCGATATCTTTCCCGCTATTAATATCCCGGTGGTCAGTGTGATTTGGAGTTACACCGGATTGCCGGCCGACCAGATCGCGCAACGGCTAGTTTACAGTGAGGAACGCGCGCTCACGACCACGGTCGACAATATCGAGCACATCGAATCAACCTCTTATGACAGCTTTGGCGTGATCAAAGTTTTCTTTCAGCAGGGCACGAACCCTTCGACCGCGGTGGCCCAATTGACCGCCGTTTCCCAAACCATTTTGAGACAGCTCCCTCCGGGAACGACCCCGCCACTGATCATCCAATATAGCGCTTCCACGGTTTCTATTCTTCAGTTCGGAATCAGCAGCCCCAAACTTTCCGAGCAGCAAGTCTTCGACATCGCTCTAAACCAGATTCGCGTCGGACTGATCAGTGTGCCCGGAGTCAGCATTCCCTACCCATATGGCGGAAAGCAAAGGGTGGTTTCGGTCGACCTCGACCTCAAGGCGTTGGAAGCCAACAACCTGGTCGAATCCGATGTCGTCACTGCCATCAGCAATGGCTCTCTTACCTATCCAAGCGGCACGGCCAAGATCGGCGGAAAAGAAGTGCCGATTGATCTCAACGTCAATCCGCCACGGATCGATCTGTTGAACGATCTGCCGATCAAAATGGTGGGCGGCACTGTGATTCATATAAGCGACGTGGCACAGGTGCGTGATGGCTATTTCCCGCAGGAAAACATCGTTCGGCAGGATGGCGTCCGCAGCACCCTGCTGAGCATCTTTAAGAATGGCAGCGCATCAACGCTCTCAGTTGCGGCAGGCGTGAAGGCGGCCATGGCCAACATTCTCAAGACCGTGACGAGCGATATCCAGGTGAAGCAATTCGCCGATCAATCCGTTTTCGTGAAGGCGGCGGTCAGCGGCGTCGTTAGGGAAGGTGTGATTGCAGCTGCTTTGACCGCGCTGATGATTTTGCTCTTTCTCGGTTCATGGAGAAGCACACTTATCATTGCGGTATCCATTCCGCTTTCGGTGTTGTCGTCTCTGGCAATCCTGAGCCTGCTCGGTCAGACGATCAACATCATGACGCTCGGCGGTCTGGCCCTCGCAGTCGGCATCCTGGTGGATGATGCCACGGTGACAATCGAAAACGTCGAGCGCCATCTGGCATCAGGTGAAAAATTGGAAGATGGAATTCTGAAAGGCGCGGGTGAAATCGCGTTACCGGCTATGGTTTCCACCTTTTGCATCTGCATTGTCTTCGTGCCGATGTTCTCGCTAGCGGGGGTGGCTCGCTATCTTTTCGTTCCGTTGGCCGAGGCGGTCATGTTCGCCGTCATCTCTTCCTACGTGCTTTCGCGCACATTGGTGCCGACAATGATCATGTTCTTCGAGCGCCATCACCACAAACAAACAGGCGAAAAGCACGTCGCGTTTTGGGTCGGGCCACTGGTTGCCCTTCAGCAAGGTTTTGAAAAAGCGTTCGATCGCTTTAGGGAAGTTTATGCGAACTTGTTAGGCACAGTGCTAGGACACAGAGCGGCCTTCGCTGTTGGTTTTCTCTCGTTTTGCGTTGCCACGTGGCTGCTCGTTCCCTTTCTCGGCCAAAATTTCTTTCCCGCGGTGGACGCAGGCACGTTTCGATTGCACGTGCGGGCGCCAACCGGGACGCGGATCGAGCAAACGGCCAAGCTGGTTGACGAAGTGGAAGCCGCCATTCGTCATCAAGTTCCCGCCAATGAGCTCGAAGGTATACTTGACAACATCGGGCTTCCGGTTTCGGGCATCAATTTGAGCTACAACGACAGTGGGATATCAGGGCCGGCCGACGCTGACATTCTGGTTTCATTGAAACCGAACCATAAGCCGACGGCGAATTATGTGCGCAACCTGCGTCTCAGTTTGAATCGTGACTTTCCTGGAATAACCTTTTACTTCCTGCCGGCGGACATCGTCAGCGAAACAATTAACTTCGGACTTCCGGCTCCGCTGGACGTTCAAGTTGTCGGACGAAATGAAAAGGTCGACCAGCAGGTCGCCAATTCCATTGCTCAAAAAATGCGTCAAGTCCGCGGGGCCGTTGATGTGCGCGTTCAGCAGCCAAACGACTTGCAGCGATTCGAGTTCAATGTCGATCGAACAAAGGCGATGGAGCTCGGGCTCAGTGAGAGAGATGTGGCCGGTTCGGTCCTACTCTCTTTGAGCGGTAGCAGCCAGGTGACACCGACCTACTGGCTTGATTACACCACCGGCGTCCAATATCTCGTCAATGTCCGAGTCCCGGAACGTCAGACTACTACGCTCTCCGAGCTGAGGTCGATGCCACTTAGTGCCTCTAAACCTGGAACTGGCAACGGTCAGATCCTCGATAATGTAACTGACGTAACACGAATCACCAGCCAACCCATCTACACGCACTACAACGTTATACCGGTGGTCGATGTTTATGGCGGAGTTGGAGGCAGAGATCTCGGTGGAGTGCTAAGTGACATTATGCCGATCGTTGCGCAGGCCCAGAAGACCGCGCCGCAAGGCGTCAGTATTGTTCTGCGCGGACAAGCAGCGACGATGAGTTCGAGCTTTCTCGGACTGGGCATAGGAATGTTAGTGGCGATTGCCCTAATTTATTTACTGCTCGTTGTGAACTTCCAGAGCTGGCTCGACCCATTCATTATTTTAACGGCATTGACCGGTGCCCTCGCGGGTGTGATTTGGGGGCTGCATGTTACGAGTACAACTTTAAGCGTGCCGGCTATGATGGGTGCGATCATGTGTCTCGGTGTCGCGACTGCGAACTCTGTTTTGGTCGTGACCTTTGCCCGCACTCACCTTCAGGAAGGAATGGATTCGGTGAAAGCGGCCTGGGAAGCCGGCACCGGCCGTTTGCGCCCAGTGATCATGACGGCGACGGCAATGATCATCGGAATGTTACCAATGGCGCTTGGTCTTGGTGAAGGCGGCGAGCAGAACGCGCCGCTCGGGCGCGCGGTCATTGGCGGTCTCATGCTCGCAACCGTCGCGACGCTACTTTTTGTGCCTGTGGTATTCAGCCTGTTGCACCGCCAACCAGCCGACACTGCCAAGGCAGAACCGAAAGAAAATGTTCCATCAACGGTCCTTGAGGCCGTCTCCTCCGCAACCTAAACACACCCCTCTATACATGAGCACAACTACCCCTACCGACAGCGTTAGCTCCGACGAACAAAAAACAGGCCCCGTCCAGCCTCGCCGGAGACATCGTTTTATCCTGATGTCAGGTGGAGCAATGCTTCTGGTCGCATTGGTCGGTGGCTTTGTTCCCCAATTCCGGCAGCGGCAAACAGCTGCGGCTGATACTAAGGAGTTGGCGATCCCGACCGTGGAGGTGGTTTCGCCAACCGCTACCACACCGCGAAGTGGGCTTAACTTACCAGCTGAAGTCAAACCATGGCAGGAAGCATCTATCTTTGCACGGGTCAACGGATACCTAAAAGACTGGCTCGTGGATATCGGCGCGCACGTCGAGAAAGACCAGTTGCTCGCCGAGATCGACACCCCTGATCTGGATCAGCAGCTTGCGCAAGCTCGCTCGCAGGCTGTGCTGGCGAAAAAAAATTTGGAACAAGCCAAAAAGACGAACACGAAATGGCAGGAGTTATACAAACAAGGTGTCGTTTCCCAACTTGATGCCGAGAACACCGACACTTCGCAGGGCACGAACCAGGCCAACACCGAAGCATTTGCGGCCAATCTTCGTTTCCTCGAACAGGAAGTCGCCTTCAAACGTGTGACCGCGCCTTTCGCTGGTATCATCACGGTCCGTAACGTGAACGTCGGCGACCTGATTACCGCGAACAATACGAGCTTCGAAATGTTTCACATTCAACAAACAGATCCTCTGCGCGTTTATTTTCGTATCCCGCAGGAGGACGCAGCGAACATCACGGTGGGACAAACCTTCGACGTTCAGGTCGGTGCGGAAAGCGCAAAGACGTATCCCGGGAAAGTGATCTCCACGTCGGGAGCCGTCTCCCCCGATTCCCGAACGATGCTTGTCGAGTTACAAGTGGAAAACGGGAAGAACGAAATCCTGCCTGGCAGCTATGCCACTGTTCGGGTGCCACAGGTTGCTTTAGGGAAATTGGTTACCTTGCCTGATAATACACTCATATTTCGCGAGAAGAGTGTCCAAGTCGGCGTCGTGGACGCCAAGGGCGTCGTCCAACTCCGCGACGTCAAAGTCGGACGGGACTTTGGTGTACAATCCGAGATCCTGAGCGGAGTTACCGAATCCGACAAGGTAATCGTCAATCCATCCGATTCTCTTACTACGGGAACAATAGTCCGCGTCGCGCCATCAGCAGCGCCCGGCCAAAGCCCTACGCCTTCTGCACCAAAGTAGCCAAAAAATAGCGGTCTTCGGGCATGAACCCATGTGAGCCGCCGGTCAGAACGTCGTCGTGACGGAAGGTTATAGACAGATGCACAGCGGCAAGTGCGCTTCCGCGTTGCCCTCACCATGGACCTATAAACTTTTGGGCTGTGAACGAACAAGAACGGGAGAAAATCGGAATATGACGACTCCCGCAAATCAAAAGTCATCAGCCAAGCAGCCATCGTAACCGGCGCGCCTGGCGGAATCGAAGATCTCTCTCTACCTCCAAAGAGGGAGCCCGCATCACCGCGTTGGTGGTACAACAAAATCCTACTAACGCGCCTGAGTGGCGCCCATTACGGCGTCCGTAGCGTGAACGGCAATGAATACAAGAATAAAAAATGGAGGTGAAGTTACGAAAAAGAGTTTGTTTGCATCTATTTTTATGGTCCTCCCGTTCGTATTCGTCTGCTTTGGGCTTTCGCCCGCAGTGCGAGCGGTTGTCCCGGCCCCGGACGGCGGCTATCCGGGGTTCAACACGGCTGAGGGGACTAATGCCCTGTTCAGCCTTACAAGCGGCGTTGGAAACAACGCCATTGGTTTTCAGGCGCTCTTGCACAACACAACCGGAATCCACAACACGGCCGATGGTTTTGCCGCGATGTCTAGAACCACGACGGGACAGCATAACACGGCCACCGGTGACGAGGCGCTCGGCAGCAATACAACCGGCAGTTTCAACACAGCGGATGGCGCTCATTCGTTGGAAAACAACACGGGCACCGGCAACACGGCCTTAGGCTTTGCGGCCGGCGCCAACGTCACCACGGCCACTAACGTTATCTGTCTCGGGGCCGGGGTCCTTGGTGCGAACGAAAACAACAGCTGCTTTATCGGCAACGTCTTCAATCGAACCTCCGCTGTGGGAGCGGCGGTTTTCGTTAATTCAAGTGGTAAGCTCGGCACGATTACTTCCTCGAGGCGGTTCAAAGAAGAGATTGAGCCGATGGCACAGGCCAGCGAAGGACTCTTTGCGCTCAAACCAGTGACTTTCCGTTACAAGAAAGGGATAGATCCCCAGAGGATTCCACAGTTTGGGCTGGTGGCCGAGGACGTGGAAGCGGTCAATCCGGACTTGGTGGTCCGTGATGAAGAGGGCAAAGTGAACACCGTGCGCTACGACGCAGTGAACGCGATGCTACTGAACGAATTCCTCAAAGAGCATCGCAAAGTGGAAGAATTGAGCTCCATGGTGGCGGAGCAGCGCAAGGAGGTTAATGCTCTTGCAGCGGCTGTGAAAGAGCAGGCTGCGCAAGTCCAGAAGGTGAGCGCGCAGGTTGAGCTAAGCAAAGCTGAGCCACAAATGGTCTTTAACAAGCAGTAGCGCGCATTTGCTGCTGCGCAATCACAGCATTCGATCCGCCTCGGCTAAGAAGCCGCCCGACTCTTCGTACGTAACCTATCTCAAATAAAGAAGCGCATCACCTCACAGGCAGCATGACAACATCCCATGGCCGGCCCAGGAGAAAAATGGCTATGACTAATTTGGTGTCGACACTTTGCCTCGTCCCGTTGTGCAGTGCGATCTTTCTCGGCTCAGGCATACTAGCTGCAGCACAGAAGTCCGGCCTAGATGGAACCTACATCGTAGACGAAACCGACAGCGACAATGTGAATGAGGTGATCGAGGAGGCGGTGGGGAAGCTGAACTTCCTGACGCGAGATATCGCTCGAGGGCGCCTCAAGAAACTGAACCCCGCTTACCGCCAGGTAGCCATCACTTCCTCTCCGAATGAAATCAGCGTCACCGTGGATAACCAGCCGCCGTTACGGACACCGGCGAAGGGTGCACCTGTCGCTTGGGTTGGTCCTGACGGAGGAAAAGTGAACGCTAGCATGCAGTTGGCAGGCCGGCGTTTGGCGCAGACATTCACGTCAGCAGACGGGCGCAGAGTTAATGATTACACTCTAAGCCCTGATGGCCGGACGCTGACAATGCAAGTGACAGAAACGAGCCCCCGACTGTCTCAAACTATCACGTACAAACAAGTTTACAGACGAGTCTCCTGAAAAGGATGCCGACGGATCTGCTGTCCGAGTAAGGGCACGACCCGTGGTTTGTCATCCTTTTCGCCTCAATGATTTCTTACGTCTACATTCCCGATCCGTGGTACGCTCCCGTGTAGTCCCGGGGTCCCAGGTGATACTCCCTCATTCGAAATAGCTTTAAACAGCAACGACGTAACCGGAGTCGGATAAATGTGCATTCACAATACTGGTCGTACGGATAGTAATAGTTGATCAAGGGAGTTGAGGAACATCTGCCAGCGCGCACCGGGTTTTGATCCAGAGGTGGCTAGAAGGAACGCCCATTCTACTCAGTGAGTCTCCCTCAAAGGGGATAAGCCTGCTTCCCTCACCTGCAGCAGAAGAAAATCTCACGAGTGCAGACTGGCCGCCATAGGATTCCGGCTGAAGGGTGAATTATGAAAATATTAAATCACGTTTCAAGTAAACTAATCATGGTTGCAATCGCATGCAGCTTTGCTGCAGGCACCCCCATTCAGGCGCGAGTGGCCAGATCGAACTCTGCCTCGGCCCGTTCTGAGGATGATGCTCGTTTGATTGTTTCCAGGGCAGCCAATTTTGGGACTTTCCAGTACCTCATCTTGTTTGTCGATGGTGTACAGGTTGCGGATTTGGGGCTTGGTCAGAATTACGATGCGGTGTTGCCCCCCGGGCAGCATGTCTTGTCGGTAAGCACGACTCCACAGGGCTATCGACGTACACCGCCGACTCGACGTCGCGTTAACCTAGAACCCGGCGAGACGTACGCATTTACCGCGTTCTGGAAAAACTCTTACAAGGCTTACCTCTATAGGAACGGCAGCTCCAAGAGAATCATCACACCGAGCGACCCAGGCTAAGAGGAGAAAACCGATGAGCTCTACCGGTGATGACCCTTCCGGCTACACAAGGCGTAGGTTTCTAACACTTAGCATCGCTTCGGGCGCATCAGCATCGCTTTTGCTTTCTCGTACCTCTGCTGAGGGTGATAAGCTACCACCATCAAAACCGACTACATACAATGGCAGCACCGATCCTTACCCGATACCCTGGCTGGATAAGAACGGCAGTCATAATCAGCCGGCTGGCCCACAGTTGGAGCCGTCGCACATCTACCATTTCAAAGGGCGAGTCGCCCGATGCGCCAATTTCGCAGGCATGGGCACTGACAATAAAGGTAACCGAATTGCCTTTGGCACCCCCACAACCGACTACGGATTTATGCAGGGAGAATACTTCGCGGGACGCGCTGCGCAGATGGGGGCATTCACTCACATATGACTGACATTATTTCAGGGGCAGGCTGCTCCTCAAAATCAGATTCACGATTTTCATCCTCCAATTGCGCCTTCGGGGCTGTATTGGGTCGTTCCAATTCCCAAAGGGGACCTTGTCATTAGCCCTGACGGGCAGACCGCAACGCTCGAGATGGAGAATGTTGCGGTTGTTGATCAACCGAAGTGGCCCCGCCTTGATGCCGTAGGCACACCAGGCATTATGGATTTCAGGATGATTTGGAAGGCGACGGATGAAAAAATCATTTATGATGATCCACAGAAGCAATTCCGGGTGGAAGGTTACCGCGCTACCGCACAGCTTGAGGCTCAGGTTAAGGTACCATCAATAGATTTCTCGTGGAAATCCGACCCTTTATCGACGTCGCAGGCCCATTTTGCGGTCATCGGGGATGAAGTGAATGGCCGATACTACACTCCAGTGAGGTAGTTTGTTATTGGCTGTGACGGCCGGCCGCAGGTTTGTCGCTGTAAGCAAAGCGGCTAGATTCGTTGTCGACTGTGCGGGGATGCTTCAGCGCCCGGCGAGTTGTGCAAGTGGAACCCTAACGATGACATCGTGGCTCACACGCTTCCGTAGCAGCTGGTTGCTACCGGCTGTCTTGAGCACGACGGCAGGCGCAGTCGATGTTATCGGCTTTCTTGCGCTTGGCGGGTTGTTCACCGCCCACATCACCGGGAACGTGGTAATCGTGGCCGCGCATTACGTAACCGGTGGTTTTAGTCAGATCGGCCCGCTCCTGGCGGTCCCGGTCTTCATGGCAGTGCTAGGCTTGGTGACGCTGGCGTCCGACGCGATTGTGCGGACCGGGATGTCCCCACTGCGACCGTTGCTGGTGCTGCAAACTGCACTCCTCATCGGGTTTCTAGGACTGGGTGTCGGTTTTGGCCGCTTCCCCGATGCCAACAGTTCGATGGCTGTGCTCGCGGGCATGCTCGGAGTCGCCGCCATGGCGACCCAGAATGTGCTGGTGAAGCTCGCCCTCAAAGGCGTGCCGTCTACCGCGGTGATGACAACGAACATCACTCAACTGACTGTCGACCTGGCGACGCTCGCCCGCAGTAGGAGAAACCCCCACGAGCTCGCCCAAGCCGGACGCCGGGCACGCATGACATTGCCCTGCATAATTGGGTTCGTCGTCGGCTGTGCCGCTGGGGCCGCCTTGGAAGTTAAGTTTAGCCTCTGGGCGCTAGTGCTACCAGTCGCTCTCGCTGTAATCGCCATCCCCCTGGGCGAAACGCAAGAGTGATAGCTCTTCCGAATGAGGGAGCGTAGATCACTTCTCAAGTGCTGTTTAAAAATCTCACGCCTACCCGATAGCTCTGAGCTAACCAATTGCAATATCGTGGTAGTATGGACAATCCACGGTTTAATGACGGCCCCACGCGGCGCGCGATCTCGCGTTCTACGACCGGAGCGTATTCCCAACGGATTCGAATGCCTGAACTCGGCTGCCGCGCTGGTTCAGCAAGCTCAGGGCAAAAGAGAATTTTTGCGATCGTCTCGCCACCTATCGCAACTCCAGTTGAGGGCAAAACGATGCGACGCATTGTCATTTTCGACAATCATCCCGATAGCCTGCGTCTGGTCTTACAGTTCGGTCTAGATCCAGACAGTGATGAGGCTGCCTCGCGACGGGAAATGCGGACGTCCATCACTTGTGGGTTGATTTTGATCGCAATGCTCGTAGCAGCACTGCTTTGGCCGTTGTGTTGGTAACTGGCACAATAGCCGAAACTGGGTCTCCCCAAAGAGGGACCGCAGAGCGCCTCTCGGGCGTTGTTTGAAAATCACACATTTACCCAGTAGCGGCGGATTCGCTCCAGCCACTACAGTTGCAGGCATGAACGAAAGCAATGCGGTGCTCAACAGATATTTGCTGGAGATCGGACGAATGCCTCTTCTGTCCCCCGATCAAGAGACCGAACTCGGGCGGCGAATCCAAGACGGTGACGCGGCAGCGCGCGAGCGGATGATCAACGCAAACCTGCGGCTCGTTGTAACCATCGCACGCGATTACATCAATCTCGGTCTGCCCCTGGTTGACCTGATTTCGGAAGGAAACATCGGATTAATGGAAGCAGTCGATCGATTCGACCCGGAAAAAGGCGTCAAGCTAAGCACCTATGCGATTTGGTGGATCAAGCGGGCGATCAAAAACGCACTTGCCAATCAGAGCAAAACGATCCGATTGCCGGCGAAAACGATCGAGAAAATTAGTAGAATGCGTCGCGTTTCAGCGCAAATGGGCAACGAGCTCGGTCGCGAACCGACTGAGGGCGAACTCGGTGAAGAGCTGGGGATTGCCACTGAAAAAGTGGCGCGACTGAGAAGTATTGGCCTGCGTCCCGAATCGCTTGACGCGCCTGTTGGCGACGATGAAGCGACCGAACTTGGCGAAAAAGTTCCAGATGAACAAGCGCAAACTCCTTTCGAATCACTGCGCGAGAAGGATTTCTCGGACCAGATCAATCGGGTTCTCAAAAACCTCAACAAACGCGACGCAACGATCATCGCAGAGCGTTTCGGGCTAAACGGCACGACAGCAAAACCGCTTGAACAGGTTGCCGAGATAGTCGGGATAACGCGCGAACGCGTTCGGCAGTTGGAACTAATCGCACTCGCGAAATTGCGTCGCGCCTTCAAGAAGCATCTCGGCGCTCTGGAATCTGAAGTTTTCGTAGCAGCCTAGCGAGCAGACACGAAATGGCAAAGAGCCAGCCTGATCGGTGAAGTCCAAGCCGCGGGTTTTCCTTGAGCGCCGTCGCAAGAGTGTAAGTCTGACCGCCAGTCTACCGAGGCTCTTGCTGCGAAATCATCGACTGTGCTCGGATTTGTGCTAGAACGAACCAGCCAGGGTGGCGAAATTGGCAGACGCGCCAGACTTAGGATCTGGTGGAGAAATCCTTAGGGGTTCGAGTCCCCTCCCTGGCACTCACCGTAAAAGCAAACGCTCAACGCTCAACCTCCAACTCTCAACGCCCAATTCAGACGCCGTTAGTTGGACGTTGGGAGTTGAGCGGTCGACGTTTAAATCGCGTGTCATAGCACAAGCCACTTCAGTTCGCGGGAATGTTTCCTGGTTTCCCATAGACGGATTCCGCCTAGAAACGCATTCTCATTTTGCCCGCGTTCCGTTCCTGCCGGCAAGCGACTCAAACGGTGCACGAGACCGCCACCAAGAACGGCGTAATCGGCAATGAAAGATTTTCTTAACTGAGCGACCGCGTAAGCTACTTCGCGCTTCCATTTTTTTTCGCCTAACAGCGCCAGGCCTGGGATACCAAGGTAATCTTCAATGATGTGCCCATGGCGATACGGTAAGTCGCCAAGCTCAAGCGGCATCAAAGTCTTGTCCCACACCAACGCGGACCCCAGGCCGGTGCCGAGCCCCAGAAAGAGCATGCGTCCACCGCGGTAACTGCCGAGCGCCTGCAGGGCAGCATCGTTGATAACACGCACGGGGATGCCCAGCGCTCTGGCAAAATCGAAACCAACCCATCCCTTGGCCAAATGCTTCGGATCTTTGGCGATTCGTCCCCTGCGCACCGGCGCCGGGAAACCGATGGAGGCGTAGTCGAACTTCCATCCGCGCGCGGTTTCCTTGAGTTTGGCAACCAGTTGTTGTGGTTTGAGTCGCGGACCGGAAGGAAATTCACGCTCATCGCGAGAGGACCTCAGCAGTTTTACGTGTGTGCCTCCGACGTCGACGACCAGAACTTTTCTCTTCATGGCCCCCCGGGCGCGTTCGGGAGTATTAGCGATCGCGTCGCGCCGTTCGCCCAAAACGCTGGAAGATGCTCTGCTGTTCTGGTTTGGCTGCCGTGCTGGCTGGCCAGCATTCCACTATCTCAAGAGCGACAAAGCTGAAGAGCATCTGTCGCGCAGATTTCAAATCGAGTCGTAGATTCTTCGCAATTTGCTGCACCGAGCGAGCTCCATTGAATTGCGACGCGAACTGCGCCTCATCAGGAGTCAACTTCAACTTTTGGACACGCTCGAAGCCGTCTCTTGTATAAGCCGGAATCGACGCTGGTTCGAAATGGGCCGTCTCATCGATATGCTCAACAAGGCGCAACGTTTCCAAGGCCCAGTCGCGAACGTTCGGCTCCCCGGGCACATCCGCAGCATCCGCTAACAGATTGGCCTTCTTTTCAAACATGATCCATACCCTTGGCGCCACCCAAAGTTGCGAGAAAAGCTTTTGCCCAAATTGCTGCATCTGTTCCATTGCTGCCTCGCGGCCCATCGATTCCTCGCGGGCAAGGGTAAGAAAGAATGGTGTTCCAGTCTCTCTCTGTTGATCGCGCGCCCTGGCCAGCACCACGACATCGAGATCGCCAAGAAGCGCTGGCGTCTCGGGACAATAGAGCTCCGGGTCCCTGGTGGTAACAAAGATGATCTCGCCATCACGCGCCAAAAGGTCGATTGGTTCCTGCTCCCAAAATGATCGCAGCAAGCCTGTGAGCTTCTCCCTTGAGATCGCTTGCAGGGCGCGGTTTAATGGAAAGAGCGTCGTGTGACCGCAGAAATAAACATCGGCGGTGCGGGGCTCGTTTGAAGTGGTAACGTTTTCGCTCGGAGCGGCCGTGGCGGGTTCTGCCCAATCGGCAGTTTGTTGCGACATGCTCCACCAATCCTCGGACTGCGCAGGTTCCGCATCGGTAGCAGCGTCTTGTGCCGGGGTATCCGCTTGCGGGACGTCGGAATCTTCCGTTTGGTCTCGCTCTTCGCTATTCGAAGACTCGATTTCAGCTTCTATCGATTTGGGTTCGCCGGATGATTTCCGCATAATACACCTCTCGTTCTAAGCAAATCCCATGTAAAGGCTTTATCAAGGACCCAATCATGGCAATGGCGGTGTCTTGTGTCTCGTTGAGAACCGTCGCGAGAGCTCGCGACGGCTGATTTTTCCTCGCTCATTCGCAGGGAGTGCGTCCACGACGAAGATCCGCTTCGGCACCTGCCAGCTGCTTAGCGCGCCACGGCAAAACTGCAGGAGATCGGTCTCGCTTACGTCTGCCGCAGCCACCACGCAGGCCGCTACTTCTTCATTGCGTAACACCGATTCTCGACCGAAGACGACTGCCTGTCGCACGCCGGGGAAGCGCAGCAAATGCGCTTCCACTTCTGCGGGGTTCACCTTTTTACCTGCGACGTTGATTACGTCGGAGATCCGACCGACGATTTTGAACCCGGAACCGGCACGCGTCAGTAAGTCGTCAGGAACAAAAATTCCATTGCCCAATTTTTCTTCATCTGGCTCTGGGAAATAGCCATCGCCTACAGCACCGCTGCGCACGTGAATCTGACTCGCTGACCCCTGTGGATCTACGAGTTTGAGGTTGACGTCGTTCATCGCTTCGCCAACGAACCCTTCGTCCCGGTTTGCTGCCCGTGGATCGTAGCAAATCCCGCCACATTCGGACGCACCGTAAAATGAGTGGATTGGCAGATTAAACTTTTTCTGAAATCTCTTCGCGGTTGCGAGCGGGAGAGGGGCGCCGGCTGAAATACAGAGCTTAAGCTTTGGCAGCTTGGGAACATGTTCCATTTCACAAAATGCCTGATAGAAGACGGGCATCCCTGGGAAAACTGTCGCGTTGCTGCGGGCAAGATCCCCGAGGATGGCGCGCGGCGTTCTGTCACGACTGATGACCATAGGCACACCGCGCGCAATCAGCGGCGTCAGGAGATTGCTGAAACCGTAGGAGTGCGAGACTGGGACGACGCCGAAATTCAGATCAATATCGGAAATCCCCATCGTGTCGCAAATCTGATTGCAATCGGCCAATAGCTGTTTGCTACGAAAGCGGATTGCGCGGGGCGTGGCTGTTGTACCGGAGGTAAGCTTCAGGAGATTCGGCGGATTCCCGCGCCAATCTGGGGTGCAGTCGGCTATCCCCAGTTGAATGATCTCCTCTGGTGAGTCTCCGCTGGGGACAGCGGACACTACAGCCTTAGCCTTGCAAATTTCTAATGCCTCGCCGCGTTGACGTTCGCTCATCGACTGTTCCAGAGGGAGAACAACCAAATGCCTGCGCAAGCAACCGATCAAAATTGATGGCCAATCTTCATGATTACCGATCTGGACTGCGACAACGCTGCCTTCGTGGAAAACGTCGATCCTTCGCATCAAGTTGCGAGCGCGTTGTTCAATGTCGCCAAATGTTCGGAGCACCTCGCCGCTGGTCGCAAAAATAGCTGGCCTATCCCGCTTTCGCGCGAGCGTTTTCTCCCAGTCTTGCAGCAATGGATCGGAAGATTTCATCGCTTGCGCAGAGCTCGTTGCGCGAGTAAATTCCGCGCTCCTTTCCAAAGATGAAAACCGGTATTCATCCAGAGTATTACGACACCGATATGGTGTGCGCATGCGGTGCGGTATATCATACTCGCTCCACGCGCCGCGATATTAAGATCGGTATTTGCGCCGCTTGTCATCCCTTTTTCACCGGCGAGCAGAAGTTCGTGGATACAGCCGGGCGCGTCGAGAAATTTGCCCGGCGTTACGGCAGCACCAAAGCTGCGCGGGCTGAAAAGAAAGCTTAGCTGAGCTGTAGCTGGGGCCGACGGCCCCGGCTGTACCGAACCCCGAATGCTTTCGGGGCTATAGATATGGACTTTAACTCCCTAATTCAACTCAAACGCGAACGCTTCGTTCAACTTGAGCGCGATATTGCCGACCCGGCGCTTTTTTCTAATCGTCAGCGCGCCAAGGAAATTATGCGCGAGCACGCGAGCATTAAACAACTGCTGGCCAAATGGGATGAGCTCGGGACCGCGCGTAAGCAATTGGACGACAATCGGGAGCTGGCAATGTCAGGCGACGTTGAAATCGCCGCGATCGCTGATGACGAGATTCCGGACCTCGAAAAACGAGTGGCCGATCTTGAACGCGAAGTTCAGATTGCGTTGCTGCCGCCGGACGAAAATGAAGACCGCGATGCGATCGTGGAAATCCGAGCCGGAACGGGCGGAAGTGAAGCGGCCATTTTCGCGGCTGATCTTTACCGGATGTACCATCGCTATGCGGAATCTGCCGGCCTAAAAACCGAGGACCTCGAATCGAGTCCGTCGGAGCTCGGTGGATTTAAGGAAGCGATTTTCCGCGTTTCGGGAGAATCAGTTTTTCGAAAACTGCGTTACGAAAGCGGCGTTCACCGGGTGCAACGCGTACCTGCGACCGAGGCGCAGGGTCGCATTCATACATCGACTGCGACGGTCGCGGTGTTGCCTGAGGCGGAAGATGTAGATCTTGAATTGAAACCGGAAGATTTGCGAATTGAAGTCTCCCGCTCCGGCGGACCGGGTGGGCAAGGCGTGAACACAACCGATTCGGCTGTGCAAGTATTGCACATTCCGACAGGCACAATCGTGCGTTGTCAGGATGGTCGCAGTCAGATCAAAAACAAGGAACGAGCGCTTTCGATCTTACGCGCTCGCTTGCTGGAGCGAAAGCAGCGCGAGGAAGCCGAAAAATACAGCGCGCAGCGCCGCGGCCAGATCGGCACTGGTGGGCGAGAAGAAAAAATTCGCACTTACAACTTTCCACAGAATCGCGTCACCGATCATCGCATCGGTCTGACGCTTCATAATCTTGATCGCGTGATTGACGGCGATCTCGACGAATTGATCAGCGCGTTGCAAGCCGCGGATGTAGCGGAACGCTTGAAAGACTCAGCGGTGGCGGCTGGCGCTTAATCGCTTGACCGGCTTGAAACTTATTAACACCGCTCGATCGGCTATTTGGAGATTCTTCGACTTCGCTCGGAATGACACCGAACGCGTATGACTGTTCTGGAAGTGTTACAAGCCACAACTGCGTTTTTTAAAAAACATGACATTGAGAATCCGCGACTGAATGCGGAACACTTGTTGGCGCATGTTCTTGGGCGGAAACGAATAGAGCTTTATCTGGATTTCGAGCGGAAGTTAACTGAAACAGAACTCGGTCCATTGCGCGAACTGGTGAAGCGTCGCAGCGAAGGCGAGCCTCTTCAGCATCTTCTCGGCACCGTAGAATTTTGCGGACAGGTTTTTCTTTGTGACAAACGCGCCATGGTTCCGCGGCCGGAGACGGAAGAACTCGTCGAGTTGTTAAAATCCGAAATCCAAGATCCAAAATCCGAGATTTTGGATGTTGGTACTGGCAGCGGTGTGATCGCGCTCAGTCTCGCTGCGGAATTTCCTGAGGCACGGATTCTCGCCGTTGATGTTTCGGATGATGCGCTCGCGCTCGCGCAAGAAAACGCCATCAGGCTTGACTTGAGCGACCGCGTCCAGTTTCTGAAAAGTCGTTTGCTCGAAACCATCGCGGGACCTTTCGATCTAATTGTCGCGAATCTTCCTTACATCTCAACGCAAGACCGGCGAACTCTTTCGCGCGAAGTGTTGCGTGATCCGGAAATTGCTCTGTTCGCCGGTCCGCGGGGCGATGAGCTGGTGCGTGAGCTGATTAATCGATCCCCAACCCGACTCCGGCCCGGTGGAATGTTGGCTCTGGAAATAGGCCTCGGCCAGAGAGATGCGCTTCTTTCGGCTCTGGCGGAAAAAAATTACCGCGACATTTGTTCGAAGAACGATTATAACGGCGTGACACGATTCCTTTTTGCCAGGTATGGATAAGATCCTCGTTCACGGCGGTCATCCGCTTTCAGGTTCTATCAAGGTCAGCGGCTCAAAAAATTCATCGCTGCCGATCCTGGCCGCGACGCTGCTCACCAAAGAGCCTTGTATTGTTCACGGCGTGCCAGACCTGAGCGACACACATTATATGCTGCAAATCTTAACCCATCTGGGCGCGCAGGTGGAACGCGCCAGCGGAACCGTCAGTGTCACGGCAGAAAAGACCCACTCCGTTGCGCCTTACGATGTCGTCCGCAAGATGCGCGCTTCGGTTTGCGTGCTTGGCCCGTCACTGGGCCGATGCAAGGAAGCGACCGTTGCTTTGCCCGGGGGTTGCGTCATCGGAGATCGTCCAATTGATTTGCATCTGAGAGGTTTCGAAGCGCTCGGGGCTGCGGTTCGCGTGGAGGGTGGCGACATCAAAGTTTTTGCACCGAAATTGAGCGGAGCAGTCATCAACATGCAGAGCAAATTCGGTCCCACTGTTCTCGGCACCGATAACGTGATGATGGCCGCGGCGCTGGCAGAAGGTGTGACCGTTATTGAAGGAGCAGCCCAGGAGCCCGAGGTAGTGGACCTGGCAACGTTCTTAAACAAGATGGGCGCGAAGATCGAAGGCGCGGGAACGCGCCGGATCATTATCGAAGGAGTGGCTGCCTTGCATGGAGCCGAGCACCGGGTAATCCCGGACCGGATTGAGGCTGGAACATTTCTGGTGGCGGGTGCAATTGCCGGAAAGGGAGTCACCGTCAAGCGAGTGGAACCGGAGCATGTTCGCACAACCACCGATGCGCTGGCGAGTTGCGGCTATCACATCGATATCGGCGACCATGAGATTTCGATTTTTCCGAATGGCGCCGCGAGCGCGCTGGAGCTGACAACAGCACCATACCCCGGTTTCCCCACTGACATGCAAGCCCAGATGTGCGCGCTACTCTCCATTAGCAAAGGCACCAGTTCCGTGACCGAAAATGTTTTTCCGCAGCGTTATATGCATGTGGCGGAGCTAAAACGCATGGGCGCGCAGGTGCAATTGGAGGGTGCTACTGCAGTGATCGATGGTGTGGATTGTCTCCTCGGGGCACCGGTGATGGCCAGTGACTTACGTGCGTCGGCCGCGCTGGTGCTTGCAGGATTGAAGGCAGACGGAATTACCGAAGTAAGCCGCGTCTACCACATCGACCGCGGGTACGAACATCTCGATGAAAAATTGAGCGAACTCGGCGCACACATCGAGCGGGCAAAAGCAGCGTAGTCCAATCTTTTTTCTTGCTCTCGTGCCGGCCAGGGGGCAGTCGTTGTGATACGCAAAGGAAAGGATAATATGGATCAAACACCTCCGACACCTCCATCAACTTCATCGGACGTCCGAACGTGGTGTGTTCTCTGCCACGCCGCCGCATTACTCGGATTGTTTTTTCATTTCCTGGGCCACATCTTGGGACCGCTTATCGTTTGGCTCATGAAACGTAGCGACTCTCCCGAGATTGACGCCTACGGAAAAGAATCTCTCAATTTCCAAATCTCGATGCTGATCTATGACGCCATCGCCGCGATTCTTTGCATCGTGCTGATAGGCGTTCCGATTTTGATCGCGCTCTGGGTGTTGAACACGGTGCTTGTCATCATCGCATCAGTCAAAGCCGGCCAGGGAGAGTTCTATCGCTACCCATTTACGATTCGGTTGATCAATTGATTGGCCCTTAAAGTCGAGCGGTTGTCATCAATCGGCGCAACGTCTTTAGATTGATCACATCTTCTCGTAAGTCTTTGCCCTTTGGCGTTTCCAACACTTTCGGGATTTTGCGGAACCGGCGGTCGCCCATGATGAAGCGGAAAGCAGGAAGCCCGATTCTGCCCCTGCCGATATGTTCATGTCGATCGACCCGCGAACCGCAGGCAGTTTTGGAATCGTTTAGATGGATTGCCACGAGACGATCCAAGCCAACCACGCGACCGAATTCGCGGAATGTCTTCCGAACCGAGGCTTCGCTTCCGATGTCATAACCCGAAGCGAAAACATGCGCGGTATCGAGGCAGACACACAATCGCTCTGGTTCACGCACACGGCTGATAATGTACGCAAGGTGCTCGAATTCGTTCCCCAGGCATGAGCCTTGGCCAGCGGTCGTTTCGAGCGCGATCCGTGTTTTGATTTTCGGAAGACCGGAAAACACGCAATCAATCGATTCCACAACTTTTTCAAGTCCCGCTTCTTCACCCGCGCCGAGGTGCGCACCGGGATGCAACACCAAGAATGGGAGTTCCAGCTGATCGGTGCGAACCAATTCTTCCGACAGCGAACGGATCGAATTTGCGTGAAACTGCCCGTTCGTGGCTGCGAGATTGATGAGATAGTTCGCATGGGCGAAAATCGATAATAATTCGCTGCGTTGCTGATGTTCCAGGAAGGTCCGGATTTCGTCGCGGGTAAGCGGGCGGGAGAACCACTGCATGTTGTTCTTCACGAACATTTGCATGGCGGTACAGTCGATCGAGCGCGCGCGCTCAATCGCCAGGTTCACGCCACCGGCAATCGACATGTGCGCGCCAATGAGAGTTGGATGAATCGGCGAGTCGGCGAGTCGGCGAACCGGTGAAGGCGCCGTTTCTCCATCTCGGCGCTTCTTCATTTCGTTCCTCTTCACTATTGGCTCTTCAAAACGGCTGGGCGCCAATCCGGCTTCTTCAGGCTCCCTGTGCCGGCGTATTCCAAAAGTTTATACACTGGTGTGAGCAGCACGCCGGGTCCCTTCATGTTGAGCCGCAGACTGAAATCGAGCTTATCATCGAGAAAATGGACGTCGCCATGACCCAGCATGCTAAAGAGCGTGCCGTCTGCGTCGAAATCGTCGGTATGAATGGTTCCCTGATCGATCTTGAAGTCTGCACTCGCTTTGTGCGCGACGCTGTATCCGCTGCCGGGAAGAATCCGATTCAGAATTCCTGAGAGCGGCCCGAAAATAGGGATGGCGAAGACATCGCCGTTGGTGACTTCCACTTTTCCACGCCCCCGCATGGTGCGCGGATCGCTGCCGAGCCCGGTAAAATCGTACGTGCCGCTCAACAGGCCGAGCGCTGTCTTGTAGTTGTAGTACAAGTCAGTCAGCAGCGGGAAATTGATCTCGCTTACGGAAATATTTGCGCGGTAACGCGGATCATTTTTCGCCAGTGAAATGTCGGCGTTTCCACGCAATGTGCCCGCGAGAAGCGCGCCACGAAGATCAGTGATTTGCAATCGGTCGTTGGTGAATAGCAATCGCGCGGAGATCCGATCAAAAGGCAACGTTTTCCCAAGAAAGACGTAATCCATTCCGTTCGCGCCCTCTACCTTGATCTCCAGACGTGTATTCTTGCCGCCGCGAAATTGATACAAACCGTTCGCCGTGACGGAGGGCGGCCGCCGAAATTTATATGGCGCCACTGTGTTCGAAACTTTTGGATCAATCCAAAAAATGACCTCGGCAGGATTCAATGAACTCTTAATATTTGAGATGCGTACCTCGTGCTTTTTAAAGTCGTAGGTGAAACTGCCCGTTCCAGTGCCTTCATTGCGCGCGACGTGTAAATCCTCACAGGCAAGCGCACCGTCGGCGAAATGGATTTTAGTATCCGCACTGTTCATCCATGTGCCGCGGAACCTGGTTCGACCTAAAATGAGGGTCCCATCCCCTTTCCAGGTTCCGGGATTGTGGTCCTGGCCCCGGATCGCGAGGCGGATGGCAGGTGGACGTTGCCATTCCCACTGCCGGAGAAATTCATTCAGTTCCGGGGGAGCGATCGTACGCACCGGCTCCGGGACTATTGTGCTCTCGATGTTCAAGCGAAAATCCGCCGGTGCTTCGAAAAGATCAGCCCGGACCTGGCCCGTCTGATGTCGCAGACGCAGGTCTCTGATCAGTGTGCGCTCGCCGTCCCACGAAAAATCAGCTGTGAGATCGGAAAACGGAACTTTCTTGTACGTGAACTGTCCAAAAGCAACGTGTCCGATAATAGTTGGCTTGAAGCGATCTGATCCAAATTTTACGGAGCCGGAAATCTCGACCGCGGGCGGCGCTTGAAATTCAACGCTGACAAATGGCTCGCCCAGTCCGAACGCATCGAGAAAAGCTTTCAAATCCAGACTGCTGCGGGTTTGGAAACTCGCGCTGCTGCCTTGCACATTCCAATTCACGCGCCCGGCAAAACTGCCCATGTCATCGCTCCATTCGCAATGAGCGATGGTCAGCTGTTGATTGTTCCATTCTGCAACTGCGGAGAGGTCTCTCATTTCGTAGTTGCCCCGTTGCAGTCGATCGCCTCGAAGGGTTGCCTCGACATGTGCCTTCTCGAGCTCAGCGACGTCCCCGCTAAATTTTATCTGTAGTGAGGGACGCGTAGCGGGAAACCTGAACTTTTGCAGTTCGTTCACCGCGCGTTGCGCAATCAACAATCGTCTTTGCCATTCTTCGGCTGAAAGCGCAGCCGACGGTTGATAATTCTCGCGCTTGATTAGCTGTCCAGTGGCCGAAATCCGAATCCCGCAAAAGATTCCCTCCGCCTGATTGACGTAAATTTGTTCTGGCGGAAAATAAACATGGGCGCGCAGGTTGGTCAGCGCAGCTCTGTCGCCCTTTTCATCCGCCGTCTTGAATGGAAGAATGATTTGCGCATCCCGCACGTCGAGTGCGTTGAGAAACGGCTCATGATGGATGAGCGCCGCGTAATTGATATCAAGCGAGACCTCGCTGATCCGGGCAAGCGTGTTCTCGCGATTCTTGTAATCAAAAATCCGGACATTTTTTGCGATGAGACCGCGAAACGGATCCAGCGTCAGGCGCCCGATGTTGGCTTCGACTCCGTGCTTGCGCAATTCCTCCACTACCCGGTCGCGCCATTGACGGCCAAAGCCTCTCTTGGCGAGGTAATATCCTCCGCCGCCGACCCCAAGAACTACGCCAAGAATCACGAGGCGCACGAAGGTCACGGCGATTCGATGCGCCCAGGTTGATTTTCGACGCTGTCGAGGCGGCCGAACCTGCGGTGGTTCGAGGACGGGCGGCATGGTCTTGGCAATCGTTAAGTCATTGCGTCGAAGCGATGGGTCAATGTAGCGTTTAACAGTTCAAGGCTTCAACGTGATTTCAATCTCCGATCTCCCTGCTCTTAACGCGTCGTTTAATTTGATCAGCACAGTCTTCATTTCAATGGGCTGGTACTTCATCCGGCATGGCGCGTGGCGCCGGCACATGGCGTGCATGATCACCGCTGTGGTTTCCTCGGCTTGTTTTCTGACGGGCTACATCATTTATCACGCGAACGCCGGCGAAAAATCTTCGGGATACACGGGATGGATTGCCGCTATTTATTTTCCGATACTGGCTTCGCATGTTCTGCTTGCTTTTGTGACGCTGCCTCTGGTGATTATCACCCTTGTTCAGGTGTTTCGTCGCCGATGGAATCGCCACAAGCGAATCGCGCGTTGGACGATTCCGATCTGGCTCTATGTCTCAGTCACAGGCGTGTTTGTATATTTGATGCTCTACAAATGGTTTCCTCCGGGCGCCTGACACCAAATCTTGCACTTGGTCATTAGTTGATGTTTGATCACACGATGTTAATGCCGCGGATGCGACAGGATTTATGGTGACGATTGCCACGTTCAATGATCCGGCCAAGGCGAGGCAACTAAAACGGCGCTTCCACGATGCAGGATTACGGACCGATGTTCACAATGAGGCGCCGTTGCAGCAGGTTGGCTTTATGTCGCGCCCGCTGGCAAATGCGAAAGTAATGGTGGAAGACACCGATTTCGAGAAGGCCCAAACCCTCATGGTCGAATGGGAGGCGACGGATCCTGATATCTCCGCGGCCCTTGTCCGTTGCCCGCAATGCAGCTCTTCGAATATCGAATATCCACAGATGACTCGAAAATTCATGACTCCTGCGCTGGTTGGTGTGCTTTGCGCGATCAAAATCATTCCCAAGGAGTTTTACTGCCAGGATTGCCATTTTACCTGGAGCAATCGGGAAGAGCGCACGATTGGACGCCTCTGGCATCGCTTCTTTCCAGGGAGCGAATCTGGGACCGGCGCCTCGTAGCAAAACCGATTTCAGTGGCGGCGATTGATTCCTCGCACACGATTCCTTTTGTGATGAATCCTGGGTTGCCTTGGCGTCTTCTGGTTCGGCCCGACTGTCGCATTCCGCTCGAAGTTTCGACGACATTTTACCAGCCATGAAGTGGCTTTTCGTCTTGTTTCTTGCGTTGGTCATTTTCGGCGGTGCGGCCTGGTTTGGTTACAACACCTTTATAAAAGAAGACATCGCAGTAAAAAAAGAGCAGCGTGGGGAAGTTACGCCAGCGCCGGTGCCAGATATTAGTCTTCCGGAGTTTCAGGCGGCGACCCAACTACGACAGGAAGGAAAACTGACTGAATCTCGCGATGCGCTTATCGGATTTATCCAAAAATATCCCACGGGGAAACATCTCGATGAAGCGAAGGATCTCCTCGGGGAAACAAATGTTGCCATTCTCCTATCGCGTTATCCGTCTCCAGAAAAAACAGAATACGTTGTGAAATCCGGAGACGTGCTAGCCAAGATTGCGCGGAAATTGAAGACGACTCCCGAGTTGATCATGCGCATGAACAATATGAGCGGCACCATGCTACGCATTGGCGATCATTTGCTCATCTCACACCCCGATTTCGCCATGGGCATTCAACGGAAGGCGAACTCGGTTGTGCTCCTGAATCACGGCGCATTTTTTAAGCAATATCATGTTCGCGAAGCAAAGTTACCGGGCAAACAGCCGGCCAAAATCTCGGCAAAAGTGGCCGAAACCATGGCTTGGAAAGACGGAAAACGCGTCGGCGTCGGCAGCAAGGAGTACCTCAGCAGCACGCGATGGGTTCGGCTGGCCGGCGCGGCAGGTTATACTTTGTATTCGGTACCCGATTCTGCGCATCCGAATCTTGATCAGCCGCCGCCGCCGGTGGGTCTTGGCCTCGCGGCTTCGGACCTTGAGGAACTCAGCAGCCTTGTAAAGAACGGCATGGCTGTCACGATTACGGACTGAGTCACAAGGTTAAAGCGGATGGGGACGAACACGCTGGCACGAGTTGCTTGACCTTGTAACCTTTCTAACCTTTCACTTTTTAACTTTCTCCATGGACTGGCAACCGCTCGATTTTGAAAAACCGATCTTCGAACTGGAACGGCGTTTACAGGACTTAAAGAATCACTCCAACGCGCACGATGTCGACCTTGATTCCGCTGTTAAGGCCCTTGAGGGAAAACTTCGTGAAACGCGACGGGAAATTTATGGCAAGCTCACTGCGTGGCAGCGGGTGCAAATCGCGCGGCACACGCAGCGGCCCTTCGCCATGGACTACATCGAACGGTGCTTTACGAATTGGATTGAGCTGCATGGAGATCGCCGCTTTGCCGACGATCGAGCCATGCCTTGCGGCCTGGCCACACTTGGCACGCAACGTTGTGTCGTCATCACCCATCAAAAGGGCCGCAACACAAAAGAAAATGTGATGCGCAATTTCGGTTGCGCCCATCCTGAAGGTTATCGCAAAGCGCTGCGATTAATGCGACTTGCTGAAAAATTTCGCGTGCCGGTCATTTCATTGATCGACACGCCAGGCGCTTTTCCCGGGATCGGATCGGAGGAACGTCATATTTCAGAGGCAATTGCAGTAAATCTCTTCGAAATGATGAGGCTTCGCGTGCCAATCGTTGCCGCAGTCATTGGCGAGGGTGGCTCAGGGGGCGCGCTGGGGATTGGCGTGGCGGACCATGTAATGATTCTGGAAAACGCGTATTATTCCGTGATCAGCCCCGAAGCGTGTTCCGCGATTTTGTGGAGAGACCGCCGGCACGCCGCTGAAGCAGCCGAGGCGCTCAAATTGACCGCGCAGGATTTGTTGAAACTGGAGGTAGTGGACCAAATCATTTCTGAACCGGTAGGCGGCGCGCATCGAGACTATGATTCTGTTGCGGTCAATCTTGGCGCAGCACTGCGCCGGGCGCTGGAGGAGATTTCTAAAATTCCAGCCGACGAACTGCTGGAAAAACGATATCGAAAGTTTCGCCGCCTGGGTATCTTTTCCGAAAGCAAAACCGTCACCGCCTCGCCTCGCTCTTAATTCTGATGTTTGGGACTTGGGGTAAATTAGCGGGTGTTTGGCTCAGTGCGCTTGCTGCTGTCGCCTTACCGCGTGGCAGCGCGGCGGCCGTAGAGTTCCGTTTCGATCGCGACACCTTCGCGTTTCAAAACGCCACCGTGCTGAAATACCACGACGGGATCGCGTTTTTCCGACCGAAGTCGGAAGTGAGTGATCCTGCCAACAGCTATACTCGCCGCTGCTTCGTCATGACCCGCACGGCGATGCAGTTCCGCAAATTCGCCCGTTTCAATCCACACGGCGTTCCATTAAACGATCAGGAACTCGCACGGCGCATTCGTGCTGTCGCGCGCCGGAAGCCTTGGCTCGAAGTATTGCCGGAAAATCGGCGAATCGTCTTTCCAGGCTACTCGAATCTACGTGAGATAAGCAAACCCCACACTCAAGTCTTCGAGAACAATATCGGCAGCGGCTTCATGAGTTATTTTCGGCCGAGCAATATCCGCATGGTCTTCCTGGACAGTAAAGGATATCAGGAGAAAACGCACCAGAACCTCGATGCGTCCCTCGCGCGTGGTGACACGTTCGTGGCTTTTCTTACCACTTATCCAAAAATGAGTATAAACCACGCCGTGCTCATTTATGGCCGGAAAAAAAGTCGCCCCGGAGACGAACTCGAACATTATTTGGTTTATGATCCAAACCATGCCGAAGCGCCGCGTGAGCTAACATGGTCGCCTCGCGAATGTGCCTTTGCTTATCAGAAAGACATAGACTTCATCGGTGGATTCGTTCGGGTTTACCAGGCTTACGACAAGCCGTTGCAGTGAAAACGATGGACGCGTTCTTGATATGATTCCCGGTAATTCGCGTACAGCGGCAGGTTTTTGGCAGCTCGGCGCTTTCCTAGCTCTCGTCCTTCTACGAAGCAGCGCGGCAGCGTCCGATTTTCGCTTCGGCCGCGATACGGTCGGCTTTGCCAACGCAACCGTCTTCGAGTATCGCGAAGGTCATCCTTCTTTGCGGCGGCAAAGGGAGAAGGGAGAGCCGAAAAGGTACACTCGCCGCTGTTTTGTCCTATGCCGTACGACGATGCAGTTTCACAAGTTCGCTCGCTTCGATCCGCACGCCCCTCCGTTGGAAGACAACGCGTTGGCCGCTCGCATTCGAAATGTCACCCGCCGGGCGGCTTGGGAAAAGCCATTGCCGACAAATCAGCGCGTCGTCTTCCCAGGCTACGCTAACTTGCGCGCAATGAGCGATGCGCGCCGCGAAGTTCTGCGAAGAAATATCGGCCTTGGCTGGCCGACTTACGTTCGGCTCGGGAATTTCCGGATGCTTTTCGATCACGACTCTAATTACCACAAGGAAACCCAAGCCAACCTCGATGCAGCTTTGGCGCGCGGCGAGTTATTTGTCGGTTTTCTCACAACCTATCCTCGTCTCAGCATCAATCACGCGGTCTTGGTCTACGAACGAAAATCAGCCTCTCTGAATGACGGAATTGATCACTATCTCGTTTACGATCCCAATCATCCGGAATCACCGCGTGAGCTCACCTGGTCCTCCCGCGACCGTGCTTTCGCATATCAAAAAGATTGGGATTTCATCGGCGGCTTCGTTCGCGTTTATCAAATTTACGGCAAGTGGCTGCAGTAAAGACGATTCTCTAGAGGGATGCCAATGCCAGAGACTCCGTCACCACCGAAGCCGACTCCACCAACTCCCACGCCGCCTCCTGAGCCATTGCCGCCGAATCCGCCAGTCCCGCCGGTAGGAAGGTGATATAACGATCGGCGCCCCCGCTCCTTTGCCTGTCATGTTGAGCGAAGCGAAACATCTCTGATTGTTTCTGTTACGGCCAATCAAAAAAATCCAAGGTTCTTCGCTGTGCTCAGAATGACGTTTCTTGATGCCGGGATTTATTTCCCTCGCGAAAACAAAAACCGCAGCGCCGGTTCAACCCGCGCTGCCCAAGCCGCTTCGCTGTGATCACCGGACTGAGCTTCCATGTATTGAAGATCCTTGGGAGGTTTCCAGCCTTTCTCAACGAGACGTTTGAGTAACTCGCGGGCTTGTTCCCAACCCGGTTCGGCTGTGCCGGTGTCGAGCCAGATTTTCAATGGTGGCTTCTGCTCGATAGAATCGACGAGTCGATAAATCGCGAAATTGTCCCACCAGATTGACGGCGACATCACCATGAGTCGACTGAAGGCATGCGGATACAAAATTCCAATCGCAAGCGTAACGAGACCGCCCAGAGAGGAACCGCCTAACCCGGTAAATTCCGCATCCGGGTTGGTTCGATATTTTCGATCGATGTAAGGTTTGAGTTCGTTGATTAGGAAGTGCCCATACTTTCGGGCCAGACCTTTGCTGCGTTTCTTGCGTTTCGCCTTGGCATCGATCACTCCCCGCGTGGGAGCGTACTCGTGAATCCGTTCCTCGCCCGTGTTCGCAACTGCCACAACGATGAGCGGTTCGATTAGGTCCTCTTTGATCAAGCGTTCAGCTGTTTCGTCCACGCCCCATTCCACGCCTGAAAACGACGTCGCCGCATCGAAAACGTTTTGGCCGTCGTGTAAATAGAGCACTGGGTAACGCCGTCGGGAGAGCAGCCGGTAGCCGCGCGGCAAATAAACCAGGACGTCGCGTCGGTTTCCGAGAATCTTCGACGGAAATCCGGGGTGCCGTTTAATGTTTCCAGTAAGCGTATGCTTGGGCATCGAAAAACGAGACGCTTCGCCGAAGATCAAACGTAGCGCAAGCCCCTCAACTCCACCGATGGCGCGGATTCGTCTTTTGGCGAGCTTGCGATTTGGCCCTCCCGCAACCAAGATGGACGGGCTATTTCAATGAACGAACGTTACATTAAATGGTACACGCCGTGGCTCAGCCGCGAATTTGAAATGCTCGTGTTCGGAAATGGTGGCGGGCTACCACTGATCCTCTTTCCGACCTCGTTTGGCAGTTATTACCAAAACAAAGATTTTGGCCTGGTTGGGTCTGTGAGCGGCTATGTCGACGCGGGCAGAGTGACGGTCTACTGCCCGGACGCCATCGACTTGGAAAGTTTTTACGATAAATCGATTCATCCAGCCGATCGGATGCGCACACATAATGCGTACGAAAATGTAATCGTGCGGGATGTGTTCGATCTCGCGCGCCGCGAATGCAACTCTCATCGTGTGGCAGTCTGCGGAGCCAGTCTTGGTGCCTATCACGCTGCCAATATTGCTTTTCGTCATCCGGACGCCGTCAGTCGTCTCATCAGCTTGAGCGGCTCGTTCGACATCAGCTCATTTTTCGACGGATATCATGACGACAACATTTATTTCAACAGTCCCTACGAATATCTACCGAACGTCGCTGACCCATGGAAATACAATCACATGGGCATCATCCTCGGCACTGGCGAATGGGACAACACGCGCCACGAATCCTATCGCTTGTCTGAGATCTTGAATTCAAAAGGCGTCAAGCACTGGCTCGATGAGGGAAAGTGGCGCGGCCACGACTGGAATTATTGGCGCGACATGCTGCCGCATTATTTGTCGGTCTTATGATCTCTTTGTTTCAATGAAACTTGTGATTGCCGCGACTGGCGCCAGCGGAACGATCTATCTGCAAAGGTTACTGGCACAAATCGATTGTTCCGCTCACGAAGTTCATCTGGTCATGAGCGCGTCCGCAAGGGACGTTGCGAAGCAGGAGATCGATGACTTCAAGACTCCCTCAAATGTTTCGCAGCATGCTGAAAATGACATGAACGTGCCATTCGTCAGCGGCTCCGCGCGTTTTGACGCGATGGTGATCGTCCCGTGCTCGATGGCGACGCTGGGTCGAATCGCTTCGGGTTCCAGCGACAGCGCGCTGTTGCGGGCAGCCGACGTTTTTTTGAAGGAGCGGCGGAAATTAATCCTCGTTCCCAGGGAGACACCTTGGAATTTGGTTCACGCACGCAATGTGGTGAGACTGCTCGAAGCCGGCGCGATTGTAATGCCGGCGATTCCCTCGTTCTACAGCCGTCCCGATTCCGTAGCCGCAGTCGTGGACACGGTCGTTTGGCGTATTCTCGACCAAATTGGGCTGCCGGACCCGCACACATATCGTTGGGGACAGCAAAGCGCGTCGGCCAGGCGCAAGAAACATTGAAAATCGAAGGTTGGCTTGCGCGATGGTTGATCGCGTTTGGCTTTTATTTGTTGCAGGTTTGGGCGCGCACTCTGCGCTATGAAGTCGATGACCGGGCGGGTTTCATTGGTAGGCCGGTGACTGAAAATTATATCGGAGCGCTTTGGCACAATCGCTTGCTCATCTTTCCATTCGTTTTGCGGCGCTTTTTCTCCAATCGAGATGGTGCAGCCCTCATTAGCGCCAGTCGTGATGGAGATTTGCTTGCCGACGCGATTCAACGATTTGGCTACGACGTGGTGCGCGGCTCGAGCTCTCGGTTGGGGGCGAGCGCCGTCCGTCAGCTCACCGAAGTGCTGGCCGGCGGTCGCGATGTCGTGATCACTCCCGATGGTCCACGGGGCCCGGCTTACGAACTTGGTCCAGGGATTATTTTTCTCGCCCAGAAATCAGGCGCCGCGGTGTTGCCGATGAATCTGGAATATTCGCATTGCTGGCGGCTGGGAAGTTGGGATCGGTTCATTGTGCCCCGACCGTTTGCCAAAGTGCGCATACTGATCGATCCACCGCATCGTATAAGAGCGACGGCTACACCGGAAGAGTTTGAATCTGAACGCCTCTCATTGCAGCGGATCATGATGGCGCTGGTCGAAATGCGCTGACGCCGTGTTTTGTAGCCGCTTGGGTACGGCAAGCGCAGCGCTGAGGTGTTGCCAACTCGCGCATTACGCGTCCCACAGTGACGCGGCTACAGCAATGCTCGCTTGCGTAGCGGGCACTCGCAGGCAGGATTGCCTCCATCACTATGGCGAAATTGATCGATGGACGCGCGATCGCGGAGAAAGTTTATGTCGATCTTTGTCGGGAGATCGCGGAACTAAAGGAAAAAGACGTCACGCCAGGCCTTGCCGTGGTTCTCGTAGGCGACGACCCGGCATCGCGCGCTTACGTGCGCTCGAAAGACAAAATGTGTCGCGAGCTTGGACTGCACTCACTGAAATTGGAATTACCGGCTTCGACCACTCAGACTGAGCTTCTCAGCCGCGTCGAAGAATTGAACGCCGACTCCGCCATTCATGGGATTCTTGTTCAATCACCACCGCCGGCACACATCGACGAAACAGCAATCGTTCGAGCCCTCGATCCACGCAAAGACGTGGATGGATTTCATCCGGAAAACGTCGCAAAGCTCGTGCTGGACGATTCCAGCGGCTTTGTCCCGTGCACGCCGCTGGGCGTCCAGCGTCTGCTAATAGAAAGCAAGATCAACATTAATGGCGCGCACGTTGTGGTTCTTGGCCGCAGCATGATCGTGGGGAAGCCGCTGGCCCTCCTTCTCATGCAGAAAAACGAGAAGGCTAACGCCACAGTTACTGTGGTGCACTCGCGCAGCCGCGATCTCGCCGAGATTACCCGCACGGCCGACATCATCATTTCGGCAATTGGTCGCGCTGGATTTGTCCAAGCCGATCACGTGCGCGAAGGCGCCGTCGTCATCGATGTTGGCATTAATCGCGTGGAAGACGCAGCGTCGGAGCGTGGTTATCGCCTGGTGGGCGATGTCGCATTTGATGAAGTATCAAAAAAAGCGAGCGCGATCACGCCAGTTCCGGGCGGCGTGGGGCCGATGACCATTGCGATGCTGATATCGAACACGGTAAAAGCCGCTCGGCAATTGCTGTAACCAAGCCGTCACGGCGCTACGCCCAACGCGACACACTGCAAGAAATGTTTGTAAACTCGACGGCTTAAAGCCGTCGAATTCTAACTGGCTTTTTTTGGGTAAACAATTTTCGTGGTGAGCAATTTCAAGATTGAGGGATTAATTCGCGCTGCACGGACAAAGAGCGAACCGATGCGAGGAGATAAAACCGCAGCGCGCGCCAGTCGATTGATCCAGAGTCTTCCCCAATACATTTCGGCGGAGGCGCGAGCGAATTCGCGAAGTGCGAATTGTCGATCTTTGCCGCCGGTGATTTTCGCAATCGCACTTGCGGCGAGCTCTCCTGAGCGAAGTGCGTAATAGATTCCTTCGCCAGTAAACGGCTCCACGACGCGGGCAGCGTCACCGATAAAAAGAAGATTTTCTTGGGCGCACGGAACAGGCGCGCGGGTAAGCGGTGTGATAGTGCGCCAAGGTTGATCAGCGGGGATTTCGAAGTGTCGTTGTGCCCATTGCCGCAGTCTGGAAATAGTGGGGGGCCTGCCGACGAGGCAAAGATTGAGCTCCGATTCGTTTACCGGAGCCTGACCTGAGTAACCTTCTCGAAGAAATTGCAGCACGATGCGTTTGCCGAAATTTCGCGGAAGTGGGATATGCGCTTGCAATGCGACGCGTTCGCGCGCCGGGCGCGGCAGCAAATTGCGCAGGCGCGCCACGGTGGAATTTCGTCCATCTGCGCCAATTAATGTCCGAGCGCAAAAAGCTTCGTGGAGGCCGGTTTCAATTTTCCAATCGCCGTCGTGCGCCAATGTAGTGACCGTTGTTTCCCCGCGAACGTGCGCGCCAAGTTCGCGAGCGCGTCTCAGCAGGAGCTCATCGAAAAGGCTGCGTTTTATCGACAACTCGCAATCGTCTCCGGTTGGAAAATCGACAATGACTTTGTGACCGTCGATGGCGATGAACTCGACTGAGGTGAGTTTGGAATGCCGCAAATCCCAAACCCGCTGCGTGAGGCCGAGACGCTCCAATACAGGCCAGCACGATGGGTTCAAACAATCGCCACAGACTTTCTCTCGCGGAAACCTTTCCCGCTCGAGAACGAGCGTATGCAAACCAGAGAGCGCACAAAACGCTGCACAGCTCGATCCGGCTGGGCCGCCGCCCACGATCGCCACGTCGAAGATTTCCATCTTAGATCGACTAGTGATCAGTGAACGGTGATCGGTGATCAGTATGTGTCGGTTCACCGATCACCCGTCACTGATCACATGTATCGCTGCGATGTCCATGCCGGCCGAATCCTGCTGGCGCGCGATCTAATCACAGAGGACAGTAATTCGAATGAGCTGGTCTCTCCCAATCTTCCGCATCGCGGGCATTCAATTGCGGATTCACATTACGTTCTTACTGCTGATTGCCTGGCTGGCTTTCGGCTATTACGCGCAGGGCGGTTCGGCGGTGGCGGCCAGCCGCGTGATATTTGTTTTGCTTCTTTTCCTTTGCGTGGTGCTGCACGAATTCGGCCACGCATTCGCTGCGAAGGCGTTCGGGATCAATACGCCTGACATCACATTGCTGCCGATCGGCGGAGTGGCGCGCCTTGAACGAATGCCGGAGGAACCGGTTCAGGAATTGATCATCGCAGTGGCGGGGCCGTTGGTGAATGTGGCGATCGCGCTCGGTTTGTTTGTGGCAGGCGGATTCCATGCGTTGCTCAATCCCTCAAACGTTGAAGGCGGCGGTCTCGTTGCGCAGTTGCTTACGATTAACATCATGCTGGTGCTTTTTAATTTGTTGCCGGCATTTCCAATGGATGGGGGGCGCGTGTTGCGAGCCTTGCTTGCCACACGATTAAGTTATGCGCGCGCTACACAGGTCGCTGCGAACGTCGGCCAGGGTTTTGCATTCATTTTCGGATTCATCGGATTGCTTTGGAATCCATTTCTGCTCTTCATCGCGCTTTTTGTTTATATCGGTGCGTCTCAAGAAGCAGCCTTGGCGCAGATGAAAGATGTCTCGCGCAGGTTCCCGGTTTCCAGCGCGATGGTACGTGAATTTCGTACTCTCTCGGGAGATGCCACCCTGCAGGAAGCGGTGGATGCTTTGCTTGCGACTTCGCAACACGATTTTCCGGTCGTTGATGACAGTGGCAACGTCGCCGGCTTGTTGACGCGTCAAGATCTGATCGCTGCGTTGCGTAAAAACGATCCCGCGCTTCGCGTGGGCGACGTGATGCGCCGAGATATTCCCACGGTGACCACCGGAACGCGCTTCGAAGAAGCGTTCCGCATCATGCAAGAGTGTAATTGCCCGGCAGTGCCGGTTCTGGATCGGATGAAGCGCCTGGTCGGTTTACTCACGCCGGAGAACGTGACCGAACTGATGATGGTGCAATCTGCCATGCCGCAACGGCGGGTCTTTTAAGACTGCCCTATCTACTCAGGGGCTCGCTAGCGTGCGGATCGGTCAAGCCGCATGTCATCCCGAGCCTGCGGAGACGGCGAGGGACCTCTCACAGGGTAGTGGATCACGCTTTCATCCTGTGCGTAATCAACCAGCCTGTGGGTGAGCTCCTCGGCGCGCTTCGCCAGTCTCGGGACAATTCAGTGCACGAGCTTAGGAGCTGATGCGCATCGGCATCAGGACATACAGGAATGGGGTCTGAATTTTCAGAACGCCCGGGCTCATTTCGTCGATGAGATCGAGAAAGACTTCGTCTTCTGTCAGAGCGCGCAGCGGCGCCATGAGAAATTCGGGATTAAACGCGATGGAAAAATCGCGGCCCTTGTAAGCGACGGCGATTGATTCCTTCGCTTCGCCGACCTCCGGCGTAGTGGCAGTAATATCGATATTGTTCTTACTAAAGTTCAGCTTAATCGAGTGCGTTTTATCGCTGGCGAGAAGGGAAACGCGCCGAAGCGAATTTAGAAATGTTTCGCGCTCGAGTTTTATCCGCTCTTTTGCCTCTGATGGAATGACCTGGCGATAGTTTGGGTAATTGCCTTCGATCAATTTCGAGACGAGCAGCGTTTTATTGAGATCGAATGCGATCTGCCCGCTGCCCATGCTGACCTTGATTTCGCCATCATCAGCAAGCAGGCGTTGCAATTCTGTCACCGCTTTCGTCGGGATAATTAAGTCAGCTTCATGACTGCGCGGGAATTCCAGCTCGATTTCGCCCATAGCGAGCCGACGCCCATCCGTCGCCACCAGCGTCAGCTTGTTGTCTTTAAAACTGAAAAGAACCCCGTTGAGGACGTAGCGAGTTTCGTCAGTCGATATCGCGTACGAAGTCTTGCGCAGTCCGTCGCGCAAATCTTTCTGCCGGATGGTGACAACTTTTGCGTCCTCGAACTTTGGCAGCGGCGGAAATTCTTCCTCGGGCAGCCCGAGGATTTTGAAAAAACTTTGGCCACTCCGGATGGAAGCGGCATTTTTTCCGTTAACGTCTACCTGAATTTCACTCGAAGGCAGTTCACGAACGATATTGAAGAGGCGACGAGCAGGAAGTGTAGTCGCCCCCTCTTTTTCTACATCCGCTTCGCAACTGCCGCGGACACCGACGTCGAGATCGGTTGTCGTGAGATGGATTTCGTCGCCGTGCGCCTGAAGCAGAACGTTGGAAAGGATAGGAAGAGTGGTGCGCGTGCTGACCACGTTTTGGACCTGCTGCAGGCCTTCGAGCAGTTTTTCTTTCGCGACACTAAATTTCATTATGACGGTCTAAGATGTAAAGCTTTGGGTTTTGTTCGGCAACCGCAATCTCTTCAGTGCCCGGCAAGTCCACCACGGCGAATTCGTCCGGGGGGCAAGTCCGCCAGTCGGACGGACTCGTCCCGTGGCGAGTTTGTAGCCGCGGTAGCTGGAATCGCAAGGTGGAAACACAGCAGTGAGGCTTAACGCTGAAGGGAACTATCAATGAAGGATATGGTCTGGCGGAGGTTGTCTTGTTCGGCCATCCGTTTCTTCACCAGTTTGCATGCATGCAATACCGTACCGTGATCGCGTCCTCCGAATGCGTCGCCAATTTCATTCAAGGACGCCTTGGTAAGTTCGCGCGCAAGAAACATCGCCACCTGCCGCGGAAAGGCGATGCTGGCGGGGCGCCGCTTGCTTGTCATATCGGCCACGCGCACATCAAAATGCTCAGCCACGCGTCGCTGAATTTGTTCGATTGTGATCGAATGGCGTCCTTCCTCCTGCAAAATATCCTTGAGCAAATGTTCCACGACCTCCTGGGTCAGTTCCTTGCCGCTGAGTGATGCAAACGAAGCCACACGCATGAGCGCGCCTTCAAGCCGACGCACATTTGTGCGAATACGGCTTGCAAGAAATTGAAAAACCTCATCGCGCAATCTGATCTGCATGCCGTGCGCTTTTTTCCGCAAGATCGCCATGCGCGTCTCAATGTCCGGCGGTTGGAGCTCGGCGGTGAGTCCCCATTCAAAGCGTGAGACCAGCCGGTGCTCCAGATTTGCAATCTCCGAAGCAGGCCGGTCGCTGGAGAGCACAATCTGTTTATGTCCGTCGAAAAGCGTATTGAAGGTGTGAAAGAATTCTTCCTGGGAACGCTCTTTGCCTCCAAGAAATTGGATGTCGTCTATCAGGAGGAGATCGACCTGGCGATAACGCTTTCGGAATTTGACCAGATTACTGTGCTGGATCGCGTCGATGAACTCGTTGATGAACAGTTCACTCGAGACATAAATCACCTTTACGTTTTTCTTCTTCGCCCAAACGTATTGGCCGATGGCCTGCATCAGGTGGGTCTTGCCAAGACCGACACCGCCATAAATGAACAGCGGGTTGTATGTGCGCGCGGGCGCCTGCGCTACGGCAAGAGCGGCAGCGTGCGCAATTTCATTGTTCGGACCGACCACGAAAGATTCGAACGTGTTCCGTGGATTGAGCCCAGGCACGGTTCCGCCTGGTTTTGTGTTCGCGGACGGTTCGGGTAAAATTTTCTCCAGCGGCGCGGCATCCTCGACGGGCATCTGCACGCTCGTTCCCGACGGAGAGCAGAATTTTACCGGACGCGGGCCACCGAGCGTCGTTACAATGGCAGTCTGCAACGCGGGCATATAATTACTTTCTATCCAAAACTGATAGATGTTGTTTGGAACGCGAAGAGTGAGCGATTTGTCTTTCGCCTCTACAAGTTCGACGGCCGAAAACCAGCGTTTAAAGCTGTCGGCGCTGATCTGTGGTTTAAGCGCAGCTGATAATTGCTGCCACAGCTGAGCGCATTTCTTGTCCATAGCAGACTTGTTAACAGTGTTACACAATCGCCACACTCGCTGATCGCGCGGAAAATCGCTGGGTAAAACCCAGGCAAAGTCGAGCTAATCGCCAGCGTAACTTCCGGGAGGAATCCTGAAGAAAACGGTCAAAAGTTCGTAAATACGAGGGAAAATGGACCGCGCTGAACGTTAGCGATTGATTCGATGCCCTAAGGTGACGCTGCATGTTCTGTCGTTGTTCCGGAGCCTTCTGCGTGTCGTTCATTCTCGCTGCTAAGAATTTCTCAGAAATGTTCACAACTTATTCACATGCGTTCTTGTTCTGCCTCGCCAGCGGGCTAGAGACTAGAAATCGCTTTCAAAATCGACAAGAAAAAAATGAACTTTATTTGAAATTTTATTTTCATCGCGGCCAAAAATTTTCTTGACTAGAAAAAGAAGCGCGCGTGTCCGAGAGAAAACAAAAAGAACATCCCGCTGCTGATTTTTGGCGCGGGCTCGCCCATAACAGGAGAGCAATCGCCGTGAGGGAGCGATCAATTGATCCGCGTCGCCATGATGCCATTCCGATTTGACCGAATCGACTCGAGCACGCAATTTTCTCGCCTCCAAAGTGTCACGGGGACCTTTGAAAGATCGAAAATGCGGGCGACGCACACGAAGATGGGGAACTGGGAGGCAAATTGCACCTCTAATTGGAACAGTAGAGCGATACGCCGAATTCTCTCGACCGGCGTTATCAGCCTTTTTCTTTCTACTGCGCAGGCATATTCGGTCGATGAGTTGTTGCCGCCGTTCGGCTTTCGTTGGAACGACTCGATGGCGCATGTGGAAGCGGTGCTGCACGGTGCGAAAGCGAAGATCACCTCGCGGGAAAAAAAGGAGAGCCGGGACGTCTGGACAGTGGAAGGACTGCTTCATCCCGGGTTAAAGCGCACCCTGTTTACTTTTAAGCAGAGAGCGCTTGTTGCAGTGGAGCTGCAATATGAATACCCGGATTGGTCAATCGAGCGATATAACCAGCGAATGGGAGAAATTCGCAAATACTTCGATGAGAAATACGGGACGGGAAAACTGGTGTCACGTTCCCGTGATACTGACACCGACGTCGTCCAGACGCTGGTAGGCTATCAATGGATGGTCGGCGCCACGATGCTCGAGCTTTTTTATTTTTCTGCGCAACACGGCCCGCTGCTTTACCGGACTATTACGGTTGACTATAAGGCGATGTAATCGCCTTCGTCGACACCAATGGCGGGTTTCGCCATCGCTGCTGTTAGCTTTTTTCTAGTCTTCGAAGACCGGACAGGTTATCAGGTCTTCCGCCAAAAATGAGCCGAGGAGTTGTTCATGTCAGCCTCTGATCTTGCCGAATCCGCCAGTCCCGGCGTCGCCGGAATTCTGACGAAGCTTGGGACCGACCCGAAGACCGGTCTGAATTCTGTCGAAATACAAGAGCGCCTGAGTAAGTACGGACCGAACGCACTGCCGGAAGACAAGAAGAGCGCGTTCTCCGCGCTGCTCGCTTATTTTTGGGGACCCATACCGTGGATGATCGAGGCTGCGGCCCTCATGGCCTTGATTGTAGGAGACTGGGGTGATCTTACGATCATTACCTCGCTTCTGTTGTTCAACGCCTTGTTAGGGTTTTGGGAGGAACACGAAGCTTCCAACGCGCTCGACGCTCTGAAGAATTCCCTGGCTTTAAAGGCGCGCGTGCTTCGCAGTGGAAAATGGGAGCAAGTCGATGCTCAGACGCTCGTCCCCGGAGATATTGTTCGCTTGTACCTCGGCGACGTAGTTCCGGCGGATTGTAAGCTCATCCGGGGCGATTACATCAGCATCGACCAATCCGCGCTCACGGGAGAATCGCTGCCGGTCAGTAAGAAATCGGGCGATGACGCATACTCGGGCTCCGTCGTGAAACAGGGAGAAATGGTCGCAGTGATTACTGCAACCGGAGCGAACACCTTTTTTGGCCGCACCGCAAAATTGGTGGCTGGAGCCGGAAACATTTCGCATTTCCAGAGGGCCGTGATGAAGATCGGTAACTTCCTGATTATCCTGGCACTGGTGTTGGTGGTGATTTTGGTGGCCAATCGTCTCTTCGACATGCGCGGCCATTACGACCGAGCAGTTCTGTTAAGGCTGGCCGAGATTGTTCTTATTCTTCTGGTGGCATCAGTGCCAGTAGCAATGCCGGCAGTTCTTTCGGTGACTATGGCTCTGGGGGCCCGAAGGCTTGCCAAAAGCAAGGCAATCGTCTCGCGACTCGAGGCGATCGAGGAATTGGCGGGCGTCGACGTTCTCTGTTCGGATAAAACCGGCACATTGACCCAGAACAAGCTGACCCTCGGCGAAGCGCAACCCTGGGCTGGAACCGACGCGCAAACGTTGATCCTAATGGCGTCCGTAGCTTCGCGCCCAGCGGATAACGATCCGATCGATCTCGCGATCATGGCCGGCCTCAAGGACTCCTCGGTTCTGAAGAGCTATCAACAGGAAAATTATGTCCCCTTCGATCCGGTGGGGAAGCGCACGGAGGCCACGATCAAGGATGCCTCCGGCAAAGTCTTTAAGGTGACTAAAGGCGCGCCGCAGGTGATTCTCGGGCTGGCGAAGCTCTCTGGCGCGGACTTGGAGAAGGCACAGCAGACGGTGAACGGATTCGCCAGTCGCGGTTACCGCACCATCGGTGTGGCTGTTGCCCAAGGCGATGGTCCCTGGGTGTTCCTAGGGATTCTTCCTCTGCTGGATCCGCCTCGGCCGGATTCCAAGAGCACTATCGCCCGAGCTCGTGAATACGGTGTCGAAGTGAAGATGGTTACTGGCGACAACGTAGCCATAGCCCGGCAGATCTCATTAGAGCTCGACATGGGCACAAATATCCAGCCGGCAACGGAGCTCTTCCCCGGCGACATTACAAAAGGACAGATCCCATTGGACGCAGCTGAGAAAATCGATGAGGCCGATGGATTCGCTCAGGTTTTCCCGGAACACAAATACGCCATTGTAAAAATACTGCAGGAGAACGGCCACATCGTAGGAATGACCGGTGACGGCGTGAATGACGCTCCTGCCCTCAAGCAAGCGGATGTAGGCATTGCCGTTTCCGGAGCAACCGAAGCAGCTCGAGCTGCAGCAGCATTAATTCTAACTGCACCCGGTCTTTCAGTCATCATCGAAGGGATCGCCGAAGCCAGGCGCATCTTCGAGCGAATGATGAGTTACGTGTTATATCGCATCGCGATGACGATCGCCATCATGGTATTTGTAGTGCTGGCATCGATCTACTATCACTTCTTTCCTCTGACCGCGATTATGCTTATCGCGCTCGCTCTTCTGGACGATGTGCCTATTATGACCATCGCCTTCGATAACGCCAGTGTGTCGCCCCAACCTGTCAAGTGGGAGTTGGATCGTGTGTTAGTTATCTCTTCGGTTTTGGGCTTGCTTGGAGTAATTCAAAGCTTTGGTCTGCTGTACCTGGGCGACACGCTTCATCACCTGGATCATCCACAACTGCAGACCATGATGTTCCTGCAACTCGTAGCAGGTGGTCATCTCTTGTTATTCGTGACCCGCACTCGGAGAGCTTTTTGGAAGCCACCGTATCCGAACGCCAAGCTTTTCTTTGCAATTGTCGTTACCCAAATCGCCGCGGTATTCATGTGCAGCCAGGGTTGGCTGGTGCCACCGCTTCCCTGGAGAATCATCGGTTTTGTTTGGGCCTATAACCTGGCGTGGATGATAGTCCAAGACATCGTAAAGCTAGGGATCTACGGAATGCTGGACCCGGTCCGTGCGTGGAAAAGATCCCTTTTCCAGCCCCTTCGAGTTCCTATGCCACGTGGGCCGGAGGCGGTTCGCTAACCTAAGAAAGGAGACCTGACATGTCCAACTACCGAAAAAAACTTGTCGTCAACCCGGGATCCAATATCCGGCTGAAACACTTCGACCCCGGCTATCATGGCAAACATGAGTCACACAAATCGGCTTTGCCGGAGATTCAGGAGAACCTGCAGAAAATGGAGGAACTACAATACCGGATGTATGCGGAGAACAAGCATTCGCTTCTCATTGTGTTACAGGGATTGGACGCAGCTGGCAAGGACGGCGTAGTCCGCCACGTCTTGACTGGCCTGAATCCATCGGGCTGCGTTTCTACTAACTTCAAGGAACCGACGAAGGAAGAGCTAGCGCACGATTTTCTCTGGCGCGTGCATCCGCATGTGCCAGCAAAGGGGTCCATCGCAATTTTCAATCGCTCCCACTACGAAGATGTGCTGGTAGTAAGAGTTCACGGCTTGGCGTCGGAAAAGGTCTGGTCAAAACGGTACGACCAAATAAACGATTTTGAACGGTTAATCACTACCGAAAACAACACAACGATTCTCAAATTTTTCCTGCACATTTCAAAAGACGAACAGCTTGCCCGGTTCAAGAAGCGATTGGATGACCCGGAGCGTCAGTGGAAAATCAGCGACTCGGACTATAAGGAACGCGAATATTGGGGTGATTACCTCAAGGCCTTCGAGGATGTGCTTACTAAAACGAGCACCGAACAGGCGCCTTGGTTTATCATTCCCTCGAATCATAAGTGGTTTCGGGACTTGGCTATCTCACAGATTATTGTCCGAGAGATGGACGACATGAACATGCAGTTGCCCAAACCGACTGTGAACCTGGCTGAAATTCGTCGTGACTATCATCAGGCGGAGGATGGGGAGAACTTGGATCGTCGCAAGAAGCGGTAACATTGGTCGAGATCACGCCATCGCAACGCCTGACGTCGCTGCTGGATGGTTCGCCCCTGAAACCAATCCAGCGATGGCTTTGGGTGCTCTCGACCGGAGGCACATTACTTGATGGCTTTGTAATCTTCGTCCTCGGCGTGGCGATGCCACTGATCACCGTTGAATTTCATCTCACTCCCGAAGTGGTAGGTCTCATCGGGGCGAGTCTGGTATTTGGTGCTGTCTTCGGCGCCGGACTCGGCGGGCCGATGGCAGATCATCTTGGCCGAAAGAAGTTGATGCTTGCCGACATGATAATCATCGCTGTCGGCGCCGCGACCAGCGCGCTGGCCAATGGATTCCCAATGCTCTTTGTCGGCCAACTTCTCGTTGGGGTGGGAGTCGGCATCGATTTCCCAACGAGTAGCAGTTACGTTTCGGAAGTACTGCCGAAACGCAGTCGTGCACGAATGATGGTCGCTACGATTGCATGCCAATCGGTTGGCATGTTGCTCGCGGCAATAATTACGCTGGCGCTGCTGAAAAACGCGCAGAGCGGTCAGATTGGGCGGCTTTTTCTGACGATGGAAGGCGTCATTGCCCTTGTTTTTTTCTCACTACGTCTGTCGGAACCAGATAGTCCGCATTGGTTAATTGTTCGAGGTAGATTTGCCGAGGCGGCGGAGGCGTTCATCCGGATCATGCCTGAGCAGCGCGAAGCAGTACTACAAATTACGGACAATGCCGGAAACCCAGGCGTTGCAAATTCAGTTGCGCCGCCGAAAGCACCCGGAATAGCGATCCTTTTCTCTCGCCGCTATCGAGCTCGTACGGCGCTGGTCGCGGTTCCCTGGTTTTTGATGGATATCGCTACCTATGGCGTCGGACTTTTCACCCCGATTATCCTGGGTGCAATTGATCTCTCCGGTAAGAGAGTCGGCGTCATCGCCCGTGACTTCGCAGATGCCAGGGGAAGCGCTGCGATCGATGTGTTCCTGCTCCTCGGTTTTCTTCTTGGAATCTGGGCGGTCCCGCGGTTCGGGCGCATTCGCATGCAAGCGATCGGTTTCGCGAGCATGGCTTTCGGCATGTTGCTGTTGACGATCGCTACTCGCGTATCGAGTTCTCCCGCAGCCCCGGGACACATTCCTCTCGTGTTCGCTGGCTTCATCCTGTTCAACTTGTTGATGAACGCCGGACCTAACTCCACCACGTTTACGCTCGCGCCTAGCTTGTTTCCCACGCAACTGCGGGCCACAGCCAGCGGTTTCGCTGCTGGTGTCGCTAAAATCGGTGCGACTCTCGGCGTCTTTGTTCTGCCGATCTTGAAAGGTAAGTTTGGCGTCCCAGCAGTTTTCGGCATGATGGCGACCGTCAGTGTTCTTGGTTTGGTCGTTACCTTGGTCTTTGGGCATGAGGATGCGGAATAGGCCGCCGTGCTGGTCATTCCAACCGGATCGCTGATTCAGATTTGATCGGTCGTGCAAAATGCGATAGCTCATTCGCCAATATGAAGATGTCGATCTCGGCGAAGTCTGTTGCCGGGCTTGGCTTGTTCATTGCAGCAGCCTTCCTGCTTGAGGCAGGAGCTGAGCACCAGTTCGAGGCAATACGACTTCGGACCGGCCGCTTTGAGTATCGCATGGTGAAAGCGGGCAAGGAGATCGCGAAGTTCAATCTGACAGTCGAAAAGGCAGCGGGCGAAAATTTTCGTTTCGCTGGAGAGGCCGTCGGTTTTAGCCAGAAATGGGAATCGATCGCGACGCCCATGTTCCACCCCGTTTCGGCGACGCTGCGAATGCAACTCAAGGATGGAAAAATGTATTCGATGACTTTGAAATATGCCGATGGTTCCGTCACAGGATCTGAACAGAAAGAATCGTCATCGCCCAATAAGATAGACAATCATGTTCCACCAGGGACGGTCGATCAGCGGATTGATTGGGCCGCGGCAATGTCGAACGGTCTCGTGGTTGGCGACAAGTTCCACTTTACCGTGTTCGATCCGGCCACCGGTGTTAGCCAGGTCACAGGGGAAGTCGCCGGAGACGAGAGAATTATTGTTCCTGCGGGTACTTTCGATACGGTCCGCATCATCTACCAAATCGAAAAGTCCAAAGGGACTGAGCGCTACGAAGTTTTGGCCACAAAAGCCCTGCCACGCATGATGATTCGCGAAGATTTTCCGAATGGAACTTCAAGCGAATTGGTTGGCAACGAATAGCCCTTCTCGGGGGAGATCATGAAGGCATCAGCTGGCCGGGCCGGTCTGTCCCGATATGTCGAGACCTTCGTACGTTTCTGCGACGATATGATCGACAACGGCCTTCATGTCCTGCGTGCGTTCCCAGACCGTCAATTGCCGATCCGCGCCGGTGCCTTCGCGCATGATCCGTTCGATGTGCGCCATCTCCTTTTGAGTGTCGAGCTCATTTACCTCGGTCGAGACGAACTCGAGCAATTCATTTAACAAACTGCGCGCCTCCACTTCCGTTTCCCTGCCGAAATCGATTAGTTTGCCGTCGATGCCGTAGCGCGAAGCGCGCCAGCGATTCTCATCCAGTAACCGGCGGCGATAAACGCGGAAGCTAATGTTCTGGCGGAGCAACTTGTACAGTTTTGAGATCACCGCCTGAATCAATGCGGCTATCGCGAGCGTGTCGTCTACGCGCGATTGCGCGTCGCACACGCGAACTTCGAGCGTCTCGAAAAATGGATGGAGTCGGATGTCCCACCAGATTTTTTTCGCGTTATCGACGCAGCCTGTCTTTACCAACAGCTTGCAGTAATCCTCGTACTCGGAAAGGCTCTCGAACGCGTCGGGAATCCCGGTTCGCGGAAAACGCTCGAACACTTTGAGTCGATAACCTTTCAGGCCGGTGTCCTGGCCGACCCAGAACGGCGAGTTGGCCGAGAGCGCGTAAATGTGCGGGAGAAAATAGCGCGCTTGATTCATGACGTGAATCGCACTTTGCCGATCCGGAATGCCGACGTGCACGTGCAAACCGAAGATGAGATTGGCGCGTGCGAGCTGCTGCATGTCCTTGACGATCTCCTGATATCGCTCGCCTTGAGTAATAAGTTGATCGCGCCAGTGCGAAAACGGATGCGTCCCCACGGAGGCAATCTGCAGTCCGCTGCGACCTGCCAGTTCCGCGAGTCTGCTGCGCAGTTCAATCACGTGAGCACGCGCATCGACAGTCGACTGGCAAATTTCAGTGCCTAACTCAACGACCGATTGGTGCATCTCCGGCTTGATTTGCTCCTTGAGGGTAACTTTCCCGCCCTCGAGGATTTCCTGGATGTGCGACCGAAGCTCGCGTGTCTCCGGATCGATAATGGCGAATTCCTCTTCGATACCGAGGGTGAACGTGTGGTTTTTCTTCGCCATGGCGGGCGCAAATCTCCCTCAAAAACGCCCTAATGTCATCCCGAGCGGAGCGAGGGATCTCACATGATGTCGTGGAGCACACCAGTTCACCTGTGTGATCAACTTGCTGTGTGAGGTTCGTCGTCTTCGCGACTCGGAATGACACGCGAAGTTGTTTGTCGATCTTACGCCACTTCGCCTAACGAACTCTTTCTCACAGCCGCCTGCAGAAATTTGCCCCAACTCAAGTTGTCGCGGCCGGGAACATGCTCGCGCGCTTTACGGATGGCCATTTCCGACACAGCCTCGACGACCCATTCGAAATTTGCCTGACCGACGTTGGCTGCTTCCGCATCCGGCGCGGGATTGCAAAAATCAATGGCGACCGGCACACCGTCGCGAATCGCAAACTCGACCGTGTTCAAGTCGTAACCGAGAAACTGATTCAGCGTCAGCACATCCCGCTCGACTCTTTGGAGAATATCTTTCGGTGCCTGCCATTCGGTTTGATACCGCAAATGGTAAGGATGCCGCGGCTCGTACGGCATTATCCGCACTTGCCGTTGATCGATTGAATAGCAGCGGAAATACATGTCGAACTTCACTTCCTCCTGCAACATCATCACCAGCTGGCCAGTCTCGCTGTAGGCGCGATAAAATTCTTCCGGGTTATGCAAGCGATAGACGTTCTTCCAACCGCCCCCTGCGAACGGTTTGAAGAATGCGGGCCAGCCGACGTAATCGAAAATCGCCTCCCAATTCAATGGATACTGGAGATTACGAAACGATTTGTCGTTCGTGTCCGTCGGCGGCTGGTTCGATGGAAGCAATACCGTCCGCGGAACGGCGACGCCAATCTTGGTGGCGAGCGCGTTGTTGAAGAATTTTTCATCGGCGCTCCACCAGAAAGGATTATTTACGACCGCTGTTCCGGTGAGGGCTGCGTTTTTGAGCCAGGCCCTATAGAACGGCACGTCCTGCGAGATACGATCGATCACCACGTCGTAGCCACATGGCTCGCCCTGGATCACCTTGTCGATCCTGACAAATTCGGCGACGATTTCTTTGCCGCCGGTTTTCTGATTCACCCGCTCGACAAACGCCGGCGGAAAGCTGTGTTCCTGGCCAAAAAGAATTCCAATTTTTTTCATATGCAGGCAACCGCGGATTACGCGGATCACACGGATGAGGTCTCGTTCGGAGCGTGCATTAAAATACCGTAACTCCTGGACTCTCATTAACACCGTGGCTTTAAGCCCGGTGCATTTCGCGTGGAGCGCAATCAAGCCGTTTTAACGGCTTTGTCCAGAGCGAGGGTTTGAATCCATGCGCCGGAACACTAAGATAAGCCATGGTCAAGAAATTGTTGCACACGCGCTATCGCGTCCACGACTTGGAGAAAACGGTTTCTTTCTACAAGGATGTGCTGGGACTTAAGGAACTTCGCCGTCACACTTCCGGTCGCGGATCGCAACTTGTGTTTTTGAAAGCACCCGAGAGCGACCAGGAGATTGAGATTTGTAAATTTGATGAGAGCGGGCCGGTGGTGGTCGGCCCCGATCTTACGCACCTCGCTTTTGAAGTGGACGATTTGGAAAATTTCGCGAAACATGCGGCCGCAAAAGGTCATCCGCTATCGGACGGACCGCATTCGAGTGGCAACGGTAAAATCGCGTTCATCGACGCGCCGGAAGGCTACGAGATCGAATTGATCGAGCGCGGAAGGAAATCATAAGTCGTATTGTCATTCCGAGCGGAGCGAGGAACCTCAAAATCGAAGCAGCAGTCACACAAAGCACCACGTGGGACGCAAAAATTTTGAGAGGTCCTTCACTTCGCTCAGCATGACAAAGGAATGCGCGCTCATCAGGAAGGCTTCGTCACAACGCGAGAGAGGAACTGGCTGCGACAACGCTTGCGCGACTAAAGCTTTTATCGGTAATTTCCGACCCATGAAATTGTCGCGCAATTGGCTCTGCTTCCTTTGCGTTGTCGTCCTGTCATCAGTTCCTAGCGTATGGAGCCAGGATGCCACTGACTCCGAGGCCGTACGCCCCAGCGGGGTCTCCGGGTCGGTCCGCAAGGCGAAGGCCGTTACTGCGAAAGCCGATGAGGATGCTGATGCTGAACCTACTCCAACTCGCAAAGCGAAGACCTCGAAATCGACTCACGCCCGCTCGCACCGGACGCACGCAAAGGCGAAAGAAACACCAGAAACAATCCCTGCGCCGACCGAGTACACTCCCGAGGGAATACCAAAGACCAGCGCAGCTTCAGTGATTGTCGTGGATGCGAATACCGGCAAAATACTGTACGAAAAAAATGCGGATCAGTTCAGGGCCCCGGCGAGCACGCAAAAATTACTTACGGCGCTCATTGTGGCGGAGAGCGGTTTTCTTGATCGACAGGTCACAGTGCAACCAACAGATACAATGGCCGAGCCGGTGAAGTTGAATATTAAGGCGGGCGACACTTATCAGCGAATCGATCTTCTGCGCGCGTTGCTGGTAAAAAGCCCTAACGACGTCGCACGATGTCTGGCCCGGGATAATGCCGGCAGTATCGAAGCGTTTGCGGGGGTCATGAACAGACGCGCCCAACAACTTGGAGCTGTGCATTCGCACTTTGTGAATCCAAATGGTCTGCCGGTTCCCGGGCAGTATTCCACCGCGCGAGACCTGGCACTCATAGCGCGCGTCGCCTATGCGAATCCGACAATCCGGTCGATCGTTTGTCTTCCGCAGCTTGTTTTTCGCTTCGCCAACGGTCGCACACGCGAGCTTGAAAATACGAACAAGCTGCTCAGACGGTTGCCCTACTGCAACGGGATGAAGACTGGTTATACCGATGCCGCAGGCAAATGTTTAATTGCCAGCGGCACGCGTCCCGGCAAGGACGTCATCGTCGTAGTGTTGGGCGACAGCTCGAGCCACGTCTGGCGCGATGCATCCGCGCTACTCTCCTGGAGCCTCTGGATGTAAAGCTTCCGCTGCCTCGGCCAGGTTTGCGCTTCGCTCACGCGGCGGCATGCCGTGGATGAGATGCTCGAAAATCGCGCGCAACCAGCGGAAAAAAAATCCGAGTGCAACCTCCAACGACATTTTCGATTTCCCGTGTACGCGTTCACGAAAGACAATGGGAATTTCGCGTACGCGCAGCGTTCCGCGGGCGCGCACCATTGTCTCGAAAACAATTTTGAAACCGCTGGTTTGCGGCGCGAGTTCGAGCAACCGCGAACGACCGATTGCAAAGAAGCCGCACATGGAATCGTGCAAGCCAGTGAGCGGATAGGCAAGCAACGCACCTGTTCGCGACACAACGCGCCGCCATACAGGCCAGCCGGGTGTCGATCCACCTTTTACATAGCGGCTTCCGACCACAAGGTCGGCGGTGCCGGTAAACAGCGGCGCCACCAAATCTTTGATCCGATCAGCCGGATGACTCAGGTCCGCGTCCATCACAAGCAGAATTTCTCCTTGTGCCGCTCGCGCGCCTGACATAATGGCACCCGCTAATCCAGGACCTGCGCCGTCCTGTTCAATTAAGCGGATCGGCCGGCTTCCTGCGAGAGCATGAATCTTGTCGCGAGTTGCGTCACTAGAATGATCGTCGACGAACAAAATTTCCCGAAAAGGAACAGCGCACGCGGTAATTTCCGAAACCAACGGCACGATATTTTCCTC
>Ga0209801_1000096_pt1 | contig 59841 bp, 56 predicted proteins | sample GraSoiAngelo_127_FD_185884 | JGI IMG/M metagenome (GOLD analysis project Ga0209801, IMG submission 185884) | Grasslands soil microbial communities from the Angelo Coastal Reserve, California, USA - 14_0927_09_40cm (SPAdes) (version 2) | ecosystem: Environmental > Terrestrial > Soil > Grasslands ... | reverse complement strand
CCGTGGTCCGCGTCCGATCAACGGGACATGGAGCCTGGGCGCCTATCAGTACGGCAGCAGCGTCGGCGCCTACCCTGAACCGTAGCTTGTTCGAAATTCAAGAGCCGAACGCCAGAGGCGCATTCCCTCACCCTACTCGGCGTCGCCGCTCGCCCGTACCGACACCGCGACGCCCACCCAGACCAAGCGCCCGCTCCCCGCGTGGATCTCGCTCACTCCCACTCGCCCGCCCTCGCGCGCTCGCCTCCGCGCCCACTTCTCGCCCTCGCCCTCGCACGCTCATTTCGCGCCGCACCCCGCACGAAGTCGGGCGTCGTGATCCGCACGCGCACTTCGCCCGCATCCTGCGCCGCGTTCTCGTTCTCGACCTGGCCACCAGAGATACCCTCCGCCCTGCTCTATTAACTCCGAAGTCTCCGAAGTGACAGGGTGGACCCGTTTTTCCGCGCAAGTAGCTACTAGCCCCGGGGCAGCGCCCAGGTGTGGCGCAAAGATGACCGCAATGCTGCGTGCTCTGAGATATCAGCAGCCCTTGTTTCGGAGCTGAGGGAAACGAACTTCTCTAAGTCGCACAATTCTTAGGCCCTTGTGCTTCCGTTTGTCGAGCCGATTCGCGTCCCGGCGGCAAGCGCTGCTTGGCAGCTCGACGATGACTGTTGGCATCAGAAAAAGGACACTTTCTGAGGCTGTATGGCTTCCCTTCCCCAAGTTACGCCCCAGAGCCGCGCGGACCAGCGAAACGCCGTTCTCGCAGGCTTTCTCGGATGGACCCTCGACGCGTTCGACTTCTTCATTCTGGTCATGGTGGTCCCCTCTGTTGCGCGTGATTTCCACACCTCTACTCCTGCCATTGCGCTGACTCTGACAGCAAGCTTGGCCACGCGACCTCTCGGCGCAATCATTTTCGGCGTTATGGCTGACCGCTATGGTCGGCGCTTGCCCCTGATGCTGGACGTGATCTTCTACTCCGTCATCGAGGTATTCTCCGGACTTGCACCCAGCTACAAGATCTTCTTACTCCTGCGGCTACTATACGGCATCGGCATGGGCGGCGAATGGGGCGTGGGTGCCTCGCTGACCATGGAATCGGTACCGCCCAGGCTCCGCGGCATTCTGTCCGGGCTTCTGCAAGAAGGCTATGCGTGCGGCTACCTGCTTGCGGCGGTTGCATATTTTACGGTGTATCCGCACTGGGGCTGGCGCACAATGTTTTTCATTGGTGGTCTGCCAGCACTCCTGTCGTTATTCATCCGGGCTAAGGTGAAGGAAACGGGGGCATGGCACGAAAACCGAACTGACTGGAAGACGTACGGCAGAGCGATTGCAGGGAATTGGCGGCGATTTCTCTATCTGGTGCTGCTGATGGCCTTCATGAACAGCATGTCCCATGGCACTCAGGACATGTTCCCGACCTTCCTCAAACGCGAACGGCACTACGATGTGCACACGGTCGCGATTATCACTATGATCTCCATGGTCGGTGCTCTTGCCGGTGGAATTCTCTTCGGGCACCTCTCAGACCGTTGGGGACGCCGCCGCTCGATGATTACAGCGGTGATTCTGGCGGGAACACTAATTCCGGTCTGGATCCTGGCGCCGAACATACCCACAATCATGATCGGGGCATTCTTGATGCAGTTCATGGTTCAGGGTGCCTGGGGAGTAATTCCGGCACATATCAACGAACTCTCGCCTCCCCAGCTACGCGGGTTCTTCCCCGGTTTTGCGTACCAGGCGGGTGTGCTCTGCGCTTCCAGCATCGGATACATCGAATCCGTTGTCGGCGAGCACCTCTCCTATTCGCAATCTATGGGTTTTGCCATGGTGGCGGTGATGGTGTGTCTGTGGTTGGTGATTCAGTTCGGACCCGAAGCAACAGGAACACTTTTCGTCACACCGGCACGTGAAACTGTGCTGTCCGCTGCCAAAGCCACAACCCCTCTTCGGCCTGCCAGAACAAAACGCTCCGCTTAGCCATGCCTCGGTCTCACGATCGGCGAGGAGGCCTGCTCCGAGAGGCTGTAGGAGAGCATCCTCGCAGCACTGGCGGCCGTTTGTCCGCAATCACGCCAAGGCCATCGTGGCCGCTGACTTTTCGGCAGCCATCACCGCTGGCTTCCGCGTGCTGTACGTGTTCGTGGTGATGGAAGTGGGAAGCCGCCGCATCCTACACTGCAATGTCACGGCCCAGCCGAGTGCAGCCTGGACCTTGCAGCGGTTTCGAGAAGCCATGGCGAGTGATCACGCTTACCGATTCCTGATTCACATGATCGGGATTCGATCTTTTCGGCAGCTACTGCGATCAGTATGCGGAGCGGGGATTGTTCCGGCGGCTCGGATCGCTTGCGGACCATCGCTCCCCGGGGAAACAAACTTTCTGTCGGTGGTCGCCACTCCCTTACGATTGTGAACCGTGCATATTTTTTTATGCATCTCCCCACCCAGCATCGGCTCCCCATGTTGGGTTGTGCCAAGCCTGAGCGCGAGCCAGGTGGGGTTCTCGGCCATCATCTTGAGGATTAGTTCGCGGATCTCTGCGGTCACAGGCCTCCTACCGCCCTGCTTCTGCACCCGGGAGAGCAACCGCCAATACATGTGGAAGCCGGCACGGTGCCAGCGCACCACGGTTTCGGGCGAAACTATAACCAGCACCGTCTTCCACGAAAACCAGAAACGAGGAAGAACCAGCCAGAACAGCTGGTTGGTACCGGTAAGCCTCGGGCGGTCGCTTGAACACTACGAACTGTTGACGGAGGGCGAGATTTTCAAGCAGCAAGCTCTGGCGCGAGCGAAACAGCCGAATAAGGGCGCCCATCCAAAGCTGCAAAAGGCTGAGCACGGCTCGAATTGTTAGCAGAATTCAAGCCTGAGGAAATGTCGCAAGTTGTTGAATTCCTGGCCGTACGGTATCTTGTCCAATCACAGAATGTAATTGCGCTCACTTGACGTTGGCCGACATCGCCTATCCGAGCGAAGCTTCCATCACGAGTTTGGCGACAGTACGAAGATCACGTCTCGGTAACGGTGAACAGGGCGGCAACTGACCTAGCAAGGCTCTCGAGCACGGCTTCGTTTGGCAGTGTGACGGTGAGTCGCGGGCGGCCCTGCTCGTCGCGTTCCAGACACTCGTCGAGACGAGCTTTGAACTCGCTTGCCTTTTGCTGTGCACCGTTCGTTGGCTGACGCTGCGGGATCATTTCGCTGAGGAATGCGAACGCGGCAGCGACGAGTTGGCCTCCAGCCACTGCGACACGCGAGCGCCGAGCGAGCCGCTCTGCCTCTTGCTGCTGGCGCTGCTTTTCCGTCTCGTCTACCGCGGCGTGTGCCCTCGCGCCGAGCAGCACCTCGAGGCGCTGCTTCAGCTCTTCGATGCCGGATGCGAGTGCGACCTCCCGCACATTCGATTCCATATCCAAGGCGGCGAGAGCCAGGTCATGTTTGGCCGAGAGCGTCGCCAGCAGCTTCTCCTCAATCGTCCCTTCGGTCACGAGCAAATAGACCTGCACCGGGTTCTTTTGCCCCATCCGGTGCGCCCGTGCGATGCGCTGCTCGAGAACGGCCGGATTCCACGGCAGATCGACATTGATGACGGTATTCGCCGCCTGGAGGTTGAGTCCCGTCGAGCCCGCGTTGGTGGTCAGGAACACGCGACAGGTCGGATCGCGCTGAAACTGGTGCACCAGCTGCTGCCGCTTCTTCTGCGGGACGGATCCGTCCAACCTTACGTAATCGAGTTTGAGTCGCTTGATCTGCCGCTCGATCAAAGTGAGCATCGTTGTCCATTCGGAGAAGAGCACAATCTTGCGATCGTCCTCCGCGGCCAGCTCTTCCAACAGCTCCTGCAGCCGCTCCAGCTTGCTCGAGAAGCCCGGAGCGTGCTTGTCCACGAGAAAGGTGCTGTCCGCATTCATCCGTGCGAGCAGCAAGGCTTTCTGCAGACGCAACAAGTCCATCTCCGAGATATACGATTTACGGACGATGGTGCTCACGATCTGCATCTGCGCGAGTTCGATGCCCGCCTGCTCATCCGTGGGCGCAATCCGCACAATTTCCGTCGTGCGCGGGGGCAAATCCTTCATCACCGCGCTGCGCGTCCGGCGCAGCAGTACCGGCTTGAGCCTTTCGCGCAGCAGATCGAGATCCTTGTAACCCAGGATCTTGCCGCTCTCGTCGGTGACGCGGTGACGGTTGAAAAATCGAAATGCAGGTCCGAGACGCCGGTCGTCGATGAACTCGACGACCGAGAAAAGATCGTCGAGCCGATTCTCCAGCGGCGTGCCGGAGAGCACGAGGGCGAACGGCGAACGCAGGCTCTTGATGGTCTGAGCCGTCTTCGCTTCCCAGTTCTTGATGCGTTGGCCCTCATCCAGAACAATCAGATCCCATCTCACGCGTTCGATCGCGATAATGTCACGCAATACCTGCTCGTAGTTGCAGATGGTGAAAAAGCAGTCGTTCTCGTACTGACCGCTCCGCCCCGCAGCGCTCCCCAACACGAGCTGGCAATCGCGCTCTGAGAAGCGGAGAACCTCGCTGCGCCATTGGGCTTTGACGGAGGCGGGGCAAACGACCAGGACTTTGCGGATGTCCGCTTCGCGCGCCAGCAGCTCCGCCATACCGATACCCTGAAGGGTCTTCCCGAGTCCCATGTCATCAGCCAGGATCGCGCGCCCTGCGGCTGCTGCGAAAGCGATGCCGTCCAGCTGATAGGGAAGGATCTCCACCTTCAGCAGCGCCGTGCGCAGTGAATGAGATTTCGGATTGCGCCGGATCTCGGCGACCTTTGCCGCGATGCGCTGCAGCCGCAGACGGGTCTGGATGTACTCCTCCGCATCGGGATAGACCGTCACGGCGACGTCGTGTGCTTCGAGTCGACGGATGCGTTTTAGCAGATCCGGGAGATCGGTGATCGGCCTATCCCGGATCGGGCGCACGATGCCGCTGGTCACGTCATCGAGGTGGGGCGGCAACAAGATACGCAATTCCAGCTCCTCCCCATATGACAGATGAACACTGATGTCCCGTCGCCGATATGGTCGATTGCGCTGCGACTCCGGGAATCGTCTGCGGACTTTTTCGAGCGCATGAAGGATATGCTTGCAGGTGCCGAGCGTGTTCTTACGGAAATCCGGGCACGAGCAGTACGACTGTCGCGGCTGCCACCCACGCAGAGCGACCCGGTACGACTTGCCAGAGGCCGCATTGGTCAATGTGTAGTCGGTCCAGATCTCCCGACTGTCGAGAGACGTGAGCTTCATTTTCTCGGTCCGGGCGCGTTCTGCCCGCTCCGCGAGCGCTTGTGCGACCAGCGCCTCCTCGCTCACGCTTTCAGCTGGCGCCCGCGCGGTTGGCGCTCCGGCCAGTCCCAGCGCGAGCTTCTCTTCCAGAATCAGAGAGAAGGCCGCCCCGGCGTGCTCACACGGCACCTCGCACGCGTCGCAGCGCCATTCGAGACGATGGCGGGCGGCCGGACTCAAAGTCAGCGTGACCGCCGCGCCGTCCAGAGTCAGCCGAAACATGTCCCGATCGAATTTGACCTGAGTGGTAAGGTCAATGTCGAATTTGCCGCCCGTGACGATGAGGCGGTCACCCTTGGGGCCGAGCAGCTTCGCCGCTCTGGTGAAAGTGAGTCGCGAAAGTGTGTCGAACAGCGTCAACTCGGTGCTCGGTTTCGTCAACATGAGGTACAGGGAGTCATAGAGTGATTATTCCATTGGAGGGGCGAAATCCACCTCACAGCCGACGGCTTGCACTTCCGAGATCCGGCTGGGATCCACTATCTTGGCTTCCGACTCACCCGCGAAAAACGTCGTGATCCGGATGTTGCTCAGAGCCGTTTTGACGACGACATGGTGGGGACCGAACTTCACTACTCCCATCACCCGTTCGAGCGAATACGACTGCTGGGCGGCGTGCCAAAGATCCCTGGCGAAGCCTGGCGATTGAATGTCTAATCCGGCCTGCGTGGCCAGCTCGTCGCCCACCCAAGTCCCGTCGCGCAGGCCTGCGGTCTCGCAGCGCTTGAGACGGTCATGAATCGTGTTGAAAGACAGCATCGAGTCCGACAGCATGTCTGTCTGGACGCGCAGGTACTTTCGCCATATTTCCCGGTTCGCGGGCGAGAGTTCTTCGGGCCGGAATCGCAAGCAGCGGAAACGAGTGGCCTGTCCGATGCCCCGATAAAGCGAGACCTCCGGGATGCTCGGCTGATCCTCCAGGGAGACCCACTGATAACTACCATGCTGAATGAGCAGGGAACCTGGTGTGTCGCGATAGTCGCGGACATGATGATAGGCCGCCATCGGCGTCCTCAACTCGTTGCCTGAAAAGAATCCGAACTGGCAGTATCTTTGCAGCGCCGGTCCATCGCCTCTACGGGCATTCGCCCAGAAGTTGAAAAGAAAGCGTGCGCTGTCCTTGAGGGGACTGCCGAAGTAGCGATGCTCGCGCAGATTGACCTGCGGATTGAAGATTCCCGGGAGGATCCAGGTGTACTGGAAGAAGTAGTCCCTCGCCGGCGGCCTGGTGGGACTGTAGGCCAGGGGTCCTTCTGCGGACAGCCACGGGACGAGGTATTCGGAATCGATGACGGTGGAGGTGGAAAAGCGAGACCGCGCAGCCATATCGAGCTTCATCCTGCGCCGAGCAGCACTTGAATGGCACCGCGCGTTTCTGGGCTCAGACTGGAAAATTCATCCTCCGTGAGCAACCCCTGCGAGCGAATCTGGGCCAGCATCGTTAGTGCATGAGAGCGCCGCGGATTGTCAAAGAGACGTGCCATCTCCCGATCACGTTGTTTGATAATCTTGAAGATTTGGAGGTAGCGCGCATGGTGACTCTCCGCTCCATCGCGCGAGACGCGGTCGATCTCGGCAAGGACACGCTCGCAGAAGCGTTCGAGCGCGAGCGGATGCACCCGCCGCAGCACTTTCCAATCAGGTTCCTTAATCTCCGGCATAGGGTTTCGGTGCACCGGGGCAGTAAGAGTGTAACCCGGGAAGCTGCGGCTTGTGGAGGTCCCCGCGACATCCGTGTTGAAACTCGTTGATAGTGTCCCCTCGCGGACTGTCATGAAAATTGAGTAGCCTATGCTGCTTTTTGCTGGGAAAGACTGCCGGAGAACTGCGCCGATCACATACTCCAGCCTCCGGGTTCAAGTTGTGGCCGTTGTCTGAGCATTGGCTACTGCGGCTGGCAACTCGCTTTCCGGCTTCCATGTCTCACCATCGGCCTCAGGCGCTTCGCCAATCCAGTGAAACGACTCCGCTGTGATCTCCCTGAAGCGCCAGCATGTGGGGGTGCCGCCCGGCAGGAACAGGGCTTTCACGTAAACAGAAGTTGAGATGAGCCGCGCGCAAATAGCGCCTGAGCTTGTTTTCGGGGTCGCTAATAGCCAATCGCCTTATTTTCGATTATGATGGATATCGAAAATAATAGGCTGGCGCATTTTCGCGACGCAAGAAGGTGAGATGGCCAAAACCGCAAACCTGCCTGGCAAAATGGTGCCACAAGGTGGGTATTCCGCCTTCATACCGGCACCCCTACCGCCAACACTCGATTGGACGCCGCGACTCATCCGAGTGCTTTCCGACGCAGACCGGCTTATTGGCAGACTGGCTGGCGAGGGCGGGAGACTCCCCAACCCTCATGTGCTGATTCGCCCCTTCGTGCGGCGCGAGGCTGTGTTGTCCAGCAAGATTGAAGGAACCCAGGCTACATTGGGTGAGCTCCTCGCGGCTGAAGCCGGAGCGGTGCTGGACCGCAGTCCAGAAGACCTGCGGGAAGTCGGCAACTATGTGGTCGCCCTTGAACACGGGATCACACGGCTCGGCAAGATTCCGATCTGTGTACGCTTGGTCCGGGAGCTGCATAAAAAACTCATGACCGGGGTTCGCGGTCAGCAAACAGCACCGGGGCAGTTCCGACAAACGCAGAACTGGATCGGAAAACCCGGAAGCACGATCCACACCGCGTCGTTTATCCCTCCGCCACCTGGCGAAGTCGAGCCGTGTCTTGCCGCGTGGGAGCGGTTTCTGCACGAATCTGACTTGCCGCCATTGGTGACGATTGGGCTCGGGCACTATCAATTCGAAGCCATCCACCCGTTTCGCGATGGCAACGGCCGAGTTGGGCGATTGCTGATAACGTTGTTTCTGATCGAGCGGAAGATCCTGCCGACTCCTCTGCTATATCTGTCGGCGTTCTTCGAGGCGTCCCGTCGAGATTATTACGACAGCCTGCGCGCAGTCGGCGAAAGAGCAGCCTGGCAGGAGTGGATCGAATATTTTCTGCTGGGTGTTGCGCGGATGTCTGAAGACGCTCTCAACCGCGCGACTCGAATCAATGACGTTGTTGTCCAGTGGCGTAAGAAGTTGGCCGGTGAACCGAACGCTCTGCGAATCATTGAGCTGCTATCGGCGAACCCGTTTATCACTGCTACAGGCGCTGCGCGCCAATTGAGCATCGCGTTTACGACGGTGCAACGGGCGATTCAGCGGCTTGAACAGAATCGGGTCATCAGGAAGACAACTGACGCCCGCCGCAACCGGGTCTACTGTGCACAAGCATTGCTAGATATTCTGGAAGAACCGGCTCAACTGAAACCGATCGCCTCGGTGTAGAACAACGATTGGTCTTTAGCTTTTCCGCGCATTGTAGGTTGCTGGACCTGAATGAAATGGTCGGCCCTAGCAGACGCAATATAAAAGGGCGCCCCTTTTGGAGTAAGGTTTGGGTGCTTACCACAAACCAGGCAGTCGAGAGCCATTTTTTGTTAACGGATTCGGTTGCACCCTCTAGTGTCCATCGAAGTCCTGAATCGTTTGGATATGTGACGCCACCAGTGGTATCGTGGCAAGGGTACTCGCCAGGCGTTGGTCAGCGGTGATCATCCTCGTATCAAGACGCACAGCCAGCGCGAGATACATCGCATCGTACACGCTACGACGCGTGGCAGTCGCCAGGATACAGGCGTCGTTCGCAAGCGCCCGGCAAGCGATCGTCTCCACCGCGATAGTTCCCAGATCTCTCACCAATCGCTGACCCTGTCCCGACGACAGTTCGCCGCGTCGGATCTTCTTCCAAACGACGTTAGCCGTCTCAGCGAAGAGCAGATCCGGCGCGAAATAGTCGTGGTCGAGTTCCAGCAATCGGCGGGCGGCATCGCTTTCAATTTCGGGAACAAACCATTTGATAACCACGCTCGCGTCAACGACAAATACACTCACCGCTTGTCCCGTTCCTCGCGGATCAGTTTTGTGCTATCCGACTGTGAGGACCCGCGCAGCCGTTTGAGCCATTCTCTAGAGAGGCGGCGAGTCTCCGCCAGGCTGCGGGTGCTGGCGCGCTGCAGGGTAGCGTGGATTTCCCCTTGCAGTGACCGGCCGTGTGCTCTGGCAGCACACTTTAAGCGAGACAAGACTCGTTCATCGAGATCGCGAATTAAGACGTTCGGCATTGACGACTCCTGCCTACGATGGTATCAAAGCGATACCACATAATCAATTCGCGCCCCCGCTCCTCTTATAGTAATCGCAGGAGGTCGCCCAAGAGCCTGAAGACGGTGCAACGATTCCTTGGTGCGACGCCAGGGGATCATCCAGCACGCTATCTTCTATTTAATTTGATTTCAGAGAGGAACCGAGCCAAAACACGGCGGTGCCTTCCAGCACCGATACGACGGAGGGAACTCCGCAAGGCGGTATCGCTTCCCCGGCTCTGGCCAATTACGCGCTAGACGGACTGGAACAACTTCTCCGGGAGCACTACCCGAAGAAGAAGGCGTTCCAGTCCCTGGGTGGTCGATACGCTTGTGTGAACTTCATCCGCTATGCGGACGACTTCGTGATCACCGGCAGGTCAAAAGAACTGCTGGAGGAGATCAAGCCTCTGCTCAAGGGCTATCTGCGCGAGCGCGGGCTGGAACTCTCCCCGGTGAAAACGGTCATCACGCACGTGACCACGGGCTTCGATTTTCCCGGACAGAATGTGCGCAGGTACCCTGACGGGAAACTGCTCATCAAGCCATCGAAGAAGAATGTGCAGTGCTTCTTGGATGACATCCGAAAAACCATACGCGCAGGGTTGGCGAAGACCGCCGCCGAACTGATCTTGGTCCTCAACCCCAAGATACGGGGTTGGGCCAACTATCATCGGCGCGTGGTGAGTAGCCGTACCTTCAGCAAAGTAGATCGCGCCATCTTCACCAGTCTTTGGCAATGGGCGCGCCGGAAACACCCGACCAAGAGGGCTCGCTGGATTCAACAGAAATACTGGGGCCGTCATCAAGGATGGAACTGGTCTTTCTTCGGCGTCTGGCAGACGGCGGACGGCAAGCCATCGGTAGTATGGCTGCAACACGCCCGCCGGACTCCGGTCCGGCGGCACATCAAGGTTCGGAGTGAGGCGAATCCTTATGATCCAGCTTGGCAGGAATACTTCGCACAACGAAGAGCCTTTCGCAGCGGTCGTGAGGTTTACTTCACCGATCCGGCGATGCTCGACGCCCTGCGCAACCCCAATCGTTACCGCGTCTCGCCCGGAGGCGTTCGAAAGGCTTGAGCTGTGTGAGTTGGAAACTCTCCCGCACAGTTCTTAGAGGACGGGCCAGGAGCAATCCTGTCCTGTCACTCGGTACTCTTTTGCTCAATGGCAACAACTTTGAACTAGCGGCTTCAGCAGATTAGGATTCAATGTTTGTAATTGCTGATAGAAGTCTGACAGACGAACCCGCTGACCGTCAGGCGAGGAGGCGAGTCGTACCAAAGATTTTTCCATCGCCGTCCGGGGCGATGACCGGGGCATCGTCGCCGCTTGACGAGAAATAGAGCCCAGCTTCAGCAAAGGCCTTGACCATCAGTTGCGACCTCAACCGGTGAGACTCGTTGTCCTTAGAGGATAAGGACATCTACACCATGCGACTTGAGCGCTCGGTCAAACGTGACCAGCTTTAGGCCCGCGACCGCGGCGAAGGCCAGTAGGTAAGCGTCCGCCCAGACTTTGGGCGATCGGCTAGAAAGCCGCGAGCGCGAGCGGAACTCCCTCTCAATATCATCGGGCTCGGGAAGGAACACAATGCGCGTATCTGCCCAAATCCGGTCCCACAAGCTCCAAGCTTCAGACATGGTCCTCGCGTCTTTTCCCATGACCTGGTCGGTCGTTAGGAGCCTCAGAACGGTTACCTGCGTGAAACGACAGAAAAAGAATTGTTCTTCGCCGGCCTGCTCAAACCAAAGCTGGGCTGTTTCCGAATGCACGTGCCGGCTCCATATAAGCGCCAGCCAGACGTTCGCATCAAGGAAATTCAACGCGTTCATAGATTTGTTCGTTGGTCAGCTCTACCTTTGGACCTTCAGAAACGATGAGCGGGAATCGCGCCCTCTTCGGCCGCGGACGCTGGCCCTGGAGTAGGATACTGCGGACACCGGCAAGCACCAGTTCCCGGATGGAGTGGCCGCTAGCAGCCGCTTGTTGTCTTAACTTGCGGTAGAGGGGGGCTGGGATATCAACCGTAGTACGAATGGAATCCTGTTTCATGCCTTCATTATTTCATGTATGCCATAAATATGGAAGCGGCGACTCTACCCCCACAACTTGCTACGCAGCGGAGCTGAAGCGTTAGCATGGCTGCCACGCTGGCGACGCCAATGTAAGTCTTTTGGTCTCTTGGAGGTCCTCAAATTATCGGCGATTCTGCAAGTTAAGTTTAAGAGCAATTGGTCGGCCTTAGCAGACGATTTTCGAATGCGCCCTGCAAGCTACTGGAGTGATTGTCTGGCGGAGGTTTTCGGCCAGACCTGTTGTCCCATCGACAGTACCCCTCAGAGTACGGCGGCTGGGGACGAGCCGTCTAAAAGCCCTCCGACAACGTATCCCATGACCGGACGGTTAACGAAGTGTTCGACCCGAAGGTTAGCACTGCACCCGCGAGGTTGCAATGCAACTGCCAGCAACTGCCAGCATCAGGCGGTGAGGGGCCAGGGTTGGTAATACGGCCAGCACATGCAAACTCTCGTTAAGCGTCGTGACGTCTCAGGAACCAAAGATGCTGATTGGTTCCTCACAGCGGGGTACGGAGGTTTCGAAATCTTCCGTCATGGGCGATCCAACGCTGTCGGCGTATCGAGAGGGCCTACGTTACCGCGTCTCTCCAGGGGAACAGGGTAAACCCGTACTTCTCCTCCTAAGGAGTTGAGGAAAGGTCCCCGCAAGGGAACCCGATGGAAGTGCGGGCGACAGAGGAAGGAAAAGCGAAAGCCGCCCTGCAATCGGGCGGATACCTAGCTTCTTGGGTAATTAGTTTTCACAGCATATGATGTTTAGTGATAGTATTTCAAGATTGGTGAACTAATTTCACATTTTACGTTATTTGGTGAATATTAATTCAGTGAAAGCAATTCACAATTATTAGCGATGAGCGAACATAAATCAGAAACGGTGAAGGATTTTCACGGTCGCCCACTTCCCGAGCCTGGACGGCTTGCTGGGTATGGTGCCCTAATTGAGAAGTACAGGCTCACTGTCCCATTGCCCACGCAATTGGCTGCTATCGGCGAACGCCACGTGAAAACCTCCAGCGGCGAATGGCAAATCCTGACACCGAGACATCAACCAGTGGACACGCTTGCCGGGCACTTAACCTTTGCTCTCAAGTGGGAAGGTGTTGATCTCGGCGTTTTAAGTGCGCTGTTCAAGGTTGTTCCAGACGAGGAAATCGCACGTTTTGTCCTCGAGACACCGACCGGGGTCTATTCACGTCGGCTTTGGTTTCTCTATGAATGGCTGACTGGCCGGCGACTCAAAATCGACGATCTGGGCAAGGTTCGAGCCGTTCCAGTGATTGATTCCGAATTGCAGTTTGGCTTATCGGAAGGCATTGCAATCGCGCGACAGAAGGTAACGAACAATTTGCCTGGCACACCACAGTTTTGTCCTCTAGTTCGGCGCACGCCAGAGCTGGAACGAAATCGACAATCTGGATTTGATGAGCGAGCAAGGGAGATTTCGGGACGGACGCATCCGGGCATTCTTGCGCGCGCCGCTGCTTTTCTTTTACTGAGCGACAGCAAGTCGTCTTTCCAAATCGAAGGTGAACAGCCGCCAGCACAGCGCATCGCGCGTTGGGGACAAGCGATTGCGGAGGCCGGGCAGGTCGAACTGAGTCGCGCAGAGTTAGAACGGCTGCAGCGCATTGTTATTGGAGACACCCGCTTTGTGCATCTCGGTCTGCGCGTCGAGGGGGGCTTTGTCGGTGACCATGATCGGCGTAGTGGTGAGCCTATCCCGGAACACATAAGCGCACGGGCGGAGGATTTGCCGAGTCTCGTGGACGGAATCGTTGCCTTCGATAGCCTAGCGGTCAAGGCCAAGCTGGAGCCTGTTGTTGCGGCGGCGACGATCGCGTTTGGATTCGTCTATGTGCACCCGTTTGAAGACGGCAATGGACGTCTGCATCGATGGCTCATCCACCACGTGCTTGCTCGTGGTGGTTTCAATCCGCCAGGGGTTGTGTTCCCCATCAGCGCGGTCATCCTCCGAAAGATCGATCTGTATCGACGCGTTTTACAGTCTTATTCCAAACCATTATTGAAGCTCATTGACTGGCGGCCGACACCTACCGGGAACGTTGAGGTGCGCAATGACACTGCAAGTTTTTACAGGTATTTCGACGCCACGCGGCACGCGGAATTTCTGTACGAGTGCGTTCGAGAAACTGTCGAGGAGGATCTTCCGCGCGAGGTGAAGTACTTGGAGTCGTATGACCGCTTCGTCGGAAGAGTGCAAACGTTGTTCGATATGCCCAACAGCAAGCTGGATCTTCTATGGCGATTCCTGCAGCAAAACGACGGAAGATTCTCCAAGCACGCGCGCGCGAAGGAGTTTGCAGCGTTGACGGACGACGAGGCAGTGGCCATTGAGTTAATGTTTCGCGAAGCGATTGGGTAAGCCCACTTGAGGAACGTATCGTCGTGGACTTCTTTGTCGTGTGCTGGAAACCACTCGAGTGGTTTTGCATTGACGGGCAGCATGGCGGCTCAGCGCCGACTTCATACTGCCACCGTTTTGACTGATGGAAGCGTTCTGATTGCTGGAGGCCGCAATGACACGAACCCGATCCACGCATGCGGACCCAGCCAAAATTGCGTCATTCTTGGCAGTGCGGAGATAGACAACCCCCTGACCAAGGGGTTCTCGGGCACGGGAAGCCTGAATAACAACCGTGCTGGGCACACCGCAACACGATTGAATGACGGAACGGTTCTGGTTACGGGAGGGAGCAATGTCGATTCTTCAGGTGTTGAGTACGCGCTGTCTACGGCGGAGACTTATTCTCCGATCAGCGCCTCCTTTACCTCCACCTGCAACCCTATGAACACGGCACGTTACGCTCACACGGCAACTCTGCTCAACAATGGCAAGGTACTTATCGCTGGAGGCATCGACAGCAACAATAGCTACTTGAAAACTGCGGAACTGTACGATCCCGCGACGAGGACGTTCACACCAATAACCCCTGGAATGAATGCGGCACGTGCCCGCCAAAAGGAGAACGGTGCCGTTCGGCAAGAATAACGATGCAGATCGTCCAAAAAGTAAGCCTTGGGGACCCTGACTGCACCCTAATTGTACTCATGCCAAGGTATCGATCGATACTTTAGTCCAATACACTCGTCTCTTCAGTTATGGCTTAATCGCAACTGCCATACCGTCTGAATTCAAGCTGAGAGGTTCGCATGCCTGAAACGTGGAATGAACGAAGCGCGGACCTATTCGAATATTTTCAATCTCGTATAACATCCACTGGACGAGGTTCACAATGACAACGATCGCAACCTCACTGCAAAATGACGTAACCACGGTGACCCACCAACCGCAGGCAGCAAACGGTCTGGCAATCGTGCGACTGACGATCGGCGCGATGTTCGTGTGGGTCTTTATCGAAAATCTGGGGAAGGGTCTGTACCGTCCCGCGGGATACGCGGGTCTGATCAACTACTACATCAAGCAGGGTCACTCGCCGGCTGCGTGGAAGGCGGTGATGGGCCTGGCGGCAAACCATGCCGCGATGGCGGCTGCCATGCAGGCCATGACCGAGATCTCTCTCGGTATCCTGCTCGTCATCGGTCTGCTTACCCGACCGGTCGCATTTGTGGCTTTTCTGTATCTCGGCAGCCTTTGGATTTCGGAGTGGGGTACCGCGTGGATCTGGGAACTGCTGGTTCCGGTGCTCGCATCGCTTGGGCTCGCTATTGGACGCGCCGGCCGGAGATGGGGCGTTGATGCGTGGCTGTCACAACGGTGGCCATCTTCTCCGTGGTGGTGATCGGCCAAGTTCACGTGCGAGTGTCCGTCATCATCCCCACGCAGAATGAAGCGCAGGCGATTGGTCGCGTGCTCGCTGACCTGCCGTCCGATGTTGTCACCGAGGTCATCGTTGTCGACAGCAATTCGACTGACGGGACGCCCGAGATCGCCGCAAGAATGGGAGCCCGCGTCGTTCAGGAACCGCGCTGGGGCTATGGGCGAGCGTGCCTCACAGGTCTGGCCACGGCAAATTCCCCTGACCTAGTTGTGTTCCTTGACGGGGACTACAGTGATCGCCCTTCTGAACTGCCGATTCTCCTAGCGCCAATCTCGGAGGGACGTGCAGACATTACGCTTGGCTCGCGCCTCCACGACCGGCGTGCGGCAGGCGCATTGCCTGTGCATCAGGTGTTTGGTAATCGTCTCGCCGCCACCCTGATCCGACTTCTTTACGGCCTCGAAATCAGTGATCTCGGCCCCTTTCGCGCTGCCCGCGCAGATGTACTACGCACGCTCGCCCTCGAAGAGACCACCTATGGCTGGGCGGTTGAGATGATCCTCAAAGCCGCCCTGGCTGGATTCCGCGTGGTTGAAGTTCCAGTGAGCTACTACCCGCGTATCGGAAAATCGAAGATCGGCGGTACGCTCAAGGGCACCGTCGGTGCCGCTTGGTTCATTCTCAGCCTGATAATGCGATATTATTTCCGGCACCTAAGGACCGGGACAGCCCGACCAGCGTAGGTCCGCGTCAAATCTTATGAAATCTTCAAGCGAGACTATGGTGCGTCCGTCGGGTAGTGACCGTGTGCTGGTAATCATGGCGAAAGCACCGAGGCCAGGTGCGGTCAAAACCCGCCTCGCTGCCACCTTTTCTCCTAAGGCTGTCACTGCTTTCTATTGCTGTCTGCTGGACGACACCCTCGCCCTGGCCAGGTCATTAGACGATGTGAAAGTTGCCATCATGTGCCCGGACTCGGACGTAAACGAATTGGCGCAGGTGGCAGGCAACGAAACGACCATAGTTGCGCAGAAGGGTGAAGGTCTTGCTGCAGGCCTCACTTCGGTGTTTGTGCACTTCGCGGAAGGTCATCAACGACGCACCATTGCCTTCAACAGCGACAGCCCACACCTGCCGCGCTCTGTTCTCGAAGATGCATTCGAAACGCTGGCGGCACATGACGTAGTCGTTGGACCAACGCATGACGGAGGCTACTATCTCGTCGGGGCAAAGGCGTTTCATCCCACCCTTTTCGCAGGCGACGGAATGGGCACCAGCAGTGCGCTGGAGAGACTCCTATCGCGCGCACGGGCTCTTGAGCTTTCGGTAGGTTTCGCGACTCCTTTTTACGATATTGATGTAGCTGACGACGTGACTCGTCTGGCAGCCGAGTTGCGTCTGGCTCCGACAAGGGCGCCACGCACGGCGCGATGGCTTAACGAGTGGGAGCTTGTGGCGGCACAGTTGCGGACGGGCACGGGAAAATTGTGAAGATTACCCCCGAGTGGAGAGTGTACATACTCGGCGCCACCTTGTGCGTGACGCTAACGATCTGCTCACTCAATTTCGGCGATAGGGGTGGACCGTCCTTCATGGCCTCTTTGACGCTTGCGGGCATCGCGTACCTCTTAGCGATCCGTGAGTTCTTCGCCACGCCGAGATTTCCGCGGCGCGTCGTTGTCCTCGGGCTCGTCCTCGCTGCGGTATGGCACGTTGCATTCCTTCGGCTGCCCGCGGGCGCCGATGATGATATTCATCGCTATGTTTGGGATGGCCGCCTGCAGAGGCTCGGCTACAACCCTTACATTGTCATTCCCAGCGATCCTGCCGCTAGGGGCCTACATACTCCCGAAACCCGCAACTTGAACAACCCGGACTTACCAAGCCCATATCCAGCGGGCGCACAGCTATTCTTCCGCGCCGTAACTGCAATTCACGAGTCTACATTCGCACTGAAAGTGGCATTTGTGGTTTGCGAGTTGGCAATTGTTTTCGTATTACTCGATGTTCTGTATCGTGGCCGGCAGGCAGCGCACCTGGTTCTCGCGTACGCCTGGAACCCGTTGTTGGCCATTGAGGTGGCGGGAAGCGGTCACATTGACATTGTTGGCGCGCTATTGTTGGTGGTGTCCGCCGCTGCGCTAGTGCGCCGATGGCGGGCGACTGCGGCCGTCGGACTTGGGCTGGCCATAGCAGTGAAGTTGCTGCCAATCGTACTGTTGCCCCTTTACTGGAAGCGGGTTCGCATTCGCGATGCCACGCTGGCAGCAGCCGTGGTCGGACTCCTGTACGTGCCATATCTTAATCACGGCCGCATTCCGATCGGCTCTCTTGGTACGTATGTGCAGAGTTTCCGCTTTAATGGTGCCGTGTTTGCGACACTCGATCAACTCGCGCCTCCGAAGTTGCTAGCTGGGCTGGCTGTCCTGGTCGGATTAGTGACTGCAACCTGGCTGAGAAGGGCAGCGGCCGAGTGGTCTCCGGACGCATTCGCCTGGCCGATGGCGGCATCTCTTGTATGCGCACCCGTCGTATTCGCCTGGTATCTTCTCTGGCTGCTGCCATTTCTGACGTCGGCCTCGACCCTGCTGATCATCATCTGGAGTGTGAGCATTATCCCCACATACGTCATGTGGCACTTTCGCACACTTGGGCGTCCGTGGGGGACGCTTCCTGGTTGGGTAATGCTGCTGGAATACGGATGCGTGGCAATGGCTGCCGCAATTATCGCTTTGCGCCGGATCAGACGATCGGCCACACTAGAATGCTCAGCGGACCAGGTAGAGTGAAGCCAACCCACCACTCGCAACTTGTCATTCAGCACTCTTTGTGCGTCACCATCGATTCGCCTCATACCAAGGTATCGATCAATACCTTCGTCCAATACACTCGTTTCTTCAGTTATGGCTTAATCGCAACTCTAGCACGGTCTGAAGGAGGACCCTACATGACAAAGTTGGGCCGCTCAGCAACCATTTGTTGTCTATTTCTTGGGGTGCTGGTCCTTGCTCCAAAGTCCTGGACACAACAGCGTCCGCCAATTCTCGAGAAGGTCGCTAAAACCTACGGTCTCGATTCGTGGGACAAGATCGAGGCGATCCGCTACACCTGGAACGGGGAAATACCCGGGCTCTTCAAAGTTGCTCACCAGTGGGAGTGGGAGCCCAAGACCGGCAAAATCACCTACGCGAGTACGGACAAAGACGGCAAGCCGGTCAAAGTAGCCTATATGGCCTCGGAGCTGGGCAGCCAATCCGACCTCGTGAAGAACCAAGTCGAGCCCGCTTTCGTCAACGATAATTATTGGCTTCTGTTCCCGTTCCATGCATGCTGGGACACCAGCGCCACTGTCACCGATAAAGCTGCGCAAAGACTTCCGATCGGCGCCGGCTCGGCCACGCTGGTCTCGGTGAAGTATCCCGCGGAAGCCGGCGGTTACACGCCCGGCGACACTTGGGATCTTTACGTCGGTAAAGATGACCGCGTTCAAGCGATGGTTTATCACCGCGGCGGGCCCACCAAGCCGAGCCTCGTCACCGCGACGTGGGCAGGCTACAAAAAGGCAGGTCCTCTGCTGATTTCGACGGAGCACCGCGGCACTGCCGACGGCAAGCCCCTTCACATCTTCATTACAAATGTGGCGGTCAAGCTGACGGGCTCAGACAAATGGGTGGATGGGCAATAACATCGGAAAGGTTCATTTCGCCCGATTTGATCGTGGGTTTCACAAGTCGGTCGGACGACCCAGTCCCCGGAGCCTTGTCGGAGCTGTAAAATGCACCGATTCGATGAAGGCTGACATCGATCTCGATATCGGGCGAAAGACTTTCGCATCTGGCCTCCTGCCGGAGTTGATCGCGGTGCTGCGCCGCAGCCGGCCGGGCGATCTGGTCGCGGTAATCGGTAACGAACAGAGCATTGGACCTGAGTTGGAAACGTGGTGCAGGTTCACCGGGAACCCACTGTTGGAAGCTAGAGTCGAAGAAGGCCGTACACGCTGGGTTTTCCGCCGTGGGCGTGTTGCGATGCCTGCCGAAGACACTCGGCCGGTGGGGTCGCGGATTTGGCTCTACACGAATTTCAATTGTAACCTGCGTTGCGACTACTGTTGTGTGCGTTCCTCGACGAGAACTGGGGCTTGGGCGTATACAGAGGATTGCTCATGAAGCGGCGGAGCTTGGTGTGAAGGAGATCTTCGTGACCGGAGGCGAGCCGTTTCTGCTGGAAGATATTGGCGAGATTCTGGCTTCTTGCGCAGCAGCTGCTCCGACCACAGTACTGACCAATGGAATGTTATTTACCGGGCGGCGCGCGGAAAGCTTGCGAACGTTGCCCCGCGATCGAATTGTCCTGCAAATCAGCCTGGACAGCGCGACGCCAGCCCAGCACGACCTCCATCGGGGGGCCGGAACATGGGCGCGAGCGCGCGAAGGTATTCAGCGCGCTCGTGCGCAGGGGTTTCGGGTGCGATTCGCAGCGACCGTTTCGACCGATGCCGAGGCCGAAGAGTTCCGTCAATTCCTCGATGAGGAGAAGATTGCTGCAGAAGACCGAGTCATACGCCGGATCGCGTTGCGTGGCGCTGCAACCGAAGGTGTTGCGGTAGCTCGCGCCGATCTTGTGCCGGAAGTCACCATTACTGCTGACGGCGTGTACTGGCATCCGGTGGGGGCCGAAGATGCCGACCTGCTGGTTACGCGCGACATTTTTCCTCTCTCCGAGTCCTTCGCTGCCGTCCGCCGCGCGTTCGACCGCGAAGGCGAACACGCGAACAAGCTGGCAAGAATTTTTAATTGTGCATAAACCGTGTCCAGAGTCAGTTTGCGGGTTGCCAGATGGTTTACTCCTCTTGCCAATGAACAACCCAAGGAGCACGCCAATGACGACTGAACAGGAGCCGCTTGGATCGGGATTTGGCGCGCAGACGACCGGCGAGGAAGCGCTTGGCGACCGCGACCTTCGGGGAAAGGTTGCACTTGTGACCGGCGGCCACTCCGGCATCGGCCCGGAGACAACCCGTGTTCTTTCGAACGGGGGGCAGCCGTCGTCGTCGGCGCCCGCGATGTCGAAAAAGCGAGGGCCAAGCTGGCAAAAAGCGGGAACGCGGAACTGATCCCGCTCAATCTCGCCAGCCCGAGATCCATGGACAGCTTTGCCGATGCGTTTCTGAAATCGAACCGGCCGCTGGATATTCTCATCCACAACGCGGGCCTTTCCGGGCCACCGCTGACCAGGGACGAGCGCGGCTACGAAATTCAGTTTGCGACGAACCACCTGGGACACTTCCAACTGACCGAGAGACTATGGAACCCGCTCAAGAAATCCGGCAATGCGCGCGTCGTAGCATACTCTTCCATCGGCCACAGGGTCGCCGCAATGGACTTCAACGAACCGAACTTCAATAATCGGCCCTATGACAAGTGGGTGGCTTACGGTCAGTCGAAGACCGCCACATGTCTATTCGCGCTTGAATTCGACACGCGCGCGCAGGCACACGGCGTCCCGGCATTTGCCGTGCATCCTGGAGCGGTCCTCACCGATCTGATTCGCTATATGTCAGGTGAAGAGTTGAAGGTGTGGGGCGTCTACCGGGAGAATGGTGTTCTCAGAGCCTCGGGAGGCTTCAAGAGCCTGGAGGCTGGGGCAGCCACGGCAATTTGGTGCGCAACAAGCCCGCAGCTTAATGACAAAGGCGGCGTATATTGTGAGGACTGCGACATTGCTCGCGTGGTTCCGGCCGATGACAACAGCCCAAGCGGTGTGCGGCCCTATGCAGTTGACAAGGCGGCGGCCGAAGCCCTTTGGAGACTGAGCGAGAAGCTCACCAACCTGCAGTTCAGAGTCTGACCACATGGCTAGTCGGTGTGGTTAGGGCGTGTGCACCCTCCGCAATTGACAAAGCACTCACGCCAGAAGTGTTCAAGAATCGGTGGCCAGCTAGAGTACGATTCGGTTCGATTCAATCCTAAGTTGTTAAACGCCTGGTCGAAAATATCGACATCCAGCAGAAAAGTTCGAAATCGTCCCCTAGCTGGCCGCCAATAAAAGCCTGATCGCCTCAATTTCTCAGGCCGTTTTGGCAAATAGCGGCTTGAAAAATCCTTGTTCGGACGCGGCTTGCCGCAACGCAGCGTAACCATCGACGTGAGGTGGCAGCCAACGCTGAAGTCCTTCGGCTTCGAGTATTGGGCGATGAACCGGGTTGTCGTAGCTCATGCCGAAGAGCGCCTTAACGAACCGATGCTCCCGTTCGAGGTCGAAGTCGGGCCTTGCCGTGAACATGCAGTGATTGTAGGCCGGAGAGGACCATATCTCACGAAGGCCGCCTTCGGGCACCAGGTGCTCGTTGCACACAGTGTTCCAGAAGGGGCTGCCGATAGCGCCCGCGTCGACTCGCCCGTCGAGGACAGCGCGTATTACTTCCACTTCGCTGGTGCCGGTATCGCCATGTTTGCCTACGTCGCTGTCGAAGCGCAGCGTCCGGTAGTCCCTTCCCTCTCGCATGCCTTGCTGCTCCAAAAAGTGAACGGGAAGAATCGCTGCGTGTCCACTGTCCCGGCTGCCAAGCGCGAGCATCCGGTTTTTTAAGTCTGCAAGCGTAGAAATGGGGCCGCCGGTAACCGCGACGACCTTGGTCATCCAGCCGAGATCGGTGTCGCGCATGGCGACCGCACGACAGGCATGGCCGCTCCACTCATCGGCCTGCAAATAGGCAAGATTTGTGTTCCAGGCGATGTCGATACGCGGCTCGGTGTCGCCCGGTTGGGCGAGGAGCGCGAGGACCTGGGCCTCGTAGCTCTGAAATAGTACCACTTCAATGGGAAGATGCGCTTCCTCGTGAAAATAGCGCCGGATCCCCTCCCAAATCGTAACCACCTTCGGATTGTATGCAACAGCTCCCAGCCAGATTGTTTTGCTCATTACGCCTCCACGGTTCCTGTCAAAGAGTTTGACAAAAACACTTTCTCGGTTTTCGCCGGCGCGTGGTCTCAGAAGAGCGGTATTCCCAACAGCGACTTCCCGATGAACTCGCGCAAAACATCACCCGTGGGCGCCATGACAGCACCCGCGTGCGCATCGCGGAACAGGCGTTCGATGCTCAAATGCTTTGAGAACGCCGCACCACCGCAAACGCGCATTGCTGTTGCGGTAACGCTGATCGCGACATCGCCTGCGGCGGCTTTAGTCTCCAGCACGCGCAGCATGGTCGTCTCGCATGGCTTCTCAAGATGCTCGACCAAATTGTCGATGCGCGCCGACAGTCCGTCGGTGTCAATCAGCATGGCCGCGAGTTGCGCGCGGAGAGTAGGCAGGCTCTCGCCGAGGCTCTGACCGAGATGCTCGAATTTCGCGTTTTTGAGGTGCGACACAGTACCAGCGACTGCCGCTCGACACAATCCGAGGGCCACTGCTGCCGTCCCCAAATTAAAGAGTGGCAGCACCACGTTGAGCATGGCCGGAAAGCCCGCGGCGTCATCCGTAAGCTGAAAGTCGGGTGGGACCTGGCACTCGTCCAGCGTAATCGGCGCAGAGGCGTTGGCCCGAAGTCCCAAACCTTCCCACGGCCCCGCAACTGAAAGGCCGTGTGTCTTGGCGGGAAGAAGATAGAGAGTGGAATCGGTAGGTCCCGCCCCCTCCGGGGCAAGCGCAGACACGACATAGCTCTGCGCATGACCGGCGCTGGTCACCCACGATTTCTTGGCGCTTATGCGCACGCCGTTGCCATTCCGATGTGCGCGGGAAATAGGCGCCCAGAAATGACTCCGCGAGCCGGCCTCACTGAAAGCGAGAGTGGATAAATGTCGGCCCGCACCAATCTCCTGCAGTATGGGCGTGAGTGCGCGAGCCGCGCTTGGGCGCGCTGCCGAGATTGTTGCGGTGCCCAGGATGTGCATCAGATAGACCATAGCCACAGAAGCGTCCGCCTCGGCCAGCGTCGCCGTCACAACGGCAAATGTGCGGGGACCTAACCCTGAACCACCTAAATCCACGGGTAGCAACAGCCCAAGCAGTCCTGACGCACCAAGCGCTTCGACAGCCTCGGTAGAGAATCGTCCCGCCTTGTCGTTTTGTCCTGCGGATGGCGCCAGCACGCAATTCGCGATCTCGTGGGCTTTCAAAACGGCCGCGTCATGAGTCATGATCGCACCTATCGTTCACAAATTACCGGAAGGGACCTGGATTGTCGCCGAGAATGCGCGGACGGTCAAACAGACGCCGGTCTCGTAAAATCCGGCGGCGGCGGCGAGCAAATCGACTCAAACCATCGGCTAATGTATACCTGCGCATGGGCTTCTCCGCAGAAGTGGCGAGCACCGGCGGCGCTCGCGGCATTTGCATTCCACTTAAGCACAGTGAGCTCCGCATCGCTGCATTGAATCACAAACCAGTGATTTGCGTTGTTGGTGATTCGTCTACAGATTTCGCATCGGAATTCCTGAAGAGTTGTCATGCCGTCGCCTTTTTTTCGTAGGCTTCCATAAGGCTCAGGATCAGGCGAAGGGCCGCCTCATCACCAATCGAAGTACTTAGCATGGCGTGGTAAATCGCACGATCCGGCCATTCGACATTGAAGTATTTCTGAATAAAATCGGCGCGTTCTCGATCGACCGTATCCACCAACTCTTCGGCTTCTTTCTCACTCCTTCCACGGGTCAGAAGCCGTCGAATTTTGTCTTCTCGCGGGGCATAGAGAAACATACGCAAAGTGTCTGGCCGGTTCTTTAGAAACTGTTGTGCGCCTCTGCCCACGATGACACAGTTCCCGCTCTGCGCGGCGTTCTCGACCACGCGCCTCGTGATTCGGAGTATCGTCTCGCTATCAACCAGGTTAAGTTTGGGAGCGTTGATACTGCCCTCGTAACTTCCCCGCAGGAAGGATTTGAAAAGCCGGTAATACAGTGGATCATTCCGTTCCTCGCGGGCTTCGACCACCGCCTTCGGGCAATTCGCCAGTCTCGCGATCTCCTCCGTTAGCCGCTGGTCCCAGAGTTTCCAGCCGAGGCGGTTTGCCACCGATTGAGCGATTTCGCCCCCTCCACACCCGTACTCGCGTTCAATGGTGATGATTTTGACCATACAATCCAACTTCCCTCTGCAGGCCCATCAAGTATGAATCGCGAGAACCGGGCAGGGTCCCAACTGGATCACACGATAGGTTGTCGAGCCGAAGACTGCGCGGTCCAGAGCATCGGCGCCGCGCGCCGCCATGGTAATCATGTCCGACTGCTCTGTGAGAGCCTGCTGAACAATTTGCTCATACGGTTTTCCGACCTTTACCACCGTCCATACCTTCAGCGCCTTGCGGGTCTCTGCGGGAATCAGTTTATCCAGTCGTTGCGAACATGTCGCCATCAGTTCGCGCGCCTTGGCCGACCGTGGGAGGTGCTCCACGACGTGCAGCAGTGTGACATCACCGTCATGCTCGGCCGTCGCCGAAATCGCGTAGTCCAGAGCTCTTTCGGAATTCTCGGAAAAATCTGTACGGTAAAGAACCCGGCTTAGACGATGGACCTGGCGGCCTTCAGGGACGGTTGCGCCGGCCTCCCGTGGTTGCCCGGAAATCACCAGGACCGGGCAGGACGCTCTGCCCATCACCCGGTGGGTTGTAGAGCCCAGCACCAGGCAGTCAAATCCGCGCCGGCCGTGGGTTCCCATAACGATCAGTTCGACGTTCCGCGCTTGCGCAACCGAGAGAATCGAGTCGGCGGCATTCCCCAAATTCACCACGAGCTCTGGCCGAATTCCCTTATGAGAGTGCTCCTGAATGAATTCCCGCAGTCGCACCTCGCCACCCTCGCTCAGCGCTCTGGAAATTTTCGCGTAGTCTGCCTCATAGGCGGCATAGTCGGCAAATGGATACTTCCACAATTCGACTACATGCTGCGCAACCACCGTTGCCTTGTAGTGCTCCGCAATCGACAGCGCGTGCCGGTACGCCCCAACCGAGAAATCCGAAAAATCAATCGGGCATAAAATAGACTTCAACTGCATAACCAGCCTTACTCTGCCACTCTCACCCCACCACCGCCTGGATCATTTTTCCTCAAAACAAAACTCAGGCAGAACATAATTGCTGCGCCTACGGAAAGAACCATGAAGGTGTCAATGTAGGCGAGGCTTGCGGCCTGCGCCCGCAACGTTTGATAAATCCGCGCGTAGGCGGTTGCAAGGGCGTCGTGCCGTCCAAGTCCAGCATTCGCAAAGCGGTGTGCTAACCCCTGCGCCGCGTTGGCAAAATTTGGATTGTCGATCCTTGCCTTCTCCACAAGTCTTAGCTGATGGAACTGGGAGCGCCTGGCGATCAAAGTAGTCACCAAGGATGTTCCCACGCTGCTTCCCATGTTGCGCATGAAATTCGCGATTCCGGCTACAGCGTTGTTTTTCTCCGGCGCAATCCCGATGTACGCCACGAGTGTAATTGGTACGAACAGCAAACCTAGGCCGACGACCTGAGCGATGCGCAGCCATACCGCTGCATTAAAGCTCATCTGCAGGTCGATTCTCTTCGTGGAATAGAACATTGCAATCGATAACGCCAGCCAGCCGAAGGCTATCAAGCGGCGCGCTTGAACTTTTGTGGTCAGTTGACCCACAATTGGAGTTTCCAACAGTAAGACAAGGCCGCCGGCAGAAAGAGCAAAGCCGGCCAGTTCTGACGTGTAACCTAAAAGCGTTTGCAGAAACTGCGGCATCAGAACCAGGCTACTGAACAGCAGGATGCCCAGGGTAAATAGCATCAGACTCGCGCTGGCAAAATTGAAGTTCTTGAACATTCGGACGTCGATGATCGGCGCCTTTTCAAACCATTCCCACACGACCAGAGAAATGAGGCACACCGCCGAAATGATGACAAGACTGGTGATGAAGCGCGATCCGAACCAGTCGTCTTCCTGCCCTTTATCGAGCAGAATCTGCAGTGCGCCTACTCCAATGGTCAAAAGGGCGATGCCTACGTAGTCCAGCTTGACTCCCGCGCCTTTGAGCCGCTGTAAATAAGGAGGGTCCTCGACGAAGCGCCGCATCAGGAACCAGGCCATCACGCCGACGGGGAGGTTGATAAAGAAAATCCATCTCCAGGAATAGTTGAACGTGATCCATCCGCCCAGCGTGGGGCCAATCGTTGGCGCCATAATGGCGGTGATGCCATACAAAGCAAATGCAAGGCCACGCTTTTCTGGAGGGAAAGTATCTGCCAAAATGGCTTGTGCCATTGGCTGCAACCCGCCGCCGCCCGCGCCTTGCATAACTCGGAAGAGAAGAAGAAAGCCCAGAGTGGGCGCGAAGCCGCACAATAGTGAACTGACGGTAAAAATGCTGAGGCAGCTCATGAAGAAGCGCTTGCGGCCAAATGCGCCGGCGAGCCAGCCGGTCATCGGCAGGATGATTGCGTTCGAGACCAGATAAGAAGTCAGAACCCAGGTGCTCTGATCATTGCTTGCCCCCAAATTCCCCGCCATATATGGAAGCGCCACATTAGCAATGCTGGTGTCAAGCACTTCCATGAACGCGGCGAGAGCAACGACAACGGCAATCAACCATGGGTTGTACCGTGGCCGCCAGATGTCTTGATCAAGTGTGAGCGCGGCGGTGGTCATCTGAGGTATATGTCTGGAACTACATTCATACCTGGCCGTAGCCTTCGGTCTCGATTCTCGCCAGGCTCAAGAACAATTTTTACCGGCACTCGCTGCACAATTTTTACGTAATTTCCAGTGGCATTCTCGGGCGGAAGCAAACTGAACAGCGGCCCAGTCGCACCGGCAATACTGTCAATATGGCCGTGCAATGTCCTGCCGCTTGAATCCACGTGAATGTCAGCTTTCTGTCCGACTTGCATGTGCTTGAGTTGCGTTTCTTTGAAATTGGCTGTGACCCAGACTTCGTCGAGAGGCACAATAGTGAGTAGTTGCTGCCCGGGTTGAACGTTCAATCCAACAACGACTGTCTTATTTATCTCGCCGCTGACCGAGGCAATGATCTTCGTGTATTGCAGGTTCAATTCCGCCTGCTGTACGAGCGCCCGTTTTTGCTGAACATCGGCAATTGCGGCCTGTACCCTTGCTTTGGTGGACGACACTTGTTGTGGACCTGTTTGCGCGTACTCGTGATTGGCGGTGGCTTGCGCTAATCGGCTCTGCGCCTGTTGGACGAACAGCTGTGCGGCAGATTCAGTGGCCTGAGCGGCTGCGACGTTTGCGATGCTGGACCTGGAGGAGGCCAACGCCTGATCATAGATCTGGGGTGAGACTTCCCGCTTATCGACGAGTAATTTGTATCGACGCAGATCGTCTTGGGCCTTGACGTCGTTCGCTTGCGCAGCTTCCACCTGTTGATGAGCGGCGGCAAGCTGCTTTTCAGCTGCGCTGACTGCAGCACGCGCATCCTCGATTCCCGAAGCAGTGAACTGCAGCTGGCTCACTGTGTTTACGGACGTGATGGGCACGGTGATGTTGAGGGATCGCGCCGTCGCTTCGGCGTTGGCCAAATTTGCTTGTGCTTGTGTCAGCGCAACCTGATAATCCGTTGGATCAATCTCAACCAGAACGTCGCCTTTGTTAACCCATTGATTGTCATTTATGTTGACGCGAATAACGTAACCCGAAATACGGGCACTGACTGGATATAGATGCACATCTGCCTGGGCGTCGTCCGTCGATTCATAGCTGCTCAAATAGCGCCACAATAGCAGGCCTGCGGCGACGGCCATGACCGCGGTGATCAGAATGATGAGATTCCTGCGGCGCTTTCGACGGGCCTCTGGAGAATACCTTCTTTCCGGCGCTGGAGCTGAATTTGCCGCCGTCTCAGAAGCCGAAGAAGATGCAATTTCGTCCGCCATATTATTTTCCTGGGAAGTATTCCTTCACGCCCTGCTCGCCAGCACCCAGGGCGCGAATGAGGGAAATTTTCGCGAAATTATAGCTGTACAAACTGGAGATGTATTGCTCGTGCGCGCTGGCAACCGCCTCTTGCGACTGCACGACCTCTACCGTGTCAGTAACGCCGGCGGAGAAGCGGTCGCGTGATTGTGTGAGCGTTTGATCGGCCAAATCGATGTTGCTGCGTGCAACCTTCACCTGCTCTGCGGAAGACTCGAGGATGAGCAGCGCTGTGCGCACGTCGGCCTCGATTTGCGCTCGCAAGTTGTCGAGCCGCTCGCGGCTCTGTTCGAGCCCTGCATCGGCTTGCCGAATATCACCGTGAACCCTGTTACCAGTGAAGATCGGGATGGAAAGCGTCCCGCGCACATCGTATACCTTCGTTGCGTCTGACGGATGAGCTCCTCCTGTCCCGTAGTCTGCGTCGAATGAAAGCGATGGAAAGTAGCCGGCGCCTGCTGCTTTGCGTGACAATTCCGCCGCGCGGAGCGCGCTCATAGCTGCGCGATAATCAGATCGCGATGCGTACGCGCGTGTTAGAGCTTCGTTAATTGTCAAATTTCCCAGTGGCTGATATGGCGATTTATCCGTGAGTTCGAAATCCTGACTGGGAGCCAAACCGATCACGCGTGCCACGGTGATCTTCTGAATGGCAAAGTCGTTTTTTGCCTGGATCAACCGTTGCTGTCGGGTTTGCAACTCGACCTTGGTGCGCAGGGCATCAATGTCCGCCGTAGTCCCAGCGTTCACTTGGTCGGTGGCTTGATCAAAGAGTGCCTGTGCCGTCTGGACCTGAGCTTCATCAGTTGCAATGCGGGCTTCGTCAGACACGGCTTGAAAGTAAACGTATCCGACGGTCAGGACGACTTGGTCGTGAGCATCTAGAAGCGTATAGTCAGCCGACTTCACATTCTGGCCTGCCGCACGAGCGGCGTTGATAGACTTCCAATCGAAGAGTGTCTGGCTCACCCCTGCCCGCGCGTCGAAGTAAGAAAACGGCCCGACGGCTGGTGAGATGTGAAATAGGGCGCTTACGCCAGAGAGGCCAGCTTCCTCAATGTTGACCTTCGATGCCGCGACGACAGGAGCCGCCGTTACGTGCGGCAGCAAGGCGCTCACTTCCTGCCAGCGCTGTCCCCGGGCGGCGCCAGTGTCAGCACGCGAAAGCAGCAGTCCGAGATTGTGCCTCAGCGCGAGATTAATGGCATCTTGCAAAGACAGCGGCATGCGTCCGGCCTCGAGTTTTGTCGGCACGCTGCCAGCAAACGGGTTCGCTCCCGTTCCCGCAGGAATGCTTTGACCCGAAGTGCTCGAAACGGAAGTCGAATACGTTTGCGCCTGACAAATGACTGCTCCACAAATCAAGGCTTTCGCGCAGAGAAGACGCAGCGCGGTTCCTGAAGGAACCACAAAAACCTCCTTGACTTCGGATGTCTCTCGTATCAGTGCTTCGGTTTGACTTTCGCCGTAAACGCTTGCAATCGAATGCTTCCGTCCTGAATAACAAACGTATCGCTGGCAACCTCATAGGAATTGTCCGCTGTTTCCGAGGTCCAAACGATGTGCGCGTATTCCCCCTCGATTAATAGCTGCTTTCGGGCAAAGGACGTACCAGGTTTAGCGAACTCGGCGAACATGGTTGCAAATACGGGTTTAATCGCACTCGGTCCGCGCAGTGCTCCTTCAGGCCCAAAAAATACCGCGTCCGGTGAGTAGTCTGCCAGTACACCATCAAGGTCACGATCGGCGAAGCACTTCAGGTGGTGATCGAGAACTTCCGTTGTTGATCTCATGGTGATCTCCTAATCAGCAGATAAGCTCTGAGTCAACCGAACGTGAAATGAAAGGGGCTGAACGACTTCATTCGTGGTCACAATGGCGCTGGCGTAGTTTGGGAGATAAGGGAAGGCTTAACGTCCAAGTGCCCGTCAGATGTGCGCGAAGCTCCTCCGTCCCGTCCACCCGTCGTGTGGGCTTTTGCGGTGTAGAGCACTCTTTCGATCTGGGTAATGCTCATTCGGGTTCTCCTTAGATTAGAAAATTGCGCTATCCGATTCGTTCGGGTTTGATTCAGTACCCGGCTTGCGATTAAGCCAGAAGAGTTGCCTCGACTCTATTAGACGAAGGTATTGATCGATACCTTCGTATAAGTCGGCCGCATTTGCTGGTTGAAGGAACCGACTCCGGAACCTCGGGCAGGAATACTTGGGCACGTACGACATTGCGCTTAAAGTGGTATCCTGAGTCCCATCGTTCTTGTCCTCACCCTACATCGCGACGGTCGAAACTGGGCAAGTCAATGTGACTAGAACCTCTCGCGCGACCACGTAGCGCGTTCGGGTCTATTAGGAGGAATCCAGAATGATCTCGGCTCCCATCCGTTTCGCTGGCTCAACTCTTAGGGATCGAGCTCACATTTGTGCTTTCTTCAATAGCCCCGGCGAGGCGTACCGCGTGCTCCTTCCCTTCCTCAAAGAAGGCCTGCCTTTCTTCGTACCGCCGGACGAGTTCCTGCGTGAACTTCGTGAACCCAGGGATCATCCAAGTAGCGCAGCCGCGGCGGCCTGATATGGAAGGGCTACTCGAAGATCCAGCCCAGGACATCAAGCGCCTTCAGCGCTGCATTAATGATCTGATCAGCTTGCTTGCTCTGCCGGCTATGTGGAGCAGTGACCAGCCCTCGCAGATTGTTCATATCCTGCTCGACGCTCTCCTCCGTATGCTCAGTCTGGACTTCACTTATGCACGGTTGAAAGATTGCGTGGCCATAGTTCCGATCGAGATCCTGCGCATCGCTGACTCGTGCAAATTGAAAGTGACCCCGCAAGAGATCGGCGGGATGGTCAGCAACTGGTTCGAAGGCGATGGCCAGAAACCGTTGCCGTCCATGCGGGACCGATTTCGAGATAAAGAATTCTCGAGGCTGCCTGTGCCACTGGGTGTACATGGTGAGATCGGCATGATCGTAGCAGGTTCTGGCCGTGCGGATTTCCCTAGGCAGACCGAAAGCCTTCTTCTGAGCGTAGCCGCAAATCAGGCCTCCACCGCAATGCGAGAGGCAAGGCTCCTAAGCGAACAGAAACGCATTGCCAACGAACTCGATCAGCGCGTAGCAGAACGAGCCAGTGCACTTGGCCAAGCGAACGAGGAACTGAGGAAGGAAATTGACGAGCGGAAGAAAATCGAGGAGCGGCTGAGAGAGAGCGAAGCAGCCCTGCAGAGAGCATTCAATGAAATCAAGAAGTCAGAGGCCAAATTGCGGCAGGTGATTGATACCATCCCCACACTGGCCTGGTGCAATCTGCCGGATGGTCCGAACGAGTTCCTCAACAAAGGTTGGCACGAGTATACGGGTCTGTCTCCGGAAGAGTCGCATGGTTGGGGCTGGCAAGTTGCGTTCCATCCGGAGGACTTACCACCGTTAATGAAAAGATGGCAAGAGTTGTTGGTTTCAGGAGAACCAGGCGAGATCGAGGCGCGTCTTCGCCACTATGACGGAGTCTATCGGTGGTTTCTTATTCGCGCGGAGCCATTACGCGACGATGCAGGCAAGATCGTCAGGTGGTACGGAACAAGCACTGATATCGAGGATCGCAAGCGGGCTGAGGAGGCGCTGAAGGCCAGCGAACGCGAATTTGGTCTAATCATTAACACAATCCCGGCAATGGCGTGGTCGGCGCGCCCTGACGGATATGCGGAATTCTTCAACCAGCACTATCTAGCCTATGTGGGACTCCCCTTGGAACAGTTGCAGGGATCAGGCTGGACCGTTGCGGTTCATCCGGACGATCTAGACGCTGTGGCCGGAACCTGGCAGTCGATTATGGCCTCTGGTAAGCCGGGAGAAGGCGAAGCTCGATTGCGGCGTTTCGACGGTGAGTATCGATGGTTTTTGTTCCGTGCCAACCCCATGCTCGATGAATCGGGCAACATCTTGAAATGGTATGGGACTAACACCGATATTGACGATCGGAAACGGGCAGAAGAACAGTTGTGGCGCAGTGAGGCCTTCCTCGCGGCAGGTCAGAATCTGAGTCGCATCGGCAGCTTCTCTTGGAAGGCAGCAACGGACGAAATCACGTGGTCAGAGCAGCTCTATCGCATCTACCAGTTTGAGATCGGAGTGCCCGTGACGCTCGAACTGATCCGTACTCGTGTGCATCGGGAAGACCTCACCTTGTTAGAGAAAATGATCGAACAGGCACGAAACGGCAGGAACGACTTTGAATGGCAGTACCGCTTGATGATGCCGGACCAGTCGATCAAGTATCTACATGCGGTCGCTCATGCGACTCGGGACCAGGATGGTCAGCTGCAGTACATCGCGGCGGTTCAGGATGTTACGGCGCGCCGCATGTCGGAAGAAGCTCTCGGCAAGGCGAGGTCGGAACTCGCTAAGGTAGCAAGGGTAACGAGCCTGGGAGTGTTAACCGCGTCAATCGCACACGAAATTAATCAGCCTCTTTCCGGCATCATCACCAATGCCGGCACGTGTCTGCGGATGCTCTCTGCCGACCCCCCCAACGTTGAGGGCGCGCGCGAAACTGCCCGGCGCACGATTCGCGATGGCAACCGGGCCTCTGACGTGATCACGCGACTGCGAACGCTTTACAGCAAGAAGGACCCTCAACCCGAATTGATGGACCTGAATGAGGCTGCCCAAGAGGTCACGTCGTTGTCGCTGAGTGAGCTACAGCGAAACCGGGTCATTCTCCGCCAAGAATTCGCAGAAGACCTCCCGCCCGTGAGAGGAGATCGAATCCAGCTTCAGCAGGTCATGCTGAACCTGCTACGGAATGCTTCGGACGCGATGAGCGCCGTTGACGATCGCCCGAGAGAGTTAGTTATCCGAACTGAACGGGATGACGGCGACCGAGTACGCCTTAGCGTGAAGGATGCGGGAGTCGGTTTCCCGCCTCAAGCCTCGGACAAGCTCTTCGAAGCTTTCTATACAACGAAAACCGATGGTATGGGAATTGGCCTATCGATCAGTCGATCCATTATCGAAGCTCATCATGGACGCCTCTGGGCGACACCCAATGATGGACCCGGAGCTACATTTTCGTTTGCTATCCCTTGTAGACTCGAAGGTTGGGCGAGCGGCGGAACTGGTGTCAATCGGTCTGATCCGGCAACGAACGCGGCATGATCTGGGCCGTTGCTTATAATCGGCGGAAAACAATACTAAAGTACAATGGACGCCCTTTATGGAGTCGAGCATTATTTTGTCATGGAGTTCCATCAGCGAAGCATCGCCACCGAACGTCCGCTTCTATCCGTAGTTGATGATGATGAATCGGTGCGCGAGTCGCTGCCTGACTTACTGAGGGAGTTCGGTTTTGCTGCGCGTGCGTTCTCATCGGCAGAAGAATTCCTGGCATCCGACAGCGTCGGCCAAACAAAATGCTTGATCCTCGACGTAGCGATGCCGGGCATGACTGGACTTGATCTTCAACAGGAATTAAGGCGTCGTGGACAAAGAGTTCCGGTCATCTTCATCACCGCCCTGAAGGACGAAGCCATCCGGGAGCAAGCGCTCCAGCAAGGAGCCGTGAGCTTCCTGTACAAGCCCTTCAGCGACACGGCTTTGCTTGAGGCGCTCAATGCGGCCGTTCAGGTGAACTGAACGATCCTCCGCTCTCAAGGATCTTGGGGATATACTATGAGCCTTGCACAGCCACTCAGCTATCAAGTGGGGTCGGCGCTCATGCAGCCCGCATCACCGATCGTATTCGTCGTTGATGACGATGTGTCGGTGCGCGAGTCGCTGGAACTGTTGATCCAGAATGAAGGCTGGCACGCCGAGACCTTCTGCTCCGCACAAGGATTCCTCGATCATCCGCGAGCTGCTCTTCCAAGCTGCCTCATCCTGGACATTTCTCTTCCGGGCCTCAACGGCCTAGAACTGCAGCGGCGTGTAGCCGCCGAGCGGACCGACATGCCGATCATCTTCATCACAGGGCACGGCGATATCCCGATGACAGTCCGAGCCATGAAGGCCGGCGCGGTTGAATTCTTAACGAAACCTTTCAGTGATGAAGTGCTGCTGAACGCCATTCGGCAGGCGCTCCAACGCAGCCGCATGGCTCTTAGCCGCGAAGCGGAGATACAGGAACTCCGGAACTGTTACGCGTCGCTCACTCCTCGCGAACGGCAAGTTATGGCGTTAGTGGTTTCCGGCCTGTTGAATAAACAGGTTGCTGGCGAACTCGGCATCAGCGAGATCACGGTTAAGGCGCACCGTGGCAAAGTGATGGAGAAGATGAAGGCTGGATCTCTCGCTGACCTGGTCAATATGGCCGCTAAGCTGCGCGCGGCACGAGTGTCGGCTGCTAATCTATACAAAGAAGCAGTAAAGAACACCAAAGCGTGAGGGTCGGGACGGTGAAAAAGTCCATTGCGGCAATGGCCTCGCGATGGTTCCGCAAAAAAAGGTCAGCCAACGCTTGCCCACATCCGGACTCCTCGGCGCCGGTCGCAGCCAGCGTGAGACCGTTGGCTCCGATACATTGAAGCCCAGCTTTAGCAGCTCGCCGTGAAACCGCATGCGCTGGGCCAGCCAGTGGTGCTGGTTGAGTCCTCATCGGCTGGATTGTCAACGCCTTGGGTTCGCGCAGGGACCTCGTCCTGGAAAATCTTGCGCTTCGTCAGCAACTCCTCTCGTTGCATGCCAAGCGCCCCCGCCGTCGATTATCCGCAACGCACAAACTTGGGGTCGGATGTTCGTTCGCCTGTGTCCCTACTTCCCTTTTTCCGCGCGCCTCTGCTAGCTAAGCTAGCTGGACCAACCAAGTAACAACGGAGTACGGCGTGAAATCCTCCTTGCAAGGCTCCATCCCGGAAAGAAAAATGCCATTTTCTTGCTTAGGCCGTGGACTGAACGACCGAACGAACACGCTGGCTCAGTCATCGGCGTCGTTCTTCCAGAGGCTGCGCTGCACGAATGCAGCCGTGTGCTCTCCCGAGCGGGGCGCACTGCGGCGCACACCGACGAAACCGGAAGAAAAGGTAAGAGGAGACCCGACGGTGCGGTAGGTCGCAGTGCCGTCACTGTAAGGAACTTCCCAGATCAGCTGCTTGTGCGCGACCTGCGGATCGTGCTCCAGGTCGGCATAGCATTGGACCGGCGCACACCACACATCGTTGGCCGAGAGCAGATCCATCCAGTAGGCAGTCGGATGAGTTGCGAAGTGATCTGAAAGCCGTTTGTGTATCTCGTCTCGGGCGGCAAACATTTTCTCATTGGTATCGTATTGCGCTAACCAGTCCACCTTCAGAATCTGGCCGAGCTTGGGGCACGGAAACATCGCCAGCATCAGGTATCCGTCGCAGGTGGCATACACTCCGCAGGGCCCGGTAACGCCCGGATGTCCGATGTTTTCCCCCGGGCGCTCCATCGACTGATGATGGTTGAGAAATACGGTGATCTCCTGTTGCTGCACGGCCATCATGCAGGACAGCAGATCGACATCGACGCGCTGCCCTTCGCCGGTACGGTTGCGGTGCTGGAGCGCGGCCAGGATCCCGATGACAAGATACAGACCCGTAAACTGATCGGCGATTGCCACGCCGAACAGCAGCGGCGGATCGTTGCGCCGGCCGGTAAGCCACATCGCGCCGGTGAGTGCCTGCACGAGGTAGTCCTGTCCGGGCCGGTTCGCGTACGGACCGGTTCGTCCATATCCCGAAGCGCCCGCATAGATCAGTCGCGGATTCCTCTGGCGAAGCGTCTCGTAGCCAAGGCCTGCGCGTTCCATAACGCCCGGGCGAAAGTTTTCGACCACGACGTCGGCCTGCTCAGCGAGTTCGAGAATCCGCTTTCGATCCTCAGGATCATGCAGATCCACCTCCACGCTGCGCTTGTTGCGATTGAATGCAAGGTAGGCATCGGTTTCGCCGTGGGTACGCGTCATGAAAATCCCCCATTGACGCATCCACTCCCCACCCTTTTTCTCCAGCTTTAAGATATCGGCGCCGCAGTCACCCAGGATCTGGGTGGCGAGCGGCCCTTGCAGAAGGGCAGTGAAATCCAGAACTCGTATGCCGGACAGCGGTCCGGCAGCGTCATGCGTGTGATGGCCCATAACTCCTCTTCGTCAGGACTTCGGCTCCGCAGCAAGCCAATCCGGCAGGAGTGATTCGACCAGCCGCCCGTACTCAGAGAGGCAAGCCTCGGCAGAGAGCTTTCCCGACCAAATGCACTGGTGGATCACTTCACCTGCAAGAGGCTGAAAGCTGCGGTGGCCGGGCACTCGCGGGCGAACGAAAGCCTGCTCCATGCTGTTGCGCGTTGCCGCAAAGAAACCTCGCGTTTGTTCATTCACGACAGGAGAAATCCACGCGGCCGCATGACCGGGCTGACCGCCGGCGCGGGCGTACAACCCCGACTGCACTTCGGGGGCGGCAAGATACCGCGCCAGGTCCGCAGCCAAATCCCGATGCGCCGAGCGCGCCGACAGCGCAAGACCGACCCCGCCGAGAACCGACCCTAGTATTCCGGACGACTGGCGGGGCGCGTTGTGAAAGCTCAGCCGATGCGGCCGGAATCCCGGCCTCGAGTAATTCGAGTAGCCGAACATCAGTGGAACATAGAGGATGGCGTCGGATTGAGACATGCGGTCCGACATCGCGATCGGGTCATCAATGCGGGATCCGGGGTGGACTAGCTTCGCCAACCGGCGTAGGAACTCCAGTGACTGAAGGCCGGCGGCTCGGTTCACGGGTCTGCCCATCGGCCAGAAATCCCTTCCGGCCAAGCTGACCCCGACGGAAAGAAACGCGCAATACGCATGGTTTGGACTGAGCGGAAGCGCAATCTGATGGGGACCTCCGCTGCATTCCGCAGCCAGTTCGGCAACCAGTTCCCATGTGTCGGGGAGTGAGCCCAGACGCGCGCCAGCCCACAGATCTTCACGTACAGCGCTGACCTGGCAGGCCGCGTCAATAGCGAGTGCCCACTGCTTCCTGCCCCACCCGTAAGACGGATAACTGGGTCCGACACTGTGGGCAGCCTGGTCTTCCAGGTAAGTTGGGCCCACCCAGTCATCGACGGGCACGATAAGGTCCGAGGTCGCCGCGAAGCCGACAAAGGGATGGTCAATCAGAACCAGGTCGTAAGCCGTGGCGAGTTCCTCGAGGGGCTGATCCTCAAACTGCTTCAGCGTCCGGGCGTCCCACTTGACCGCGATCGCGTGCTGCGCGGACCACTCCGCAGCAACGGCCTCCAGCGGGTCGCGCGCCCGGGGATGGTCCCATGCTATCCCGTGCAGTGTCGTAGGTTCACTCACAGTACGCCGTGGGCCGACAGGGTCAAGATCGGCCGCCCGTTCATCGCTGGGCCTGCCGAGTGGCTTGGATCTTCGCGGGATCGCGATAGAGCACGGTCTGAAGGTGCTCGCAGTAGAGCACCAGCTCGCCCTCGTTCTTGAACACCTCGTACTTGGCGCGCGTGAGGCCCCGGTCCGGGTATTTCGGCTCCTTCGCCAAGTTTGTGCGGATGGTGTAGATCGAGTCGCCAATGAACACTGGCTTGATGAAGCGCAGGCGATCATAGCCGTAGGAAAAGGCCTGCAGCCAGTTCGTGGCTACCAGTCCGATCCCCGCGCTGAATACGAAAGCGCCGGCCACCAGCCGGCGCCCAAACAGGCCCTCCTCTTTTGCGAAGACTTCGTCGGCCACGTAGGGATGCAGGTCCACAACGAGGGTGTTGAAGGCCATGCTTTCGCCTTCGGAGATGGTGCGCCTGATGGTGCGAAGGCGCTGGCCAATCTCGAAATCCTCCCAGTAAAGGTCTTCACAGCACCACAAGGGTATAGCTGCGTGCTCGGCAGGGAATTTGGCTTCGTACATGGTGTTTTCCGTTTGCTTGAACAAGGTTATTTTCCCGGATAACAGCGATTCAGGCCTTCCTTCAACGACCCCCGGCCAGCAGGAAATTCGTCTTGCCTTGTTCTGTATGTCAGAATATCTTCCTGCAATGCGGTACTCTATGCGCGCGCCGGAATACTGTCAAGCGCGCTCCGTGGAAAGGACTTCTGCCATATGGCATACTTTGAATCTTCGCCCGCGACCGCGATCCCGGTCTGCTTCCTCGGCAACTTCATCCCCCTGGGCACCAGGGGCGCAACTCTGCGGACCTGGCTGGCGCTGGTAATCGTGTCTTGCATTCAAGTTGCGGCCGCCCAGGAGAGTCCCTCCGTTCCGATCGGTTTGGATTCCCTCACCCAACTGGATCGTCTGCCACTGCTGCGCCGCGGGGTCTGGTTTCACTCGGTGGGCAGTCAGGATGTAACCGGCGGAAACAGCGATGGATTCAACGCAGAGTTCAGTAACCAGCATGTCGAAAATGGACGTTACGTGTTCCTCGACACTCGAGGTCCGAGTTGCGTGCAACTCTTCTGGGCTTCCCGCGTCAACGTATTCACGGATGAGTTGGGTTTCGACGGGGACCTGGCTATCGAGACCCGGCGGGGCGGAAAGCAGGCAACCTATCTCCTGCCTTTTGGCGACCTGTACTCGGGAAAGCGCGCGCCCTTCCTGCCGCCGCTCGTTCAGGACGAGCGCGGCGGCCATGGTTCCTCCTGGAGCTTTGTGCCGATCTGTTCGGAAGATGGCATCAAGATATCCACGGACAAAGGCGGACCGATGTTGTTTTATGAAATCTATTATCACAGTTTTTCTCGAGGCACAGGGGTCAACGCCTTCACGCCGAAGCTGGAGCTGGGACCCGCCCTGGAACGCTGGGCGGCAGTCGGCCAACCGCTGGATCGTCGCCCGTCAAGATCCGTGACTCGTGAGCTCGAGCTGCCGGCCGGGGCGATTGTGCCGATTTGGACATCATCCGCGCCGGGCACCGTTACCGCGATCTATCTAAAGCTCAGCCAGCTCAGCTATCAGGCTCTGCGGCAAGTGAAAATAAAAGCGTACTGGGATGGCGAGCTGGAACCCTCAGTCAACTCGCCGCTCGGTCCGTTCTTTGGCACAGGGTACTGGCCGGTTCCTGATCCTCCTGGAGCAACCCCGCGTTATGGGTTCACTCCCCTCGCCTCGAAAACCGGCCCTGTCGAACTTGGCAGGGTGGAAACTCGGTCGCTGCCTGTGGGAGCTACAAGGGACGGCTTCTACAACTTCTTTCCCATGCCGTTCTTCCAATCGGCGCGCCTCGAGCTGGTGAACGAATCGGACACGCTGCTGTCTGGCGTCAAAGTGGCAGTGCACAGCGTAGCTGGCAGGCCGGCGCCGTCAAGCGCGCACTTCCACGCGCGGTGGCGGGAAGAGAATCCAACCCTGCCCTATCACGACTACACTGTGCTTGAAACTCGTGGGCACGGGCATTACGTGGGGGCGGTGGTAGTCATGTCCTCCATCAACTACGACCCCGGCAAGCGCGGCCAGGCGCAGCGCTGGCACCTGGAGGGTGACGCGCGCTTCTACCTCGACGACAAGCGGACATTCGACGGTGGCAGTACCGGCACCGAGGATTACTTCATGGGGGGCTGGTACGACGTCGGCACGATGGACAAGGTGTTTTCCTTCCCCGCCAATGGTTACCCCGTGCACGATATCGATTCACAGGACCACACGGTGATGTTTCGCTTTCACTTGACCGACCTGGTTCCTTATTACCGCTCGTTCCGCTTCGCGTTGGAGCATGGGCCGGAAGGGAACCTCCCCACGGACTATTCAGGCACTGCTTTCTACTACCAGGTGGATACACCCGCCTTGGAGTTCACCGATCAGCTAACCATAGGTGACTTGCGGAGCGAGCAGTCCCACGCCTACTTCCCCAGCAAGATCAGTTGGAAGGGTTGCCGCGACTTACCCTTCGAAGGCGATCGTCAGATTGTTTTCACCAATGCCTACAAGGCCGACTTGAAGGGTGCGACCCATGAGAGCCTCAGCGAAACGGTTCACGCGTGCGGCCAGCGCGTCCGGGGCGCCATTGAATTTACGGTTTCGGTGCCGGCAGCCAATCAGGGCTTGGAGCTCCGCCGGATGCTGGACTATGCATCCGCGGATATTGCCGGCCAGGAGATGGACAAGCGACCTAGGCTGCTCATCGCCCCCAGGGAAGCGGCACAGGTCTTTGTGGACGGCCAGAAGGTTGGCGAATGGTATGCGCCACCCCGGCACGCTCGGTTGGCGTGGCTCGAAGATGAGTTTGAAGTCCCTGGCAAGTTTACTGCTGGAAAACGGAAAGTCAGGATTCGGCTCGAAGTCATGCCGGGAACTTCCTGGAGCGCATTCCAGTATCGCGCGTACAGCTATCGCTGAGCGCGAGTGGCTCAGGAGTCTCGGACACGATCCTTGACAAGGGCTGTTTCTGGAATTGAAAACGTAATAACCTTGGCACGGTCTGCGGCCTAGGAAGGATCGAACGTGAGATAGTCAACCCCGGTGCAACGGTTGCTCTTCGCCTTGGAGGAAATTATGCTTCGCTCACTATTCCTGGTTGTTCTTCTCGGGATGTTTGCGGGACAGCTTCAAGCCGCGGTAAGAGTAGAAAAAATCGAATACAAGGGCTGGAGAAACTGCTATCGGGTCAGCAACGGAAATATAGAGCTGGTGGTGACGGCCGATGTCGGTCCCAGGATCATCCGGTTCGGCTTCGTGGGCGGCCAGAACCTGCTTAAGGAATTCGCGGACCAGCTCGGTAAAGGTGGCGAGGAGAAGTTTCAGCTGCGCGGAGGCGATCGGGTATGGAAGGCCCCGGAAGACGCAGTGGCCACCTGGGCGCCGGATAATGCACCCGTCGAGGTCATTCTCACTCCGACGGGATTAGTTGCTCGAGCTAGGGTCGAACCGCTTACCAAGTTGCAAAAAGAGATCGAAGTCAGTATGGCGCCCGAGGGTGCAACTGTTACGCTCTCCCATCGCATTACGAATCAAAACGTCTTCCCTCTGGAGTTTTCCGCATGGGTGCTCACGATGATGGCTCCTGGGGGCCTGGAGATCACGGGGTTCCCGCCGCGCGGCAAACACCCGACGCATCTGGCCCCGACCAATCCACTGGTGATGTGGGCGTACACGGATCTTGCCGACAAACGCTGGACGTTCACCAAGAAATACTTGACCCTGCAGCAGGACGCGAGCAGCCCGGAGCCGCAGAAGCTGGGAATGTTTAACCCGGATACCTGGTCTATGTATCTGCTGAACGAAGAAGCGTTTCTTAAGCAAGCGAAGGCCGAGCCTGCCGAGGCCTATCCGGATTTTGGCTGTTCATTCGAAACCTTTACCAACCATGAATTTCTCGAGATGGAGACTCTGAGCCCGCTGAGCAAGGTCCTTCCCGGCCGCACGGTCGAGCAGGTGGAGCATTGGAGCCTGTATCGCAAGGTCAAACTCCCGGAGCTGACAGATGAAGGGATTGACCATGTGGTATTGCCGCTCCTGCAGGCGGCACGGCCGAGCAACTGACCTGAGAACGCCTGCATCGGGCTTGTGCCTGCCCCGAGCCTCATTCGCAGACTGATCTCAACACTACGCCGGCTGCACCGCCGGGGCAGGCCGGTACCCGCGAACTGCGAAGTAGAAAATGAAAGCGTGACAAAGCAGCGGGAGGACAAATGCCCTCTGAATGTTTCCCGCATCGGACACCAGCCCCATCATGGCGGGATAGACCGCTCCCCCAATGATGGACATCACCAGCAAGGAAGAACCAAGCTTGGTATATGGACCCAGACCTTTCAGACTGAGAGCGAAGATCGTGGGAAACATAATGGAATGGAAGAAGCCGAGAAACACAAGCGCCCACACCGGAGCGCTCCCCGAGGCGGCCAGAGCGATGGTGAGGCAGGTCAGTGCGCTGCCAGCAAACACGCCCAGCAGTCTGGCGGGGGCAACCTGCTTCATCATCGCCGAACCCGCCAGTCTCCCCAGCATGAAGCCGAGTACATGAAGTTGCAGATAGCGCGCCGCCACTTTTTCGTGGGTGCCAGGAACCGCAAATTCGGCAAAGCGAATCATGAAACTTGCCACCCCGACCTGGGCGCCGACGTAGCAGAACTGGGCCACCACTCCTTTGAGAAGGTGCGAGAACCGCCAGATTCCTCTCAACTTCACATCCGCGGTTGGAGAGGCTTGGGTTGGTTCGCTTTCTCGAATCTCCGGCAGATGCACGCAATAAATAAGGATGGCAACAAACAGAAATATGGCGCTAATCACCAGGTAAGGGCCCCTTACCATGTTAGCTTCCAGGATGCGGTAATTGAGCAACTGCTGAGGAGTCATGGCGGCGAGTTCGGCGGGCGTGTGCTCGATGCCGGAAAGGATGAATCGAGCGCCAAAGAAGACGATCATCACCGCCCCGACAGAATTGAAGAACTGTGCGAAATTGAGCCGCCGCGCGGAAGATTCCTCCCGGCCCAGCACGGTGATATAGGGGTTGGCCGCGACTTCCAGAAACGAGCCGCCGCAGGCCATCACGAAAATGGCGAGCAAGAAGAATGCGTACACCCGAATCGAAGCTGCGGGGATAAACAGAAAGGCGCCAGAAGCGTACAGGAGCAATCCAGTCAGAATTCCCTTCTTATAGCCCAAACGCTGCATCAGCCAGCCCGCCGGCAGCGCGGCGAGAAAGTAACCGCCAAAAAAGGCCGACTGCACAAGCGAAGATCTGAAGTCACTGAGGCTGAACGCCTTCTTGAGGTGCTGGATCAGAATGTCATTAACATTGACACCGATTGCCCATAAGAGGAACAAACTGGTGACCAGGATGAACGGCAGCAGGTATCGCCGTTCGGTGATTGACGCCGATGAACTCACCGGTAGCCTCCTTTAAGTAAGGTCGCGGTCCAGGTGGACGTATCCGCCATCTACATGCGGATGCTGGCCGGTAATGTGCCCTGCGCCCGGCGAGAGCAGGAATATTACTATCGCGGCAATTTCTTCCGGAGTGGTTATTCGTTTCCCCGGGGGGATCTTGGAGACCATCATTTTCAGTTTCTCTTCTGGATTCGGAAACGAGTTGAGCCACGGCTGGTATAGCGGGGTCATAACCTCGGCGGGAAGAACGGCATTCACTCGTATGCCGTAAGGCAACAACTCAGCGGCCCACTCTCGAGTTAAGGCCAGAATTGCGCCCTTGGCGGAGGCGTAGCCGGACGTCCCGTCTTGTCCGGTGAGCGCGACTTTCGAGCCGATGTTCACAATGCTTCCGCGAGATTGCTTAAGGTGCGGCACCGCGAAGTGTGCCATGTTGAAATAGTGCAGAACATTGCGCCGCAGGGAATCCAAGTATTCTGGCGGACTGCCGTGCTCGAGTCCGATCCGGTCATTGACTCCAGCATTGTTCACGAGCGCATCAAGCCTCTTGAAATCGCGGACGGTTTGGTCTACGGCTCGGCAATTCTCGGCTGCGGTGAGGTCGGTCGAGATGAGAAAACAGCGGTGGCGGCGCTCTACCAACTCGCCGGCCAGAGCCTCTCCCGCAGCCGTATCCTTATCAACGAGCACCGCGATAGCTCCTTTTTCGCACACTCCGCGGGCTATCGCCGCCCCAATACCCTTCGCACCGCCGGTGATCAGGATCATTTTGTCGTCCAACTGCAGATTCATACGTCGCCTTTCAAGCGATAGCAATCGAGTGCGTTCAAGCCAAAAACTTGCGCCTGCTGGTCAAGGGAAAGGCTTGAGGTGTACGTCCGAATCACCTCACCGACCTGGCTGTAGCTGCCGGCCAGCAAGCAGGCTGGCCAATCCGATCCGAACATGAGGCGCGCGCAGCCGAATGCGTCAAAGACGACATCAAGATAAGGAGTAAAATCACGGTTTTGCCAATTGCGCCAGTCAGCCTCGGTGAGGAGGCCAGATATTTTGCAATAGACATTCGGACCGGAGGCCAGCGTCCGAATGTGCTGGTTCCAGGGAGTTAACTCAGCGCTGCGAATGTGCGGCTTGGCCAGGTGATCGAGGACGAAACGTTGCCTCGGAAACTTGGCCACCAGTTCGATGGCGGCGGGCAATTGTTTCGTATAGATAAGAATGTCGTAGGTAAACCCGAACCCTTCGAGATTACCGATTCCGCGGCAGAATGCCGGCTTGAGCAGGAAACGATCGTCGGGTTCCGACTGTACGATATGGCGGAAATCGCGCAGCTTTTCGAATTGTGAAAGGCGCTCGAGATCCCGGGGCAAATCGTCTGCACACAAGTCTACCCAGCCGACGACTCCTTTGATCTCGCGATGCGTCCTGGCGAGTTCAAGCAGAAAGGTCGTCTCCTGCACCGATTGATCCGCCTGAACCGCCACGCAGCCGTCCATGCGGTTTGCCTTCAAGATTGGCAAGAGATCATCGGGCATGAAGTCTCGCCTGAGGACGGACATCTCCGGCGTCATCCAGCTATCTCTGCCTGGGTCATACCGCCAGAAGTGTTGATGGGAGTCGATCGTCAAACCGTTCCGTCACCCAAAACGATATCTAGTGGTTCCTCTAGCCAACCGTGTTAACCAACGTCCCGATGTCGCTGATTGTGATGCGAACCTCATCCCCGGCCATTAGGGTGAACGCGTCGGGTGGCACAATTCCAGTTCCGGTGAGCAGATAGCATCCGCTGGGGAAGCTGTTGTTTCGGAACAGATATCGGACAAGGGATGCCGGATCCCGTTTCATCTGAGCGAGAGTGGTGGCGCCGATAAACGCCTGTTCTCCGTTGCGAATGATCTCGAGGCGGATTTCCGTCGAGGAGTGCGGCGGCTCCTTCGAGACCAGCACGCAGGGCCCCAGAGCACAACAGCCATCCCAGATTTTGGCTTGGGGCAGATACAGCAGGTTCTCACCCTCAATGCTGCGCGAACTCACATCATTTCCGACCGTATAGCCGACGATGGTGCCCTTGGGCGTGATGAGCAAAGCCAACTCAGGTTCAGGCACCGACCAGGTTGAGTCATCGCGAATCGCAATCTTGGCTTTCGGCCCGACCACTCGATGAGGTGTGGCTTTGAAGAAAAGCTCGGGACGATCCGCATCGTAGACCCGATCATAAAAATCGCTGCCGCCCAGCAGTTGAGAGTCCTTGATGCGAGCTTCCCGGCTGCGATGGTACGTCACTCCCGCTGCCCATACTTCCTGGCTTCCGATCGGAGCCAACAAGTGACCGAGCACGTTCGGGCTGGTGTCCCGTGCCTTCCCGAGACCCTGCGACAAATATTCGCAAAGATCATCCCGCCCGGCCAGAGAGTCCCACCATTCGTTGCTGAGGTCAGTGCCAAGACCGCAGAGCCGACCATCTGCTTCCAGAACCGGCCCCCATTTTGTCCGATAAAGCTTCATGGTGTCTCAACCCCAGAGAGACAGTCGCGACCAGCGGCCTAATTTCGACCGCAGATTCTCTTGACAAACGGCAAAGAGAGACGATTATATCTTAGCTTCCGTATTGCGGTAACGTGTTCTGTTATACGGGACAACCCCAGAATCGCAGGATCGAGCGAGAGCCAGTGACGGCCATCCGCATTTGCTTTACCGGCGACTCCATCACGCTGGGCACGGGTGATGAAACCACGCTGGGCTGGCCGGGGAGGCTGGGCCGGGCGGCCTGGTCACAAGGACACGAAGATACGGTGTACAACCTGGGCGTACGGGGTGAGACTTCCGCGGACATCCGCTTGCGCTGGAGAAACGAGGCCGCCCGGCGCCTGCCTTCGACGATGAATTGGGCTCTGGTGTTTGCCTTCCAATCTGAACGATTGTGCGGTGGAGAACAACGTGAAGCAGAGAGTAGCCCTGGAGCATCTGTTCGTCGGACCCCTCCCTTTGAAGGGAGCGGCGTGCGTACCGTAGTTACATTTCCCAATTGACCAGACTTCACCAATCCGGCGTTCCGGATCCACCCCGCGGGCACGCGCAGCAGCCTGCTTCCCCCGCACTCCCCCCACAGGAAGCGACGATGCGGTCTCGGCTGGCCTGGCTGCTGCTGGCTGTTCTGTTTGCCGGGTCAGTGCTGAATTATCTCGACCGTGCGGTGTTGGGAGTGGTCATGCCCCAGGTGCGCCACAGTCTCTCCCTTTCCAACAGCGACTACGGCCTGGTGATTCATGCGTTCCTGCTCCTCTATATGATTTTCTACGTTGTCGGCGGAGAAGTGGCCGACTGGTTGGGATGCCGCCGCAGCTTTGTGGTCAACGTCATCGCCTGGTCCACCGCGAGTGTACTGCAGGCGCTTTCCCAGGGGTTGGCCAGCTTGTGCGCCTTTCGCGGCTTGTTGGGCGCAGCCGAAGGCGGGTTCTATCCCACCGCCATGCGCGGCGTTTCCGACTGGTTTCCCACTTCGAATCGCGCCAAGGCAGTGGGCATTCTGCTCTGCGGTTTGAGCGTGGGGAGCCTGGTGGCTCCGCCCGTGGTAGCTGCGATCACTCTCCGCTTCGGATGGCGGGCCGCGTTCTTGGTCACCGGAGCCTTGGGGTTCCTGCTCTTGCCACCATGGCTGTTCTTGCAGGCGCGTGCGGAACGCTTTTTCGGCAGAACCACGGCAATCCCGGCCAGGCAGCAACCATCCGGTTCCCGCCGTGGCGGCCAGGTTGAAACCTCCATCTGGCGCGCGGTCCGACAGAAGAAGTATTTATTCCTGCTGGCTGCGCGCAGTATCACGGACGCAATCTGGTTCTTCTACCTTTTCTGGATACCGGGCTACTTCCAGGAGGTTCGAGGATTCAACCTGGCTGCGGTGGGACGCTACCTGTGGATTCCTTACTTCTTTGGCGACACCGGCGCGTTGGCCGGAACCTGGATCAGCAGCGCGCTGGTTAGGAGGGGAGTCAGTCTCGACGGCAGCCGCAAGGCGGTCTTGGTTCCGTCCGCCCTGCTCGGCGCCTGCACCGTCTCCACCTACTACCTGGACGGCCAGATGGCGGCGCTGGCGGCTTTGAGTATTGCGCTGTTTGGCGTCTTCTCCTGGGCGGGCAATCTGCAAACCGCCATCACGGAAGTGATACCCCCTGAGCACGTCGCTGTCCTCTATGGAATTACGGGCGCGGTGGGAACGCTGACCGCCGCGATCTCCCAGCTACTCATTGGACGGGTGGTCGATCGCGTGGGCTACGAACCCGTCTTTATCGCCCTGGGGATCGGGGTTCTCGCAGCCCTGGGGCTCGTTTTTGCAGCCGGAGAGATTGTTCTGTGGCAGCCTGCTCCACCAGGGCAGAAGGAGACAACTCATGATGTCGAGGGGCATGTCGGTGATCCAAAACCAGAGTACGAAGCTGACCCCTGAACAGCAGCGGCGGTACGGGGAGCGGGGATACCACTACCTCCGGTTGCCTTCGGCGAGGCAGCGGCACGGGACCTGGGAGAGAAGTTCCTCGCTTATATGTAAGGAGAATGAGGAGCGCTTGAAGCATCTGTTGCCGCGCGAGAAGGTCGGCTATCTGGCCGAGACTCATTTTTTCCTGAAATGGGTGTACCGCATCGTGTCCCACCCTCGCGTGCTGGATGCCGTCGAGTCGGTGCTTGGTCCCAACATCCTGGTGTGGAACTCGCATTGGTTCCCCAAGTTTCCCAGAGATCGAGCTTATGTCTCCTGGCACCAGGACGCGACCTACTGGGGCCTGTCGCCGGCCAATGTGACGACCGCCTGGATCGCGCTTTCCGCGAGCACTCCAGAGAACGGGTGTCTGTGCGTGCTGCCGGAAAGCCATAGGCCGCCTTTGCTGCCGCAGCGGGAGACCTACGCCCCGGACAATATGTTGTCGCGCGGCCAGAAAATCGCGGTAGCGGTGGACGAAGCGCAGGCCGTGGACCTGCCTCTGCGTCCGGGTGAGTTTTCCCTTCACCACATCGGCGTGGTTCACGGTTCGGGACCAAACCGATCTGCGGTGGATCGAATCGGTCTCGCGGTACGGTACATTTCGCCGGACGTGGTGCAATCCGGATCCGAGCGTGAGCTGGTTCTACTGGTCCGGGGCCAGGACGAGTACGGCAACTTTGAGCTTGCCGATCCACCACAAGAAGACATGGCCTACGGCGAAAGTCGGGTGCACCACGAGGCCATGAGGCGCAAGGTCAGCAACCTGATGCCGCGGAATCAGCAGGCAGAAAAATGAGGGGCAGAGCCAGGTCCGGCCCACTCGGTTTGGAGACAAGAACTAATGAGAGCCGATAACTTCCACCAACCACACCTCCCATTGTGCCTGGGTGCCGTTCTGGTCGTTTTCTTACTGACCCTGTCCATGGGCACCGCTGCAGAAGAGCCGTTGCGCTCCCCTGCCGCCAAAGTCGAGACCTCCGCCATTCTGGCTTTTACGGAAGGGCCAGTCTATGCCGAAGACGGTAGCGTCTACTTCACCGAGATCGTAGGTAACCGCATCATGCGCTTGAAGCCCGGCGGCGGCGGAAGTCTGTTCAGCGGCGGCCCGGAAGTATTTCGTGCCCCGGCGGGACGGGCAGCAGGCCTGGCGTTCGACCAGCTCGGGCGCCTGCTGGCTGCGGAAGGGAACGGAGACGGAGGAAACCGGCGCGTAACACGAACCGAAAGGGATGGGACGATCACTGTCCTCGCCGACCGCTACCACGGCAAGCGGCTAAACAGTCCCAACGACCTTGATATAGACGCGCAAGGCCGTATCTACTTCACCGATCCGCGCTACCTCGACCGCTCTGACCTCGAGCAGGACAGAGATGCGGTCTATCGCATTGACCCGGACCGCACCTTGACGCGAATCATTGATGATGTCGAGCGGCCCAACGGCCTCGCTGTGTCCGCCGATCAGAAGACTCTGTACGTGGTGGACGACAATGACTCTCCCAAAGGCTCGCGCAAGGTTTACGCCTACGAGTTGAAACCGGATGGGTCGGTTGGAGGCCGGCGGGTGATTCACGATTTTGGCACCGGCCGCGGAGGCGACGGTGCCTGTCTGGACAGCCTGGGCAACCTCTACGTCGCGGCCGGGCGGAACACTCCCAATCTCCCCGCTGAGGACACTTCGGTGCCGGGCGGGGTTTACGTGTTTTCTCCCAGCGGGAAGCAGATTGACTTCATTCCCGTGGCGGCTGAGCCGGTCACCAACGTGGCGTTCGGAGACCCGGATCTGAAGACGCTCTACATCACGGCGGGACCGGCCCTCTACCACATCCGGCTCAATGTGTCCGGGTATGTCTTGTGGCCGCCTGCTTCGACTGCCGGCGTCAAGTAATTAGGAGCGGGCACGCCACCGGGCTTGGGACTCAGACCGGAATCAAAGAACCGGGCGAGCAAAAGCAAAAAATCTTCTTGACACGAGCTTCCCGCGTTTTATAAGTTTGTCCCGCATTTCGGTACTTGATTCTGTATTACAGAACACGCGATTCGCAGCCCAGTTACCGATTTCGGAGACGCGGATGAGGCGCAAGGGAATGGACGCCTTGCCGCTATGGGGTGCAGTTCGACAAAGCCAGGCACAGGCCGGAGGGGACGGGCAATGCCAACCGAACGCTTGACAGGGCATGGTCAACGTCATACAGTCTGTCCTCATGGTGGAATAAAGTTCTGTATTGCAGAACACCCAGACTTGCTGCGGGAGAGCACTCTTCCAACGGCGCGTGCAGGCCGTGCAATGCCTTCGGCCGTCCCGCAGGAGGCGAGTCTCGTTGCGACACCGTACACCAGAACCAGTTCTTTGCGGGGAGGGAAACATGCGGCTCAGGCGATTCGGGATCTTTCTTACAATCTTCGCGCTTTCGACCGTCAGTTTGGCCCAGCTCGATAAGGCGACGATCCTGGGAACAGTCTCCGATCAATCGGGAGCTGTCATACCCAACGCCAAGGTCGTTCTGCAAAACATGGGTACGTCAGTGGGAACTGAACTGACGACCGACGGAACGGGTTTCTTCATTGCGCCCGTGCTCTCCTTAGGAAAGTACAGAGTGACGGTGACGGCACCAGGATTCAAAACCTATCGCCAGGAGCGGATCAACCTCAGCGTAGCGGATCGGTTGAACCTTTCGATCGTCCTCCAGCCCGGCCAAGTAACGGAGACGATGACGGTGGAGTCGGGTGCGGAGCTGGTGCAGACCGCCACCTCAGCCCGGGGCGACGTGATCAACGAGCAACTGACCAAGAACTTGCCTCTCAATGGGCGCTCGGTCACCGATCTCATGCTGTTGGTGCCGGGCATGGTAGCCTCGGCACCACCGACGATCAATGGCGGAGCCGATGGCCGGTTGTTCCAGCCGGGATTGAAATACCTGGTGGACGGCGGCGATTCTTCGCAGATCGATTCCGACTTTGCCAGTGGCGGCTATCTGACCAACGCTCGAGTGAATCGGGTCAGTGTGGATGCGGTCGGCGAATTCCGCATGGTGACCGGCACCTATTCCGCCGAATATGGACAGTCTACCGGGGCGGTAGTCAACTTCATCACCAAGTCAGGGACCAATGCTTTCCAGGGGGGCCTTTTCGAATTCTTCCGCAACGAGCTCCTCGATTCCCGTCTTTACTTCAACCGTGCGCCGGACAAGAAACCTGCTTTCCGCCTGAACCAGTTCGGCGGCTCGCTGGGCGGGCCGATTGTCCGCGACAAGCTCTTCTTCTTCGGCAACTACGAAGGCGTCCGCCAGCGATCGGGAATCGCATTATCCCAGTATGTGTTCACCGGTGCGTACCGCGCCACGCTCGCACCCGAACTTCAGCCCGTGGTGGCGCAGATGCCATCGCCCAACGGGGCGGTGTCCCCCGTTGATAACCGGTTGGCCCTTTTCACGGAAGCAGTTTCAGACTCGCTTCGCGAAGACACTTGGACAGGAAAAATTGATTATCAAGCCAGCGCCAAGGATCGTGTCACATTCAGCTACAACGGGGATAATTCGTTTACCAAGAGTTTCTTTGGGGTGTCAGACGGGCAGTTCCGGCCCATTCCTTTCACCAAGCATCTGGTCAAATTGGGCTACACGCGGACCATCTCCACTACACTCCTGAATGAGGCCTCATTCGCCATCAACCGCTTGTCCTCCGACCCGGCCGGAGCGGGCACTCCGGAAGCTCGGGCCTTCCCCCAGACGACGTTTGTGGCCGGCGGCCTCAGTTTCGGAGCCGGCGGTTTGGCCACCGTTGGTCCTTCGACATTCGACTTGCAGGTGGATAACACCGCCTATCAGATCTATGATTCCCTGTCGTGGGTGAGGGGCCGCCACCAGCTCAAGTTCGGGGCCCAGATCGTCCGCAATCAGGACAACAAGGCAGTGCTGTTTCAGCAGTTTGTTCAGTTCTTGGGCATCAGCGGGCCCTTCGGCTTCGAGACCAATACACCGTTTTTCGCTTATACGCTAGGTTGGCCGCGAGTCGGCATGCGCGGGACCTACTGGGCGTTCTTTGTCAATGACGACTTCAAGGTGAGCTCCCGCCTGACCGTCAATGCCGGCTTGCGTTATCAGTACGACAGCACTCCTACCGAATCGCAGGGCCGCGTCGCCAACTTCAATCCCGCCACCGGGGCACTGGACAGGGAGGGCACTCCCATGCTGGATGCGCCCAAGACGAACTTTGGCCCACGCCTTGGGTTCGCTCTTTCACTCGATAGAAGTCAGCAAACGGTCCTTCGCGGCGGTTACGGTATCTTCTTTGCCAACCTGAATCCGGCGCTGGCGCAGTACATTCCCAGCAACCTCCCAGGCGTTGGGCAGAATGGCTTCGCTCTATTCCCTCCCGTGGGATTTCCGTTTCCGAACCTCGGCGGCGGGAGTGTCTTGCCGCTGTGGGCCATGAAGAAGGACTGGAGCGGAACCTATACGCAACAGTGGAACCTCGGTGTGCAGCGGGGACTCGGCAAGACGATGGTGTTTGAGTTGAGCTACATCGGGAACCGCGCCCTGCATGTCTTGACCGCCGGTAACGGACAGGAACTGAACCCCATCGACCCCACAACCGGCTTACGCCCCTACACGGCCTTTGCCAGCATTCAGATGCAGAACCCCTGCTGCAATGCCAACTACCACGGCTTGCAGGCAAGCTTCAGACGGCAGGCTGCCGCCTTCACCTTTGGAGCGCACTACACCTGGTCGCATGCGCACGATGAGAACACGCTTACCTTCGCTGCGCAGGCCCAAAACCCAGCTGATCTCACGCGCGGAGAATACGCCACCGCCGACTACGACGTGCGCCACAACTTTGTGTTCTATACCGACTACCAGGTTCCGAAGCTGGGCCATTTCCCAGCGTGGCTGGGAACGGGATGGTCGATCCGGGGAGTCACCACCATGCGCTCCGGACTCCCCATCACGGTGATCTGCGGCTGTGATCCCGTGGGCAACGGGTCTGCGACGGGAAGGCCGGATCTCGTGCCGGGCGTTCCCTTGCGCCCCGCCGACTATTCTGTCCCGGTCAACCAGATCAACCTCGCTGCTTTCACCACTCCGGTTGGACATTTCGGCGACGCCCGCCGCAACCTGCTGGCTGGACCGGCGGTCTATAACACCGACTTCGGGATCTCGAAGATGTTTCGCCTGACCGAGAGGCAGCGACTAGAATTCCGGGCGGAGATGTTCAACATTTTCAATACGCCGCAGTTCGCCAATCCGGAGGCGAACCTCGCGAGTCCGGCTACGTTTGGCCAGACCTTCAGCACGATTTCGACCAACGCGGGGTTCGGAACAAACCGGCAGGTGCAGTTTGCGCTGAAGTATAACTTCTGAGTGGGCAACTGCTGGGGCCGATAAGGTCAGGCTTGGGAGCCCTCACGCAGGAGAAGGCTCCCGAGCACCTACCCTGGCCGGGCAAGAGCGGCGGTTGTGAGCCGGGAAGGGCTAATGGAAAATGAAGACGCACTGTCCCGGCCTTCTCAGATCGGGTCGAGCGGATAACTGCAGAGAATCGCTTGGGGCCCTGGTGGAGCCGCTTTTCCATCACGACTCCTGTCGAGAAGGAGCTTGGGGTTGATGAGGCTCAAAGACAAAGTCGCGATTGTGACCGGCGGCGGATCCGGCATCGGGCATCACACCTGTCTGCAGTTTGCCCGTGAGGGGGCCAAGGTCCTGGTGGTAGATCTGCTGGGGGACAAGGCAAAGGACGTATCACGCCAGATCAAAGATCAAGGCGCTGTGGCGGAGCCGATGGCCGAGGACGTCTCGACGGAAGACGCCGCGAAGCGAATCGCGTCCCGTGCCGGGGATTTGTGGAAGCGCATCGACATCCTGGTTAACAACGCCGCGTCTTTCCATCACCGGACCGTGGAAGAGGCAACTGCCGCCGACTGGGAAGCGGTGCTTAAGGTCAATGTGCTGGGCACCAGCTTCTGCACCAAGTATGTGTTGCCCTACATGAAGAAACAGGGCAGCGGATCTATCATCAACATCGCTTCCATCAATGGACTGGTTGCCATGCCCACGGGGTGGACCAATTACAGCGCAAGCAAAGCCGCGATCGTGAACATGTCCAAGTCCATGGCCTATGACTATGCACCGTTCGGAATTCGGGTCAACTGCCTCTGTCCGGGCATGATTCATACCCCGGCCATGGTCGACCTTCTAAAGACGATGAACATGACCCGTAAAGAGGCGGAAGACAAATTTCTCGGGCCGCGCTGCATGTTGAAGCGCTTCGGAGAGCCGCAGGAGATCGCCGCTATCATTCTCACCATGGCTTCCGATGAAGCGTCCTATTTGACGGGAGCTACCATCGTCGTGGATGGCGGGTACACCAGCTGATATTTCGGCGAACCTATGCGGGCGTGCAAACTCTTACCGCTGCTCTGGTTTGGTGCAGTATCGCTGGCCGCCGTAAGTCCGAGCCAGCAGCCAGTCGTGTTGGAGAATTCGGAACTGCGCGTGGCTCTTTCCCCACGCGATGGCTCGCTGGTCAGCGTCGAGCGAAAGTCTGACAAGCAGTCGTACCTCGGGACCACCCCACAGGCAGGATGGTTCAAAGTTCAACTTCCCCTGCCGCATTGGGAAGGCCATACCGTGGCGGCCAAGGATGCCCCGAGCTTCACCATTGCCAAGCGGACAGCGGACGCGGCCGAGTTTCAGGTCAACGAGCTCTCTTCCAAAGAAGGACGCTACAAAATCTCGGCGCGGCTCGGGTTTCGCCTCGAGAAGGACAACCTCGTCTGTTCCCTGCGGCTGGAGAACGGTTCCAAGCAAGCGATCGACCGCATCGTCTTTCCGGTCGTGGACGTTCCTCCGGGCACCGACGGAGCGGAAGCCTTGCAGATGCCATACGGCGCGCCCTTCTCCACCTGGCCGCTGCGCCTGGTGTTCAGCCCGAATGAGATCCAGTCGACGCACAGTCCATTTGACAGCCTTGATCCGCTCGATCTCAAAGCGTGGTTCTTCACCGACCCCAAGATTCCGGTCAAAGGGATCAACTATCCGATGGACCTTCCCACAGCATGGTTCGCCTACGTCGCCAACGGGAAGGGTATTGGGTTTGACGTGCGCACCAAGGACTTCGAATTCCAAAAGCTGACCTTCGAGCGGCGCTTGTACCGCGACACCGTGTTGCGCGCCGCCAACCGCCTGGACTACGAATTCGCCTGGAACTGGTACCCGCTGGTGCGTCCGGGGAAGTCCTGGCAAAGCCCGGAGGTGTACATCAAGTTCGATTCCGGCGACTGGCACAGCATTGCCAAACAGCACCGCGACTGGCTACGTCCCTGGATCCGGCGTCCCAAAGTTCCCAAGGAACTGCAGGAGTCCATCGGCTGGATCAGCCGGGGCATTCGTTCGTTTGACGATATCCCGCGAATTGCCCAGCAAGGCGTTGAGGTCGGGGCCCCTTACTTCATCATCTACGGTTGGTCTGCCATTGGCCCTGCCGGAATGTCCTACAATAACTATCCCCGCCAAGAATTCGGTGGCATTGAATCGCTCCAGCGCAATCTACTGAAAGCCCGTGAGCTGGGGGCCTATCCGATGGCCTGGTTCAACGGCACGGTTACGGTCGAGACGAACTTGGGCCATCTCCAGATGGGGCATGCATGGACGGCCATTGACCGCTGGGGCGGGCCGGTGGAAGACGGGCGCTGGTCGTTCTTCGAGCCGTTTCAGATTGCAACCAATCAAGACAACGATTCGTGGTTCGAAGTAGACCCCAGTTCGGACGCCCAGAAGTATTTGCTGGACGAGGCCCGGCGCTTCGTCGAGGACTATCACTTTACCGGCTACGAAATGGACCAGGGCCACAAGAATTTCCTCAGCTACCGCGACCACTCGGAGAACTTTCGTCCCGAAGCCGCTTTCTCTCAGGGCTGGTCGGAATACTTCTCGCAGGCTGAGGAGATCGTGAAGAAGGCCAACCCGGCCGGGATCATGGTAGGCGAAAACCCGTCCGAACTGATGAACCAGTACGTAGATTCCACCTGGATTTTCGAAGGCGGCGCCCTGATTCTTCCTTCCCTCACCACGCTACGCTACAGCTGGCCCTGGCTGAATATGCCGGCGAAAGCGATTGCAACGGACCGGGGACACGCCAACCAGTGCTTCATGATGAATTCATACCTGGATATTTTCGATGATTTGTCGAAGTATCCGGACTATCTGGAACACCTGAAGCATCTGCATGGCTTGAAGAAGGAGGTTGCAAAGTATCTTTATCAGGGCGAATTCTCCGACGGAGAGGGTTTCTCGCTGGTTTCTGCCCCGCCGGGAGTGATGGCGAAGTCCTACCGGGAGCCAGCGGGCAAGTTCACAGCATTCGTCGCGATCAACACCGGAGCCACGCCGCGGGACGTTACCTTGAAACCGGAGCCGGAGATCGCAAGCAGGGCAGCTCACCACTATTTCCTGGATGGCCGGTCCGAGAACGAGCCGGCGGCGTCGGAGTTTCCGCTCAAGTTGGCCCCATACGACGTGCAGGTGTTGGTTTTTGAGTCGCAATAATAAGGAGAGTCGGTTGCGATCCTTAATACTACTTTCGGTGATGGCTCTGTCCCTGTCCATGCCCCTGAGCGCGGCAGATGCGCCTGCTGTCCTGGAAAACGGTGCACTCCGCGTCGAAGTGTCTGCCCAGAATGGATCCATCACGCGCATCCTCCATAAACGCAGCAACACGGAGTTGATTGACGACCTGAAGCGTACCAAGCTGTTTCGGCTCCTCATACCTGAACCCGGCTATCTGTCGCGTCGCATCAACTCGTGGGACCAGAAGCCGGTTTCGCTGGACGTCTCCGGCGAAACCCTCACTGTGAAGTTCAAGAACCTGCAGATCTCCCGGCAGAACTACATTTTTCAGGCGGGGACGGTGGACGTGCCTGAGGGGCAACGGCCCATCGAGGTAACGGTCACGCTTCGCCTCGAGGATGAGCACATTCTGAGTTCCATCGAAGTCACCAACCACAGCCTGGATGAGGTCACCGACGTCACGTTTCCTTGGATTGATGGACTGGTGCGCAGCTCCCACGGGAGTCCGCCGCAAGTGGTTCTGCCCTCGCTCTCGCAGCGTGTGCTCTCCAGTGCGCCAGAAATTCTGGTGGGCGAGCACGCGAAACCTTATCCCGCGCTTCTGGCTACCAGCTGGCTGAACTTCGGCAATGCCAGCCAGAGTATCGGCATCGAAGTGCAAGGGCCGCCCGAAACTGCCGATGCCTTCGTATCTCTGAACACGAATGGTTTGGAAGCCAACAGCCCCAGCGCCTGGGATACGCCCGATTTTCCTTACATCGCCTGGAATTTCTATCCCCATATCGGGGGTACGGTGTCCTGGAAGTCGCCGCCTGTGGTCATCCATGTGCACGGCTCGGACTGGCACACCATCGCAGCCGAGCATCGGGAATGGTATCGGCAGCAGAACCGACCTGACCGGGTATCGAACTTTGACCAAAGTGTCGGTTTTGCAACCTATCGACTGAAAAAAGATGACAACACCGTAAATTGGACATATGGCGAGCTGCCCAAGCTGGCCGAGGCCGCAGGGCAGGCGGCGATTCATGACGTGGTCATTGAGGGCTGGCGAGAGCGCGAAGGCCCGGGGAATGAATCGCCGTTCGCCGAACTGGCTGATCCCCGAATCGGCGGTGCGGCAGGCCTCAAGGCGGCGATTGCGAATCTCGCCGGACAAGACGTGAACCTGATCTTTGCCTTCCATCCGGCCGTAATGAATACCACCTCGGAGCCATATCGAAATTTCGGCCAACGCTGGACGGTAAAGACCCGTCGCGGAGCCAATCAGCTTCCCCCTGCTTATACCTTCTATACCTTCGATTACCCCTATCAGGAATACATCGCACATTACTGGGCCGTCGTCGATCCTGCCTCTCACGCGACCGACATGCTGCTGCGCGACGGGCAACGGCTCAGGGATGAGTACGGTTTCCGCAATCTCCTGCTTCGCAGCGTAGGACTGCAATCATTTCTCTCCTACAATCGCGAGGACCCAGTTCCTCCGCAGAAGGTCTACCTGGCCGGTTATCAGCGTTTCCTGGGTGGATTGCGGAAGCTGTATGGCAACGGGATCCTCATCATGGAAGGGTTCAATGACCTGGTGAATCCTTACGCAAATGGCGGCTACACCTGGAGTCAGACCGGCGACGCGGAAATCCTGGCATACAGCATCCCTTGGACACCATTCTCTAATGACGTCGAAGCCTTGAATTACGACCAGGCCAATGCCAGTTTCGCGCGCAAGATTTTGGTCAATCTGATCGTGGATGGCGGTGACGGGACCGTATCCCGCTATCCAGATTTCGCCAAGCACCTGAAAGCTTTGGGACAGCTGAAGGCAGCCGCGGCACCGTACTATGCCCAAGCGGAGTTTCGTGACCACGACGGCGTGAAAGAGGTGGCTGCGGATCCCCAGATCATCGTCTCCGCCTTCAGTAATCTTGCGAGCAAACAACGCGGGATTGTGCTGGCTAACCTTTCAGACCAGAAGAAGCGGAGCGTGCTCGGGTTGGATCAGGCGGCGGGCAAGGGTCATCTGCTCCGGCTGGCAGGTCAGCGGGAGGAAATCGATCTGGCTCCACAGATTTCGCTCGAGTTGGCTCCTTACGAGGTGGTTGTATTGGGAATTGACTAGCGTTCCCTAGGAGAAGCCTCTTGAAGATTATCAAGGTTGATGCCTTCATATTGCGCGTACCACTCGGCAGGAAGGTCGCCGACTCTTTCAATGCCACCGAGCATGTCGGGATGCCCGGAGTCCGCATTCATAGCGACAGCGGCCTGGTCGGAACCGGCTTCACCACTACCCTGGGTGCGGGGGACGATCTGATTCATGGCGCCATTGCCACCTACTACGCCCCCGTGCTCATGGGACGCGATCCCTTCTACGTCAAGCAACTTTGGCACGAACTCTACTGGTCGTCGCTGCACTGGATCGGACGCCAGGGAATTACCACTATGGCGATGGCGGCCGTGGATGTCGCGCTCTGGGACCTGATGGCCAAAGCCATGCAGCAGCCCTTGTGGCGTGTCCTGGGAGGCGCGAAAGAGAAGAAGATCAAGACCTACAACACTGACGGCGGATGGCTCAACAAACCCGTCGACGAAATGGTTGATCACCTGAAGCGCCTGGTTGATCAGGGGTGGACTGGCGTAAAGATGAAAGTGGGCAAGCCTGATCCGCGAGAAGATTACGACCGCGTGAAACGGGTTCGCAAAGCGCTCGGGGACAGCGTTGACTTGATGGTGGATGTCAACCAGACCTGGGACTTGAACACGGCGCTGGTGTGGGGAAAGCGTCTGGAGGAGTTTCACATTGGGTGGCTGGAAGAGCCGCTGGCACCCGAAGATGTCCGCTCCCACCGCATCCTGGCGAGAGAACTCAACACTCCCATCGCCCTGGGCGAGCACATTTATAACCGGCAAGCCTTCCGTGACTATCTGATGGAAGAGGCTGTGGAGATCATTCAGGTGGACGTCACGCGGGTGGGGGGGATCACCGAGTGGCTGCAGGTAGCGGACATGGCGCTGTGCTTTAACTGTCCCGTGATCCCCCACACCGCCGATGGCGGGCAGGTGCATCAGCATCTGGTGGCGGCTACCCAGAATTCTCCCATGCAGGAGTACGTGCCGCTCGCGGGCAAGCTTTGGATAGACCAGGTGGAGATTCGCGAGGGATGGTTGCAGTTGCCCGAAACTCCCGGTGCATCCACCGATTTCATACCGGAAGTGTTCGAAAAACACCGAGTCGCCTGAGGCGCACGTGTTCATTCCACAGACGTTTCTGGCAGCCTTGCTGCTGATTGTCGTCTCCATGCTGTGCTGGGGATCATGGCCCAACCTGCTGAAAGCGCTTCCGGGCTGGCGGCTTGAGTATTTCTATTTTGACTACACCTTCGGTTCCCTGCTTACAGTGTTTGTCTTGGGAGCGACCCTGGGCCCCCATGGATCGAAGGGGGGAGGGTTCCTAGTCCAGCTGGTGGAAGCGGGAGGCCGGGAGGCAGGCTCCGCGTTTCTAGGCGGGCTGCTGTGGAACGTGGGCAACATTTTGCTGCTGAACGCGATCATGATCGCGGGCCTGGCAGTCGCATTCCCGGTTGCGTCGGTGTTGGCGGTCATCCTGGGCGTGGGGATCGGCTACTGGTCGCAGCCGATCGGCAATCCGACGTGGCTGGTCGCGGCGGTGGTAGTGCTGGGACTTGCCGCCCTTGCCAACGCTGCGTCGTACCGGAGCCTGGGGCAGACCGCCGGGCCAGGTACGGTGAAAGGGCTTGGCCTGTCGTTGGCCGCCGGAATCCTGGTCGGCTCGTTTCCTCCCTTTGTCGGGCGCGCCATCACCGGCCCGTACGCACTGGATGCGTACCGGGTGACCACGTTCTTCACCCT
>Ga0209801_1000095_pt1 | contig 60892 bp, 41 predicted proteins | sample GraSoiAngelo_127_FD_185884 | JGI IMG/M metagenome (GOLD analysis project Ga0209801, IMG submission 185884) | Grasslands soil microbial communities from the Angelo Coastal Reserve, California, USA - 14_0927_09_40cm (SPAdes) (version 2) | ecosystem: Environmental > Terrestrial > Soil > Grasslands ... | reverse complement strand
TGCAATTGAATCAGGCTAACAACATGGAATTTTATCGTCCGTTCGCGCAGGAGAGTTGGCCGTTCCTCAAAATCGTGGTGCGCAGTCCGCTTCCGCCGGAAACGATCACGCGCTCAGTGAAAACGGGGTTGCGCGGAATCGATCCGAGCCTTGCTCTAATCTGGCCGCAGCCATTCAGCGAGATCATGGCGGAGGCACTCGGCCAGGCCAAGCTGATGATGGTTTTGCTGGGTGTTTTTGCCGGCGTGGCGCTGTTGCTGGCGACGGTCGGAATTTACGGCGCGGTCGCATACACGGTCGAGCAACGGACGAGCGAGATCGGAGTGCGAATGGCGCTCGGCGCGCAAACGCGAGACGTGTTGCGTTTGATTATCAATCAAGGAATGAAACCGGTTTTGATTGGCCTCGGCATCGGTCTGGTCGCGGCATTCGCTCTCGGTCGGTTGATTGCTTCGCAACTCTATCAGGTCTCGGCCCACAATCCCGCGCTTCTCGGCGGCGCAACGATACTGCTCGCGGCCACGGCATTGTTTGCCTGTCTTTTGCCAGCTCGCCGCGCCTCAATGGTCGATCCCGTTCAGGCATTACGAACCGAATAAGATTTCATGAATCAACTGAAATTCGCACGCCCATGAACGACATTCGCTTTGCGCTTCGCAAATTGAGGCAGACCCCGGCTTTTACCTTCATCGCGATCGTCACCCTCGCGCTCGGGATCGGCCTGAACACCACGATCTTTAGCTTAATCAACGATCTTTTTTTGCGCGGGCTGCCGTTCAAGGAACCGTCGCGCGTGGTTCACCTCGACAACGGCGACAAGGCGCGCGATTTGGCGGATGTCGGAATATCGGCGCCGCGTTACCAACTTTATCGCGACGGTCAGACGCTTTTTGACGGTTTCGCTGCGGAGAATTCCGCCGCCCAGAATTCTTCTCCGTTCACGCTGACCGGACTTGGCGATCCTGTCCAAATTTTTGGCGGGAGAGTAACCTCCAACTATTTCGATTTGCTGGGTGTTCGTCCAATTCTTGGCCGTAATTTTCTACCGGAAGAGGAGGAAAACGCCGACGTCGCATTGGTGACGAAAAATTTCTGGCAGGAACGCCTCGGAGGCGATCCGAATGTGATTGGGCGAAGCCTCACGCTCGATGGAACACCGCACACGATCGTCGGCGTTCTGCCAAATATGCCGGCAACGTGGTTTGGGGCGAACTCGATCGCGGAAGTTTGGACAACGAAACCTTTTCAGCTTCCCGGGTTCAGTCATGAGCAATTGATGCGCGGATCCTTTTTTCTGCGGGTTGTCGGACGATTGAAACCGGGGATGACCGTTCAACGAGCGCGCGCCGCATTGCCATCGTTGGAAGAGAGTTATCGTGCTCAATATCCGAACAACATCGACAGCGCATTGGTCACGACGCTGCGGACTTTGCCCGAAGACGTGACCCGGAATTTCCGCGCGGGCTTCGCTACACTTTTCGCCGCGGTGAGTTTCGTTTTGCTGATCGCGTGCAGCAATGTTGCCAATCTATTGCTCGTTCGTTTCAGTGGACGCCGGCGCGAGATCGCGTTGCGAATCGCAATTGGCGCTTCGCGCACGAGCGTCGCGCGCTTGTTCGTTTTCGAAAGTTTGCTCGTCAGCGTAATCGCGGGCGCGGTCGGCGCTTTCGTCGCGTGGCAGTTGGTGCCGCTGGTTCCGCGAATTGCCTCCAATTTTCTGCCGTTGGAAGCGAATCACGCGACGAGCTTGTCGGTACCAGTCCTCGTGTTCACGATCGGATTGTCGATCTTGACCGGCTTGTTGATGGGAATTTACCCGGCACTTCAGGGTTCACACGTCGATTTGATCGACGGCTTGAAAGAAGGCGGCCGCGGCACAAGCGGCAGTGTGCGCCAACAGCGCTTCCGCAAGATCCTCGTCGGCGCACAAGTCGCGCTGTCGGTCACGCTATTGGTCGGCGCAGCATTGCTCATCACGAGCTTCATCCGCTTGAGTCAGCAAAACCTCGGCTTCCGTCCCCAGAATCTTTGGACGGGTGCGATTACACTGCCGACCTCGCAGTACCCAGACCGTCCGTCGCGTCAACGTTTTGTTGAACAAACGCTGCATGAGTTGCGCAGCGTTCCCGGGCTCGAGAGCGCGACCATCAGCGGCGATATTCCGTTGGTTGGCTTCAGTCGTTATCTTTATGCGCGGGGCGATCGTGATGTTCCGCCAGTCGAGAAGCGTGAGATCGTGCCTGGTCATGAGATTACTCCTGGATATTTCAAGACCTGGGGAGTGCCGCTTCTGGCTGGCCGTGACTTCAATGAACACGACACCGCCGACGGACAGAAAGTTTGTCTGATCAGTCAGGCCGGTGCGAAACAAGTTTTCCCGGGTGAGAATCCAATCGGAAAGACTTTATTCTTAGCTTCTGCGCAGTGGGAAATTGTCGGAATGGTCGACGATGTGCGCTCACTGCAGGTGGCCGAGGCGCCGGGTATGGAATTTTATCGGCCGTGGGCGCAATATAATTTTCCATTAGTTAACATCGCCGTCCGCAGCAATCTAAAAGTGGATTCGGTGACCAAGCTGGTGCAATCCGCGCTCATGAAAGTGAATCCGGGTCTGGCGATTGCAGTGCCACAAACCATGGACGCGGTCGTCGCGCGAGCGCTCGGGCAAGCGCGTTTGATGATGTGGTTGCTCGGAATTTTTGCTGGAGTCGCCTTGCTCCTCGCCAGCATCGGGATTTACGGCGCAGTGGCGTACACCGTCGAGCAACGCACAGGAGAAATTGGAGTGCGCATGGCGCTGGGTGCGCAAACGCGCGACGTGTTGAGCCTGGTTGTGAACCAGGGAATGAAGCCGGTGGTGAGCGGGCTCGCGCTCGGCATCATTGCGACGTTCGCGCTCAACCGCTTGATCGCGGCGCAGCTCTATCAAGTTTCGGCGTACGACCCAGTGCTGCTCGGCGGCGCAACAGTTCTGCTCGCGGCGACCGCACTAATGGCGTGTCTGCTCCCCGCGCGCCGCGCCACACGCGTCGACCCGATTCAAGCACTACGCACTGAATGATATGAACGACATCCGCTTCGCTCTGCGCCAGCTTCGTAAATCGCCCGGATTTACGCTTGTCGCTGTTGTGACCCTCGCTCTCGGCATCGGGCTGAACACCGCGATCTTTAGTTTGATAAACGAATTGTTTCTCCGCGGTCTGCCGTTCAAAGACCCGTCGCGCGTTGTGCACTTGTATGGAGGAGATAAATCGCGAGATCTCGCCGACATCGGAGTGTCCGCGCCGCGTTTTATGCATTATCGCGAAGGGCAGACATTGTTCGACGGCTTGGCCGGGGAAAGTTTCTTCGCATTTACGCTCACAGGTCTTGGCGATCCGGTTCAAGTCTTCGGCGGCCGATTAACGTCGAACTATTTTGATGTTCTCGGAGTGCGCCCGATCCGCGGCCGTAATTTTCTGCCCGGGGAGGAAGAAGGCGCGGACGTCGCATTGGTGACGGAGAATTTCTGGCAAAAACGTCTTGGCGGCGACCCGAATGTGATCGGTCGAAGCATAACGCTTGACGGGACTGTGCACACGATCGTCGGAGTTCTGCCTAACATGCCGGTAACATGGTTTGGGGCGAATCCGGTTGCCGAAGTTTGGACGACCAAGCCGTTTCAGCTGCCAGGATTCAGTTACGAACGATTGATGCGCGGCACGAGCTATCTCCGGGTCATCGGAAGAATGAAACCAGAGATTACGGTGAAGCAGGTATTGGCGGCGTTGCCGTCACTCGACCAGAGTTATCGGACCCAATATCCGAACAAGATCGACAGCGTCTTCACGACGACGCTGCGGACACTGCCCGAGGACGTGACGCGCAATTTCCGCGCGGGTTTCGCCACTCTTTTCGCCGCGGTAAGTTTCGTGTTGCTCATCGCGTGCAGCAATGTCGCCAATTTGTTGCTCGTTCGTTTCAGCGGGCGTCGGCGCGAGATCGCGTTGCGAATGGCGATCGGTGCCTCGCGCGCCAGCATCGTGCGATTGTTCGTTTTCGAAAGTTTACTTGTCAGTTTAATTGCGGGAGCGGTCGGCGCGTTCGTGGCGTGGCGTTTGGTGCCGTTGGTTCCAAGAATGGCGTCCAATTTCCTTCCGCTGGAAGCGAACACAGCGACGAGCTTGTCGATCCCGGTGCTGATTTTCACGATCGCATTGTCGATCCTCACCGGACTGTTGATGGGAGTTTATCCGGCACTCCAGGCTTCCCGCGCCAATTTGGTGGGCGGATTGAAAGAGGGCGGCCGCGGCGCGAGCGGCAGTGTGCGGCAGCAACGCTTTCGCAAAATCCTGGTCGGCGCGCAAGTCGCGCTCTCGGTGACGCTGCTAGCCGGCGCAGCGCTGCTCATCACGAGCTTCATCCGTTTGAGTCAGCAGAACATCGGCTTCCGTTCCCAAAATCTTTGGACGGGCGCGATTACATTGCCGGTCTCGCAATATCCCGATGCCGCGTCGCGTCAGCGTTTTGCAGAACAAACGCTCAATGAGCTGCGCGATGTTCCCGGTCTCGAAAGCGCGACAATTAGCGGCGATATTCCTTTGAATGGAGGTAATCGAACGCTTTACGCACGCGGAGACCGTGATGTTCTGCCCATGGAGAAACGCGCCAGCGCGCCAAGCCACGACATCGCGCCAGGTTATTTGAAGACCTGGGGTATTCCGCTTCTAGCTGGACGCGAATTCAATGAGCACGACACGGCCGATGGACAGAAGGTCTGTCTAATTAGTCAGGCTGGTGCGAAGAAGGTTTTTCCCAACGAGAATCCAATCGGCAAAACGCTCCTGGTGACAAGCCTTGCTGTGCCGTGCGAGATCGTCGGAATCGTCGGAGACGTGCGTTCGGTTCGAGTCGCGGAAGCGCCGGGCATGGAATTTTATCTGCCATGGGCGCAGGAAAATTTTCCGTTCGCTAACGTGACTGTCCGCAGCAATCTCAAGGTCGATGCGGTCACGAAGCTCGTGCAATCGGCGCTCACCAAAGTAAACCCCGGGTTGGCAATCGCCTTGCCGCAAAGCATGGACGCTGTTGTCGCGCAGGCTCTGGGCCAGGCGCGTTTGATGATGTGGTTGCTTGGAATTTTTGCCGGAGTCGCCTTGCTTCTGGCCAGCATCGGAATCTATGGGGCGGTCGCTTACACAGTTGAGCAACGAACGGGCGAAATCGGTGTGCGCATGGCGCTTGGTGCGCAGACCGCGGATGTACTGCGGCTTGTTGTTCGTCAGGGAATGGCTCCTGTCTTATTGGGACTCGTCATCGGAATAGTGGCTGCTCTTGCGTTGGGTCGTTTGCTCACTACGCAGCTTTACGAGGTTTCGCCGCACAATCCGGCGCTTCTTGCTATCACAGCACTTACCCTCGGAGCGGTCGCTTTGCTTGCGTGTTTTTTACCCGCGCGGCGCGCAACATTCGTAAACCCAATCGAGGCGCTTCGGACAGAATGACGAACTAAATGCAAACTTTTCTCCAGGACCTTCGCTTCGGTTTCCGAATGCTTCGGCGCACTCCTGGCTTTTCTGTTCTGGCTATTCTCTGCCTGACGCTCGGCATCGGCACGAACGCCGCCGCCTTAAGTTGGATCGAAGGGATTCTCATCCGTCCCTATCCGCTCGTCGCGCACCAGGACCGAATGTTCGCGCTCAACTGCACGACCCGGGGCGCTCAGGGTTTCACCGGACTTTCTTATCCCGACTTCCTCGATCTCGAAAAAAACTCGACTCTGTTCGAATCGTTCATCATCGATAAAATCACCGGCACAACGCTGAGCAATGGCGACCGTGCCGAGCGTGCGGTCGGAGGAATGGTGTCCGCGAATTATTTCGACGCGCTCGGCGTGCGGCCGATTCTCGGTCGCGGATTCAGACCGGAAGAAGGAACCGGTCGCAACGCCCATCCGGTCACAGTCATAAGTTACATGACGTGGAAGAATCGTTATAAAGGTGATCCTGACATCATTGGCAAGACGCAGTACATGAACGGCGTTCAGCACACTATCATCGGCGTCGCCCCGGAAAGATTCCACGGCACGTTCATCGGCTACTCGTTCAACTTCTGGGTGCCGACGTCGATGCAGGAGACGTTCGATAACACGGGCTACAAACTCGAAGATCGGGGCGCGCGCTGGATTGAAGGTTACGCTTTTCTCAAACCCGGAGTCACGCAGCAGCAGGCGCACGCGGAACTTTCCGCGATCGCCAAACGGTTGGAGAACGATTACCCGCAAACGGATCGCGGCCGCGAGGTTGGGCTGTTACCGTTGTGGAAAACGCCGTTCAACGCGGCAGGCGGGATTTCGACGACGCTCGGCATCACCGCGGCCGTCGTTTTCTTTGTCCTCCTCATCGCTTGCGCCAACGTGAGCAATCTGCTTCTCGCGCGATCACTCTTGCGCCGGCATGAAATGACGATGCGGCTGGCTCTCGGCGCCGGGCGCCGCCGTTTGATCAGGCAACTCTTCACAGAAGGCTTGCTCCTTTCGATGATCGCCGCGCTCGGCGGAATCGCGGTCGCCTATTGGAGCCGCAACGCGCTCGTGCTCGCGTTTCCGCCATCGGTGCCCGGGATCACGATTGATTATCCCGGACAACTGGATTGGCGCGTTCTCCTGCTCAGCGTCGCGATCTGTATTGGATCGACAATGCTTTTCGCGCTGATGCCGGCAATTCAATCGAGCCATATCGATCTTTCCGGCGCGCTCAAAAGCGAGGGCGCCGGAGTCATCGGTGGGCATGGCCGATCGCGATTGCGCTCAGCGTTGGTGCTGGTCCAAGTCTCGCTAAGTTTTGTTCTCCTCGCCGGCACCGGCTTGCTTTTGCAAAGCCTGCAGCGAATGCAAAACACCAGTCCCGGTTTCTTCACCCACAACGTAATCGTGTCGGTAGTCGATCTGTTTTCGGCGGGTTACAAACTCGATCGCGCGAAAATCTTTCATACTCAGTTGCTCGATCGCGTCCGCGCGCTTCCCGGTGTCGAGTCTGCGGCTTTGGCGCGAATAATCCCGTTCAGTTATAACCCTCCCTCTTCCGCGCCGATCGAGATCGACGGCTATCAACCCGCGCCCGATGAGCAACCGAACGCTGACTATGTTCAGGTCAGCGAGGATTATTTCTCCACTCTTGGAATCCTGCTGGTCGCTGGCCGGGAATTCACGCGAAACGACGACGAGAACGCGCCGCCGGTGGCGATCATCAATGAAACGATGGCGGCGAAATATTGGCCGGGAAAAGATCCGATCGGCCAACGGCTCAAGGTCAAAGACAATTGGATGCAAATCGTCGGCGTCGCGAAAAATACGAACTACGAGACGAAGATCGAGGCCCCGAGATCGTTCTTTTATGTGCCGGTGCGCCAGAACTTTTTTGTCGGGAACGCTTTGCTCATCCGCACACGGGAAACTCCAGGCGCGATCACGAATGCGCTGTCGCGCGAAGTGCACGCGCTCGATCCGACCTTGGCGCCATACGCCGCGAATCGTTTGCAAGAGCAAGTGGATGGAAGGGGCTACACTCAGCGACTCGCGGTCACGTTGCTCGGGATTTTCGGTGGAATGGCGTTGTTTCTAGCCACGATCGGGCTTTACGCCGTCATGTCCTACTCAGTTTCGCAAGGTACGCACGAACTGGGATTGCGCATGGCTCTCGGCGCGGATGCGGGCAATCTCTTGCGCTTGGTGCTTTCGCGCGGACTGCGATTGACTACCGGCGGAATCGTTATCGGCGCGATCGCGGCGCTCACGCTGACGCGTTTGATGGGCAACTTGCTCTACAAAGTAAGTCCACGCGACCCGCTTGCGTTCGGATTGGCATTCGTCGTGATCACGCTCGCTTCTTTAGCTGCGTGTTTTTTGCCCGCCTGGCGTGCCACCCGCATCGATCCAGTTCAGGCCTTACACGAGCAATGACGAATTAAAGCTACTTTTGCCATGCTCAAAGATCTGCAATTCGCATTCCGTCAACTGGTCAAGAAGCCAGGGTTCGCAGTCATCGCCGTTCTGGTGCTTGCGCTTGGTATCGGTGCAAACACTGCGATTTTTAGCGTCGTCAACGCGGTCCTGCTACGGCCGCTGCCTTATCCACATTCGGAGCAACTGGTGTTGCTGCGTGAGAGATTGCTCGGCCCATCCGGTTTCGAATCAGGCTCGGTCAGTTACATGAATTATCTCGACTGGCGTGCCGCGCAGAAGAGCTTCACCGATCTCGCACTGGCAAGGACGGAGGGTGTGAGCCTCTCTACCTCTGACGGGACATCGCCGCCGGAGGCAGCCCGAGCCGGGCGCGTCACCGCGAATTATTTGTCGATCTTGCAGATCCCCCCGCTGATCGGTCGTGATTTCGTAGCGAGCGATGATGTTCCTGGCGCGGCGAAAGTAGCTCTGATTAGTGAACGGGTCTGGCGGAAGCAATTCGGCGCATTACCGATTGCAATTGGACAACGATTGAATGTCGATGGCGTGCCGCGCGAGATTGTCGGCGTTGTTTCGGAACGTGTTCGTTTCCCCCGAAACTGCGACGTCTTTCTACCGTTGGCCGATTTGCGCGCTGACCACGATTTCCTGTCGCGCGGAAATCACGACGCGTTCTCTTGTTTAGGCCGCTTGAAATCGGGAGCGACTCTGAAGCAGGCAATCGCGGAGCTCGACACCATCGCGGCCGAGCTTTCGCGACGCTATCCGGATTCGAACACCGGCCGGCAGGTTTCCGCAAAGCCGCTGCTTGAATTTTCGGTAGGCCAGTACCGATACCTTCTTTGCGTGCTGCTTACGGCCGTTGGCTGCGTCCTGTTGATCGCGTGCGCGAATGTAGCAAATCTTCAACTCGCGCGCGGTATTGCGCGCCGCAAAGAACTCGCTGTGCGGGCCGCGCTTGGTGCCAGCCGCTGGGATCTGGCACGCCAGGTATTGGTGGAAAGCGGAGTGGTCGCCTTGATAGGCGGCGTTTGCGCCGTGCTGATCGCCGTGTGGAGCCTTGACGCAATTCGCTCGCTTCTTCCGCCTAATGTGCCGCGATTTCAAGAAACGAATATCGACGGTTTCGTCCTTGTGACCGCCAGCATCATTTCGGCGTTCGCCGGACTGCTCGTTGGAGTGTGGCCCGCATTGCGCGTTTCGAACACGACTTCGATGGCAGCTGAGTTACACGAAGAGGGTGGGCGCGGCAGTAGCGGCGCGCAACGACAACGGGCCCGGGCAATCCTGGTGATTGCGCAAGTTGCTCTTGCGGTCCTGCTGCTGGCGGCCGCGGGCCTGACATTGAAGAGTTTCTGGCGTTCGCAGCAGGTGCGGCTTGGGTTCAATCCGCATGGCGTGTTGACCATGAGCATTGCGTTGCCGCCATCGCGTTATCCCGCGACTGCGGGACCGGAGAAGATCGTTCGCTTTTACGATCAATTGCTTGAGAGAGTGAGACGGCTCCCCGGTGTAAGCGCGGCGGCGATTTGCAATAACGAACCATTCGATCACCACGAATGGGACAGCTCATTCCACATTACAGGCACGCCGCCTGATCCTCCCGGCCAGGAACCGATCGGCGAGATGGCAATTGTTTCGCCGGATTACTTTCGCGCGCTTGGTATGCCGATTTTGCACGGCAGGGATTTCGGGCCGGAAGATGTCAGTGGTCGTCCGGGAACCGTTGTGATCGATGAGCTCGCCGCGCAAAAATTCTTTCCCGGCACCAATCCAATCGGCAAGCAAGTCGATGATCCAGTTACGATCGGACCGCCGACAGCAAATGGAATCCCGCTCACCATTATTGGAATCGTGCCGCACACCCGGAACAATGCCCCGGGTGAAAAGGAAGATGCGCGCAACCTGCCGATGATGTATTTCAGCGCGTCGCAGTTTGCGAAGGATGAAGAGAACCTCATTATCCGCGCGAAAGCAGGTTTCAATCCGCATTCTCTGATTGGTCCGATCAGAGACGAAATCGCGGCGCTGGATCGTGATCAGGCCGTTTCCGATATCGCAACGATGGAGGAAAACGTCGATGACAGCCTCGCGTCGCAGCGCCTGACAATGGCGTTACTCGGTATGTTTGCGGGACTCGCGCTGATTCTCGCAAGTATCGGGCTTTATGGGGTCATGGCATTAATTGTTACCCAGCGCACACGCGAGATGGGCATTCGGTTTGCCCTCGGTGCCAGCCGCGGTGACGTCCTGCGGCTTGTCCTCGGTCAAGGGGCTGTTCTTGTCGGAATCGGACTTGCCACTGGGTTGGTCGGGGCTTTTGTCGCCAGTCGCGCCTTGAGAAGCGTCCTCTACGATGTGGCACCGTTAGACCCAGCAGCGCTCATCAGTGCTCTACTGACGCTTTCAATCGTGGCGCTGATCGCCTGTTTTGTGCCTGCGCGGCGTGCGAGCCGCGTGGATCCCATCGAAGCATTACGCGCTGAGTGATGAATGATCTCCCGTTCGCTCCGCGCTTGCTCATGAAGGTCCCGGCCGTTCCCCTTGTCCTTTGTGGAATCAGTCTCGCCTCGGTGTTGTCAGTGAACGCAATCGCAGCGGACGCACAAATCCCTCAAGCGAAATATCAGCCGCCGAACAATGTTACAATGATCGAGCTTCGCGGAAAAAGTGAAGCCAGTGGCCTAACCGGTCGTTTCACGGTGATTGTGGATCTTCGTTCCGGACGCTATATCATTGAACGGGACTACGGCATCTACAGCGAGGCAATCGGCTTCGATGGACGACTGGGTTGGAAACGCGACCGCTCCGGTGCTTCCCATTTTCTCGATTCGGATCCGGCGCGAGCCATCACTGCAACCGAGGCATGGCTTTTCCGTCGCGGCTGGTGCGAGGGCGAAAACGGTGCAACTAGGGTCGAGTCGCGCCCAGACGAAAAAGATGGCGAGGTAACGGAAGCGGTTTGGAATGTAACGCCGAAGAGCGGAATTCCAGTTTTGCTTCGGTTTGAAAAAGCGAACGGCTTGTTGCGTCAATCCGAGATCAGTCTTTGGAGCAGCCGACTGATCCGGCATTATTCGGACTGGCGCGAAATCGATGGCGTCCTCATTCCCTTCGCTGAGAAAGACGAGTCTCCGGAAGACGAGTCGCTCGAACTAATCAAGATCGATGCTGCAAAAGTGAACCCGCAGAACGTCGACGGCAAAATATTCGAGCGGCCGCCGAACATCCACGATTATGCGGTCAACGGCGACAAAATTTCTGCCACTGTGCCGTACGAGGATGATGGTGTGGGTCGAATTTTTGTCCCGGTGTTCATCGATGGCAATGGACCTTATCCATTCGAGATCGATACCGGAGGCCATTTGATTTTGACATCGGCGACCGCCGAAAAATTGAACCTGAACCCGATTGGCAATGCGAGTGCAACGGGTGGAGGCAGCGGCGTAATGCACCAGGGAACGGTTCGCGCCAAGGACATCCGAATTGGCGACGCTGTGATTCGCGATCAGCCAGTCTGGGTCATACCGTTGCCGGATTCGTCCAATGATCGTGGGCCGCGTGCCCCTCGCGCAGGGTTTCTCGGACTGGAACTTTTCGAGCGTTTCGCAGTCCAACTTAATCGCAAAGCAAAGACGGTGACGTTGACGCCGCTGGAAAAGTTTAACGAGAAGCCACAAGGCGTTCGGCTTCCGATTTGTTTCACGGAGGATGCTCCTCTCACGCGCGGAAGTTTCAACGGTGTCTCCGGCGATTTTGAATTAGACAGCGGAAACGCGGGCCCTGCGATTATCGAAGGTTATTGGGCACACGAACACGGTTTGGAAAGCTTGCTTGCGCGCGGACTACCCTGGGCAGGCAGCGGTATTGGCGGCGATTACGGCGCAAAACTTAGCCGTGGCGACATCACGTTGGGGCCAATCAAATTTCCACACGAAGTAGTAAGTTACGCTGGTCTGGTGCAACGCGGTTCGGAATCGACGAAACTTCAAGCCGGCGTAGTGGGAGAATCTTCGCTTTATCGGTTCGACATGGTTTACGATTACGCGCGCGAACACGTTTGGATTGATCCGAAAACCGATGTTCCTCAGCGCGCTTTTAATCGTGCAGGCCTTCGACTGAAGAAGGAAAAGCCGACCGCGTTTACAGTTGTTTTTGTTGCACCGAACTCCCCAGCCGAAGCTGCCGGAATAAAAAATGGCGAGCAAATCCTTTCCATAAATGAGAAGCCTGCGTCGCGACTTTCTTACTCGGATGCAGTTGTGATCTTCAGCCAATCCGAAGGAACAGAGATTCCGCTGCTCGCTGGTCCGAAAGCTGACGGACCAATGCGCCGTGTGAGCTTGCGGCTAAAGGAGATCGTTCCATGATTTCCACTGAAGCGGCGGAAGTCACGTCTGTCGACGATTTGAAAGCTCCACGCCAATTTTACTTAATCCAATTCACGGCAGCGCTGTTGCCGCAAGCTGTAAGCTCGCGCTACTCATTACATGAATGATCTTCGATACGTGCTCCGCCAGCTCGCAAAATCTCCGGGCTTCACTGCTGTTGCCATCCTGACGCTAGCGCTTGGGATTGGGGCGAACACCGCCGTGTTCAGTTTGATCAACGCGCTCCTGGTCCGGCCTCTACCCTATCAACAACCGTCTCGGCTGGTGCTGATCTGGGAGCGGTTTGCAACGCTGGGACTCGATCGGATACCTGTCTCGCCGGCAGAGTATCTCGATCTGGAAAAGCAATTCCAGAGCAGTACGGGTCTCGCGGCGTTTACTTTTCAAAGATTCAATCTCGGCGGCGGCGATGTTCCGGAGCGCATTTCGGGCGCGGCTGTATCGCCATCATTATTTTCCTTACTGGGAGTCGAGCCAATCAAAGGCCGCACCTTTGCGCGTGAAGAACAGGGGCAGGGTCACGACGATATCATCGTGATCAGCGATAGGCTTTGGAAACGCCGGTTTAATTCTGATCCGGCGCTTGTTGGCAAATCGCTTCTTCTGAACGGCCGCAACTACACTGTGATCGGGGTGATGCCGGCGAAATTCGAATTTCCGATCCCACTTTTCGGCGTTCAGGGAAGTCAGTTTGCCGAACGTGTGGATATTTGGAAACCGATCGCCTTCACGCCGCTGGAATTAAAAGAGCGTTACTCGCGCAGTTACGCTTTGATCGCGCGATTACGACCGGACATATCGGTGGCCAAAGCGCAGGTAGAACTTGACCACCTTATTTCAAATTGGATTCGGGCGTACCCCGACAATTACAGCACAGGAGGGTTCGGTGCCCGAATCTATCCGTTTCAAGATCAAGTCGTCGGTGGAATGCGGACCGGTCTGGCGATTTTGCTGGGCGCGGTGATCTTCGTGCTGCTGATCGCTTGTGCGAATCTCGCGACCATGCTCCTCGCTCGCGCCAGCGCGCGCGAACGCGAGCTGGCCATTCGAGTCGCGCTCGGCGCCGGACGCTGGCGATTGGTGCGCCAAATGTTGACTGAAAGCGTGTTACTCGCTCTTGCGGGCGCAGCCGCTGGAATCGTTCTTTCAGTTTGGGGGCTTGAGCTGCTCAGGCAGCTAGGCGCTCGAACTGTTCCGCGGCTCGCTGAAGTAAACGTCGATGTTGTGGTTTTAATTGTGACGGCAGTCGTCGCGGTTGGAACCGGAATTTTGTTTGGTTTGATTCCGGGATTTGCCACTGCGAAACCGGAGCTGACTGAAGCGCTCAAAGAAGGAGGTCGTTCTTCAACCAGCGGTGCGGAGCGCAATAAAGTACGCAATTCGCTCGTGATCGTCGAGATCGCGCTGGCGCTGGTGTTGCTCGTTGGCGCAGGGCTTTTACTGAAAAGTTACGCGCGGGTACAGAACATCGATCCAGGATTTGATCGTCGCAACGTTTTGACGGCTGAAGTGAATCTTCCGGACACGAAATACCCGCAGCGAGAAAGCGCCAACTATCGAGAGGGCGAAGCAATGATCAATTTCTGGAACGAAGCACTGCGCCGGGTCCAGCAATTGCCGGGAGTCGAAGCAGCAGGTTTCACAACCATTCTTCCATTGAGCGGCTCGAATTCCGATTCCTCGTTTTCGATCGAAGGCCGCGTCCTTGGTAAAAGCGAAGCGGGGCCGGACGAAGAGATTCGCGTTGTCACACCGGATTATTTCCGAGTGCTGAAGACACCGCTGCTGCGCGGACGTTTCTTTAGTGAATCCGACAATGGTCAGGCGCCGGGAGTTGTGATTATTAACGATGCGCTGGCTAAAAAGTATTGGCCGAATGAAGACGCGCTCGGTAAACGCATCACCTTTAGCGATCCGAGCAAGCCGGATCCCAAATGGCTGACCATAGTCGGAATTGTCCGAAGCATTCGGCATCGCGGACTCGATCTCGATCCAGCCCCGGAATACTATCTGCCGCTCGCACAGCGCGCGGAAAGCAGCATGATCCTAGCGGTGCGGAGTGCGCAAGATCCCCGTACGCTCACTTCGGCCGTTCGGCGCGAACTTCAGTCGATCGATCCCGATCAGCCGATCGCAAACGTTCGCACACTTGAGATCGTCACTGCCGATTCAATCGCTCCGCGGCGAATGTCGATGGTCCTGCTCGGCGCTTTTGCCGGGATCGCGTTGTTGCTTGCGAGCGTTGGGATTTACGGAGTGATTTCGTATCTGGTCGTGCAGCGCACCCACGAGATCGGCGTTCGCATGGCGCTCGGCGCGCAACGTAGCGACGTCCTGCGCCTCATTGTGGGACACGCAGCGAAGCTGGTTGGAATCGGCACCATTATTGGATTGGTTCTCGCTTTTTTGTCGACTCGTTTGCTTTCCGCGTTGCTCTACAATGTTGGGGCGTTTGACGTCACGACGTTCCTTTTCGTGACGATCGCGCTGGCAGCAGTCGCCTTGCTCGCGAGTTATATCCCGGCCCATCGCGCGGCACGCGCTGATCCGGTGGTGGCGCTAGGCCATGACGTTTAACCATGATTCGTGATCTTAAATTTGCGTTCCGGCAGCTGTTCAAGGCGCCGGCGTTTACGATTTCAGCGGTAACCGTGCTCGCGCTGGGCATTGGCGTGAATACCGCCGTATTCATCCTGGTAAACAGGCTTTTCTTTGCCCCGCCGGCTTATTCCAAGCCGCATGAAATGGTGCAGCTCTTTTCTCAGGACAAGAAGGATCCGAAGAAATTTCGCGGCTTTTCTTATCCCACTTATCTCGATATTCGCGAGCAGAACACGGTGTTCAGCGACGTAATGGGTTTCAATGTCGCGTTCATCGGACTCGGTCAGAAAGGTGACACGCGGCGTGCGTTCAGTGCCATCGTCACGTCGAACTATTTCTCTTTGCTCGGCGTTCCGTTGGCGCGAGGCCGTGCATTTTTGCCGGAAGAGGAAACGCCCGGCCACAACACGCCGGTCGCGATTGTCAGTTACAGTTACTGGCAGAAGCACGACCTCGATCCAAACCTTCTCGGTTCGCAATTACTGATCAACGGTCGCTCGTTCACCATCGTGGGAGTTACGCCAAAGGGTTTCGTCGGCACGATGCAAATTCTGTCGCCCGAAGTTTGGTTGCCGATGAGTGTTTACGATCAGGTCGCGAACGATTTTGAGTCGGGAGACAAGACCACGATTGAGGATCGAAAGGGAACCCAACTGCGCATCATGGGCCGGCTTAAATCCGGGATGACGGCGACCACAGCCAGGCCTGCGCTCGAAGGGCTCGCGGCCAATTTGGAAAAGGCCTACCCAGTCGAGCAGAAGAATCAAACGTTCCTAGCGGCGCGGGTGTCGCGTAATTCGATAAGTAACAACCCAGCGGCCGAGAGCGGGATAAAAGTCATCGCGCCATTGCTGCTCGGAATGACGGTAGTAGTGCTGCTAGTGGCATGCCTTAACCTCGCTAACATGCTGCTCGCGCGCAGTACCGCGCGCCGCAAAGAAATCGCAATTCGTCTCGCGCTTGGTGGCAGCCGTTGGCGCATCGTTCGCCAGCTTCTCACCGAAGGCTTTGCCCTGGCGATACTCGGCGGCGTGGGTGGACTCATTCTTGGACTCTGGTCGTCCGATTTGCTGGTTGGTTCAATGCGCAAGCTGATGCCGCTCGACATTGTATGGTTGACCGGACCGAACCCCGCAATTTTGGCGGCGACCTTCGGATTTTGCCTGCTCGGCACGCTCATGTTTGCGCTTGGGCCGGCCCTGAAAATTTCGCGTAGCTCGGTGGTGGCCGATCTGAAGGAACACGCAGGGGAAGACGTGGTGCGCCGGCGCTGGAAATTCATACCGCGCCACCCGCTGGTCGTCGTGCAAATCGCCTTCTCGCTCGCGCTCATTACCGCTGCGGCTTTGTTCATTCGTGGTGCAGGCAAAGCCGCGTCGGTCGATACCGGATTAAGACCTGGCGCAAGCTACATTGTCGAAGTCGATGCGAGCCTCGCTGGTTACAAACCGAAACGCGCGCAGGACCTTTATCGCACCTTGAATGAGAGACTGGCGGCGCTGCCAGGCGTGGAGCACGCGAGCATCGCTTCAATAGTGCCATTCGGGATGTTTGAGTTAAGCAGGAAAGTCCAACGCGCCGGCCTCCGTCTCGCTCCCGATGCCAAGCCGGCGACTGCCGCCGAAGGCCTTGCCTTCGAGGCGGCCTGGAACAGCGTGGGCGCAGATTATTTTTCCACCGTTGGATTGCCAGTGATTCGGGGTCGGGCGTTCACCGAAGCGGAGGCGACCCAGCCTGGTCCGAAGGTGGCGATTATTGACGAAGTTCTGGCAAAGAGGCTCTGGCCGGATGGTGACGCGCTTGGACAACGACTTCAATATGCGGGCGGGAATGGGCCGTCAGCCCAGGGCGGAGATACCAACACCGGACGGAGCGCGGATGTGAGTGAAGAGGAGAAGCGGGGAGAGACGGTCGAAATAGTAGGCATCGTGCCGGCAACGCGCCACGCGCTCTTCGAAAAGGAGCCGGCCGGCGGAATTTATTTGCCGTTCGCGCGTGGATTCCAAAATGACGTTTCCTTTTTTGTTCGGTTTCGTTCGCTCGCGTCCGGAAACGAAGCCACCACGGCCAATTTGCTACGACGCACCGTGCTCGATGTCGATCCGTCAATCCCGATCCTTTCGTTGCGGACGTTCGCGCAGCATCTCGATTCGAACCTGGACCTCTGGCTCGTTCGCGCGGGCGCGGCGTTGTTCTCCATCTTTGGGGCGCTTGCGCTCGGTCTCGCCGTTGTTGGTCTTTACGGAGTCAAGGCTTACTCCGTCGCGCGACGCACCCGAGAGATCGGAATCCGGATGGCGCTCGGCGCTCAGGCCGGAGCGGTGTTGCGAATGATCATGCGTGAAAGTTCCATCATGCTGTTCAGCGGAGTCACCATTGGCCTGCTGCTTGCGATCGCGACGGCAAAAGTTCTGAGCGGACTTCTTTACGGAGTTCGTGCGCTTGATCCGATCGCATTCACCGTCGCTCCACTAATACTCACTATAGCCGCACTTATTGCCACATGGTTGCCCGCGAGACGCGCCACGCGGGTCGATCCAGTCCAAGCATTGCGTGCCGAGTAAACGTATGATCAAACTTAAAAATCTGGAACGCTCTTATCCCCTGGCGAAGGAGAAGTTTTTTTACGTCCTGCGCGACATCAACCTGGAGGTCGAGGAAGGAGACTTCGTCTCGGTCATGGGCCCTTCCGGCGCGGGTAAATCGACGCTGTTGCACATCTTGGGCATGCACGATCACGGCTGGCGCGGTGAATATTTTTTGGGTGGAACCGCGGTGCATCATTTAAAGCCGAAGGAACGCGCCACGCTGCGGAACGAGCAGATCGGATTCGTGTTCCAGCAGTATCACTTGCTCGATGACCTCACGGTTTACGAAAACCTCGATATCCCACTGTCGTATCGCCACTACAAAAAGAGCGAACGTGCCGCGATGGTGGCGGACATCCTCGATCGGTTCCAAATCGTCGGCAAAAAGGATTTGTATCCGAGTCAGCTTTCCGGCGGACAACAACAGTTGGTCGGCGTTGCGCGAGCGATCATCGCCGAGCCGAAGCTTCTTCTCGCCGATGAACCGACCGGAAATCTACACTCCAGCCAGGGCGAAGAGATCATGGAACTCTTCCGTAAGCTAAACGAGCAAGGCATGACGATCGTGCAGGTCACGCACTCCGAGAAGAATGCCTCCTATGGCAAACGCGTCATTCAACTCCGCGACGGCTGGATTGTGAAAGGAGAATAATGATCGCGGATTTAAAGTTTGCGCTACGGCAACTTCGCAAAGCTCCGGCGTTCACAGTTACGGCTGTCGCCACGGTCGCGATCTGCCTCGGCGCGAATCTCGCGATCTTCGCGGCGATCGATTCCATTCTGCTCCGTCCGCTTCCCTTTCCGCAATCCGATCGGCTGGTGACGATCTTCAACACTTATCCAAAAGCCGGCGTCGATAATGACGGCGCGTCGATCACCAATTACTATGAGCGGCGCGGCAACATTCCGGCCTTCTCGAGCCTTTCCATGTATATGGAGAGAGCCGAAACCGTCGGCGATCCAGGCTCCATGCAACAGGAGGAAATCGTGCGCATCTCGCCGGAATTTTTCACGACCCTTGGGGTAAGTCCCGCGATCGGCCGCAACTTCACCGATGAAGAAACGGACCCGCAGAAGAACGTCATTATCTTAACGGACGCCTTCTGGCGCCAGCGTTTCAATTCCGATCCAAACATTTTGGGTCGTGACACCCGCATAAACGGTATCCCAAGAAAGATCGTTGGCGTCTTGCCTCCTGCTTTTCGTTTTCTCTCGTCCGAGGCACGCGTTTTTCTTCCGATAAAATCCGGTATGGAAGAGCGTGGGCCGAAAGCGCGCCACTCTGGCGGCGGCGTCACGCACATGATCGCGCGGTTGAAGCCGGGCGCGACGATCGCGGAAGCGCAAGCCCAGATCGATGCGCACAACGCCGCCGTCGAGGAAGATAATCCGGAAGCGAAAATGATGGCCGAAGCCGGCTTCCGATCACTCGTTAGGCCATTGCACGCAGAGCACGTCCGCTCAATTCGTCCAACTCTTTTGCTGATGCAGGCCGGAGTATTTTTTCTTTTGCTCATCGGCGCGGTAAATCTGGTGAATCTTCTTTTGATTCGTGCGAGCGGGCGGGCGAAAGAAATGGCGATCCGCCGATCGATGGGCGCGAGTCGCGTGCATGTCGTGAGACAGGTAATTATCGAAACCGTTCTTCTGACTTTCGTCGGCGGATTGCTCGGCCTGGCGGTAGGCGCATGGGGAATTCGATTGTTCGAAGTTCTCGGGGCAGATCGCTTGCCGCTCGGCGCGCATATCGCGTTCGATGGCTGGCTGGCGTCCATCGGTCTCGCCGGCGCTGTGGTTCTCGGAGTCGTCATCGCGGTACCTATCGCCTGGTTCAACCTGAGCACGCATCTAGCGCATGCGCTCCAATCGGAATCGCGCACCGGCACAATTAGCCGCGCCGCGCAACGGCTTCGCCACGGATTTATCGTCGCGCAGATCGCCCTTGCTTTCATTTTGCTCGCGGGTGCGGCTCTGCTCGGCCTGAGCCTGAAAAAAGCGATGGCGGTTTCGCCAGGATTTCGCTCAGATCACGTTCTCACCGGCGAGTGCACCGTCTCATGGGATCTGCAGCGGGAGCGAGTCGGCATCGTCGATCGCTTGCTCGAATCCATCCGCCAGCAACCGGGAATCGCCGCCACCGGAACGATCACGAACATTCCGCTAAGCGGCGACAGCGGCAAAGCCGCAGTCACACCTAAGGGCTATGTGCCACCTCCGGGTCAATCAGTGCACGGCCATTATTCCTATGCCGTTCACGGCGAGTACTTCTCGGCCCTCGGTATTGACCTGCGCGAAGGACGCTTCCTCACCTCGGCAGATTCCCACCGCGCGGAACGCGTCTGTGTGGTGGACGAAGATTTGGCCCGGCGTTACTGGCCTAACGGCGGCGCGCTTGGCCAAAGGATCGCGCTCGGCGACAAAAAAGACGACGCGCAGCTGTTTACAGTTGTCGGCGTCGTCGGCGCAGTGAAGCAAGCCGCGCTCACCGAAGCGCAGGGGCAAGGCGCGGTTTACCTGCCTTACGCTTATCGCGACAACGAGAGTATTTTCATCGTCACCCGTACAAGCCAGCGCCCGGAAGCGTTCGCCGAGACGCTGCGCAAGCTCGTGCGCGCAGCGCATCCCGCACTCGCGGTGGATAACATTCGTTCGATGGACACGCGCATCGCGGACAGCTTGATCACGCGACGCTCGCCAGCATTACTCGCTGGAATTTTCGCCGGCGTCGCTTTGCTGCTCGCGGCCATCGGAACGTACGGAGTTCTCAGTTACGCGGTCGCACAACGCACGCGTGAGATCGGCATTCGCATGGCACTTGGCGCGCAACGGGAACAGATTGGCGCGCAATTCCTTTCCTTAGGCCTGCGCCTGCTCGCCGCCGGAACCATTCTCGGTTTGATCGGCGCGTGGCTGGCCGGAAGAGCAATGCAGAGCATTCTCTTCGACGTGCCGACGCTCCATGTCGCCACTCTTTTCGGCACTGCGCTCGTCATGACCGCGGTGTCATTGGTTGCCTGCCTCATCCCGGCGCGTCGCGCGACCAAAGTCCATCCCATGGAGGCACTGCGCTATGAGTGATTGCTCACTGAAGGATATGAGCGAACCTCGAGTTCGTTCTGGGAAGGCTGTGCAAATCGCCGGGAAGCACGTTATTCGTGACGGAGAGTTGCCATCTTTGACTCAAGTTGTCGGCGACTGTCACTGAGTCCAGAAATCACCGTTCTACCAAGTTCATTCTGCTCTTCTTCCGCAAGCCTGATCCAGGATAAGGCCTCTTTTAAATATCCGAGCCTCTCTTCTGCAACTGCGAGGTTGTAATGACACGCGATTAAAGACTCCTGCTGGCCTTCAGAATATGGCAACTCGGAGGCTTCATCGACTCCCGCCAGGAATTCTTTTTTTGCAGACTGCATATCACCTTTATCGAGAAAACAGACTCCGCGGCTAAGAAAAAGGTCGGGCATAATGTGCGCTCCCTTTCTTGTGACGGCTTCGTCAAAATTTTCTCCTGCTTTGGCCAGTAAGTATTCTTTAAACTCTTTCTCAACTGGTCCGCCATGCTGGTTGCCTGCCAATTCAGTCAGCAATTGCGGAAGGCGGGGATCCTCTTTCCAAACCACGGAACCGTAACGTCTAGCTTCTTTTGGAAGAAGCGGAGCATTTCGTCGGTGCATTCCAAAGCTTGCTGCTTTCTCACGGTATTCCCATCCCAGCTCGTAATACAGATGAACGTCACCTGATTTGCGTGTTGCAGCAAACCAAACTGATCGCGGATCTCGCCATTCGGATAAATAACCAAGGGTCTGCGTGAGCCAAATGAAATTAACTGCTACAACCAGCGTTGTGGCAGTGGCTACCTTCCACCTGGGCAATTGATCTGCTGCTTTGATCAACAGCCAAGCGATGAGAATAACCGCGCCTGCTGAGGGCAAAAGAAGGTAGCGATCAGTTACCGGATAGCTGAATGGCAGAAGCTGTGTTGGGAGATAAGTAAATAAGATCCAGTAGATCGAAACAGTCGCTACCGGATAACGTTTGCGTAGGAGCAACGGCAACACGAACAAACCAAGTAGGATGGCTAGTCCGACCAGTTGGGACAAAGTACCTCCCGGTGTAGGAGGTACACGATAAATAACATAATTTCCCAACCCGGTAAGCAGCCACCAACTTTGGACAAAAGCCTTTGCGTGCATGGCCAGGTCGAACTGCAATCCGGTGCTGGGTTGCGCGTGCTGCACTGCGAGTGCTACCAAAGCTGCCAAAACAAGGAATGGAATCTTATTGATGATTGATTGGCGTAATGACCGCTTTTCAAGCACCAGGTCGAGAATCACCAGCACCGCGGGGAAAGCGGCAACGGAGAGCTTTCCCACCAATGCGAAGAGAAACAGTAAAAGTGAAGCAATGTACCAGGCTATTGCGCCTCGCTGTCTGTATTTTAGGTATGCAAGAACACAAGGCAGCACAAATGCAGCAGCCACCAAATCCTTGCGGCTTGAAATCCAGGCGATCGCTTCCACGTGCACTGGATGAACAACAAATAACAAGGCAGCGACCATAGCAGTTCTGCGTTCCTGTGTTATGGCAAGTGCGACGAGATATACAAAACCGCCAACAACTCCGGCCCAGAGATTGTTTGATAGATGGAATGCGTAGCCGTTTAAACCGCCAACCGCGTAATCAAGCGCGTAGGATAGCAAATGAAGAGGGGAATAGTTGAGGTAGTAAGGATTAAATAAAATCTGCGTGAGATGCTTCCGAGTTATTCCCTGTATCCACGGATTGCTGACGACATATTGCTGGTCATCGACTCTGAAAAAGCCCAGATGAAGATCGCCCGCATAAAGCAGGGCGGTAGCAACGATACACAGAAGGACAATGCCACCGTTGAGTTTCCACGAGCCGGGCAGGATCGAGACGTACGGAGGGTCCGATTTTCTTCTGCCGGGTTTTTGTTGCCGTTTCTCTGCGGCAGAACGCCGAGAAGGCGCGGTTGCATCCGGCGCAGATCTGATTTTGTTTTTTTTGATTGAAGACACGATTTATTTCGGTGTGAACTTTAATCGGCTTCCGCAATTCCGGACACGAAAATTGGCTCATAGCCTTCACGATATTTTTTTTGAGAACGGCTTGCTTTTCGATCTGCTTTGAACATTGGTGCTGCTGCGGTGTCTCCTATTCGTCCTTAATCTTAATATGCTTTTGCGACTTCTAATCGCTGTCATCTGCGCGCTCGTTCTGTCAGACGGTTTCGCGCAAGAAAAGAATCAACCGACGGTCGATGAATTGGTGGCGAAAAACATCGAGGCGAAGGGCGGCGCGAGCGCCCTGCGCGAATTGGGAACCCTGCGGCTCACCGGCAAACTGCTTGTGCAAGAAGGGCAAATTCAATTGGCCTTCTTGCAGGTCAAGAAGCGGCCCGATGAAGTGCGCACTGAAGCATCTCTTCAGGGAATGACGCAAATCGAGGCGTGTGACGGCAAGGAAGGATGGAAAGTCTCGCCATTCTTTGGACGCAGAGATCCCGAACGAATGTCGGCTGATGATGTCAAAGCGCTCCTGGAAGACGCGGAGATGGATGGCCCATTGGCCGATTGGCAGGCAAAAGGAAACACGGTCGAATATCTCGGAACGGAAGACGTCGATGGAACTCCGGCGCACAAGTTAAAAGTGACGCGAAAGAACGGAGACGTAAGTTTTGTCTATCTGGATCCCGAGCATTTTCTGGAGATTCGCGTGGTAACGCAACGGACGAGACACGGCGCGTATGAAGAAGTAGAGACCGACCTGGGCGATTATGAAAAAGCGGGCGGCGTATTCGTTCCAACGTCAATTGAGGTTGGTGGCAAGGGAGCACCCGATAAGCAGAGGATTATCATCGATAAAGTCGAAGCAAACGTACCGCTGGACGACACAATATTTCACTTTCCCGGCCAGATAGGTCTCCCGCAACCACAGCGCTGATCAATAGATGAGAAGATTGGATCACCAAAGGCGACGCGAAGACGTCCGTACGCAGACGGGCAGGTGGTGCGCAGTCCGTAAGCTTTCGCGAAACGGAACATGCGTTTTTACAGATTTTGCGCATAGCGCTTTTGGAGTGCGACGCGTCCTCGTGTCGCTTTCATTACTCCTTCTTTGCGGAATGCTTTGTCCTGCAGAGGAAGCGCCATTCAGGTCAGCAACCATCTCCGGCCTCGGCGCACGCAATATAGGGTCCGCAACGATGAGCGGACGGATCTCAGCTATCGCGGGAACACGCGAGCCATCGGGAAAGATCACCATGTTTGTCGGCGCAGCCAGTGGCGGCGTCTGGAAATCCGACGACAGTGGGACGCGATACCGGCCCGTATTCGACGAACAATCTGCGCAATCGATCGGCGCAATCGCGCTCGATCCAAAGAATTCGAAGAACGTCTGGGTTGGGACCGGTGAATCGTGGACGCGCAACAGCGTTTCAATTGGCGACGGGATCTACAAATCAACCGACGGCGGTGAAACATGGACGCATTCCGGTCTGGAAAAGGCAGAGCGCATTGCAAAGATTGCAGTCAGCCCAAAGAACCGCGACACGATCTTTGCCGCGGTGCCGGGTGCGCTCTGGAGCGATTCGCCGGATCGCGGGCTTTACAAAACGACCGACGGCGGCAAAACGTGGAGCCAAATTCTCAAAGGACAAAATCTTTCGACCGGCTGCACTGATGTCGCCATTGATCCGGAAAATCCGGACATCATGTTCGCGGCGATGTGGGATTTCCGGCGCAAAGGGTGGGAGTACCGTTCAGGTGGCGAAAGTCCGACAGCGCCATCCGGCAGTGGGTTGTTTCGGTCTACAGACGGCGGCAACACTTGGACGGAGATTACGCCGGAGGCCAATAAAGGTTTCCCGATGAAACCGTACGGCCGTCTTGCAGTGGCGATCGCGCCTTCGAATGCCAAGCGGATTTACACTTTTGTGGAATCTCCTGATAGCGCCCTGTTTATTTCCGACGATGGCGGCGTGACGTGGGAGAAGCGAGACAAGAGCCAATGGATGGTGTGGCGGCCGTTTTATTTTGCGAACCTGATTGTCGATCCAAAGAATCCCAACCGCATATTCAAGACTGATGGCTCGCTGATTGTTAGCGAGGACGCGGGCAAAAGCTTCGCCGTGGTTGGCGGCTTCGGCGGGATGCATGGCGACGTGCACGACGTGTGGATCGATCCAACCAACACACAAGTCGTGTTCTCCGGCGACGATGGCGGGATGTGGTATTCCTACAACGGCGGTGCGAAATGGTGGAAAGCTGAAAACTTGCCGGTCTCGCAGTTCTATCACGTCAGCGTGGATGACAAAGATCCCTACCGCGTTTACGGCGGTTTGCAGGACAACAGCTCTTTTGTGGGCGAGTCACAGTATCCCGGCGGCGTTACCAATGCGCAGTGGGAAAATATGTACAACGGCGATGGTTTCTGGATGTTCCCGGATCCCGCTGATCCCGATTACATTTATGCCGAATATCAAGGTGGCGAGATCGGGAGAGTAAATCGCAACACGCACGAAGCTCGCAACATCAAGCCACGGCCGAATTACAAGGAAAAGCTCAGGTTCAACTGGAATACGCCAATCGCGCTCTCGCCTAACGAAAAGGGGACGATTTATATCGGCGCTCAGTTTCTATTTCGCTCGCGGGATCACGGCCAAACGTGGGAACGCATTTCGCCCGATCTGACAACCAACGATCCGGAAAAACAGAAACAGGAGCAATCGGGCGGCGTCACGGTAGACAATTCCTCGGCGGAAATGCACACCACGATTTACTCGATCAGTGAATCGCCCAAGGACAAATCGCTGATCTGGGTCGGCACGGACGACGGCAATCTTCAACTTACTCGTAACGGCGGTAGGACATGGACCAATGTCGTGGGCAACGTTCCCGGTTTGCCAAAAAATTCCTGGGTGTCCTGGGTGCAAGCAAGCAACTTCAACGCCGGCACGGCTTACGCCGCGTTTGATCGACACACCTTAGGCGAAATGACGCCGTATGTTTTCAAAACAACCGATTATGGTAAGACTTGGGCGCCGCTCGTGAGCTCTCAGGACGCCAAAGGCGTTCGTGGATATGCACATGTAATCAAGGAAGACTTGATCAAGCCGGATCTGCTCTTTCTCGGGACCGAATTTGGACTTTGGGTCTCGATTGATGGAGGAAAAAATTGGGCGCAATTTAAAGGCAACCATTTTCCCGCAGTCGCGGTTCGAGACCTGGCAATTCAGCCGCGCGATAACGATCTGGTTCTTGCAACGCATGGCCGGGGGATCTGGATCATTGACGATATCACTCCATTGCGCGCCCTGACGCCGGATTTGTTGAAGCAGGAAGTTGCGTTCGTTTCAGCGCGTCCTGTGCAACAGCGGATCGAGGGCTCCGGCGGATGGGCCAATGGCGACGCCGTTTTCATTGGCGATAATCCGCCTGACGCCGCCGTGATCAATTATTATCAGCGCGAGCGTCATCTATTTGGAAAATTGAAGCTGGAAATTTTGGATTCCTCGGGGCGCGTTATTGATGAATTGCCAGCAAGCAAACGCCCCGGCCTGAATCGCGTGACCTGGCCGATGCGTGTGAAACCGCCACGGGTGCCACCGGCCGCGCAGATTGCCTTTGCGGGAGTGCGAGGCCCACGGCTTGTGCCGGGCGTGTACACTGTGCGCCTGACAAAGGCTGGCAAAGTTTCGGAGACGAAACTGATGGTTGGCCTCGACCATCGGGCCAAATTCAGCGCTGCGGATCGCAAGGCGCAATTCGATGCTGCGATGAAGGTCCATGCGCTCTTTGACGAGGAAAGCGCACTAATGGACCGCATTGTTTCCTTGCGTAGGGCATTGTCGCAGAGCGGAGGAGCGTTGCCTGAAGCCGATCCGCTTCGCAAGAACATCTCCGATTTCGATGGGAAAGTTGATGGTGTCCGTAAAAAGATCGTCGCAACGACCGAAGGAGGAGCGATCACCGGCGAGGAGCGGTTGCGAGAGCACACTGATCAGCTTTACGGAGCGATTCTAAGCTACGAAGGAAAACCTGGTGGATACCAGATTGCGTACATCGATGCGCTTAAGCGGGAATTGAGTGATGTGACAAAACAGTTCGACGAACTGCTTGCCAAGGACCTGTCCACTTTAAATGAATCCCTCAAAGGCAAGGGAAAGGAGCCAATTCTACCGCCGTCATCGAGTGTTGGCGCGACAGATGTCAAACGTGGTTCCGGAGGCAGCACGAGTGGCACAAGCCCTTCTCTTCCCGCCGATTTTCGCATTTCCTACTAAGTCGTTGAGCTAATGGCGCTGATCTTATGGCTCGCTGGACGATTTTTTTCGTCGTGCTAGCTTGGATGCCATCCTGGGGGTATAGCTCAGTTGGTAGAGCGTCTCGTTCGCAATGAGAAGGTCAGGGGTTCGAATCCCCTTACCTCCAATCTTCACTCGCATCGTAGGGGAGAGTGAAGGCTGTCGCTTTGGCGGAGGCCATGCGTTGTCAACCGCTTCGATTGAGGCAAACGCGCGTGCAGCGTTTGAGAATGACAGGGGCCCCATGTATGTACATGGACCTAGTGAGACAGGCGGCCTCCGCCAGTACTCGGTGTATTTTTGGACGGATTGATTGGCCAGTGCTGAAAGTATCGTTTCTTTGTCTTGAATAGCCTCGAAATAAGCTTGCGCAAAATTCGAGACGCAATCATGCTCAGTGCGTGAAGACAGAAAAGAGGTTTAGTCGCCTGTGCGGTTCGTCGGTTCGATGCGCAAGTGTCGCCCTCACGCTCTCATTTTGTGCATCGGCATTTGCTACTGATCCGAGCAAGAACGTAGTGCTCCCGGCACAGCCACAGCGCGTCATGAGGACCGCAAAGAAAATGTGCTACACGTTCACTTCAACATCCGGTATTCCTGTACCTTGTGAGAGGCTCAGACCGATTCCGACCACCGCCAGCCCGATGACTATCTACAGGCAAGCGACGGCCAAATAATATAAGTTCTGGGATTAGGGATGGCTGGGCTGCTTGAGGACAGGCCCAATCGGCCGTCCAATATTTTTTAGTGAACTTCGTTCGGCGGTGTCCTTAACGGTTTCGGAACACCGGTGGGAGATGTGCTTGGCGCTCGGAAATTAGTGCCCGATTACGCGCAGCGCAGGCTCATTGACGAAAGCGCCCGGCGTCGTAAATCGCCCGGTCCAGTCGATCTCACGACGGTCAATGATTCGAATCGGCGAAACGGTGGTAGTGCCGATCGGCTGCAGTTTAATGCGCTGTGGGATAAGCGAACCGGTGACGAAAACCGTCCGCTCTTCAACTGTCTGCTTACGTCTCGGAGCTTGCTTAACCCTGGGCTCAGCAAACACCGTTCCAGCAAACATGCTGGCCACGATGAAAATTGTAGCGCTGTAAGTTATCAGCGTCTTCACAAATTAACCTACACCCGGGAAGGTGCGGCGCGCAAATTACCGAAACGATGACGATCGTCCCCTTCCACAAAAGCAAGAGAGGCAATGGCTGTTGCCACTACCTCTCCGCGGAACCAAACCAAAGTTTCAGGGTCAGAATTTCTTCGTTAGGCGCCCGTAAACGAAACGACCGGTAGCATCGTAAGTGAATCCGGGATAACCGACCGCATTTCCGCCTTCCCCGTAGGCCTTAGGCGGATCCTGACCGAAAATGTCATTGCATCCAATCGTAATGATCGTGCCTCGCAGCAAATGGTCCAAGATGCTCCGGTTGTATTTACTGGTCTGTGCGGAGGCCGTTTCTAGAGGGGCACCGTCCTTGCCGCGAACGACCTCCTTTTCGCCCTTGGAATAGCCAGGCACAGGATTGGCCTCAACCGGAAGAAGGGAAGTGAAATCATAGGAAAGCTGGGCGTCGAAGAAAAAGGTCTGATGAACCCAGTGTTGGTGAAGGTTTGGCGTAAATTCGTGGAATCCGTCGATGAAGCGTACGATGGTAACGAGGTCGAAGCCCTTCCATGTCCACTCGAGGCTGGAATTACCTTTCCATTTATACCAACCCTCATTCGAAGCGCCTGGGTCCGTAGTTCTGCCGGCCAGATTGCCTGCTGTTGGTCCGAACTCCGTGAAGATGAATTGAGGGAAGAGGAATTCATCCAGGTAAGTTACTTGAGTCTGCGAAGTGAAGGTACCCCACGGCGTTGGCCTCTGGTAGTAAAGGCCGAAGTCAAATCCGCGAGCCTCTTGAGAACCGAGGTTTTGATTTGCAACTATGATACGGGTGATGAATCCGCCAGGATCGCGCTCGACAATGCCTGGAGCGGTGCCATCCAGCACTTGCTGAGCCAACGGAGCGGTCACAACTCCGGTGCGCTCGATGTCCCAAAAGTCAACCGAGAGATTCAGCCCAGGCGCGTATTTTGGCGAGTAAACAAAGCCGCCACTGAACGAGCGCGAATCTTCAGGTTGAAGATTCGGGTTGCTAGTTATAAGGGTGTTCGTTTCAGATTCGAGCAGGCCACCTTTGAGCGGATCGTGAGTAACCTCTAACGTTGACACCGGAGATCCAAATAATTCTTCAAGTGACGGTTCACGAAAGCCTTCGCCCCAAGTCGCGCGCAGGGTCAGCTGCTCGTCAAACGGTTGCCAGCGCATGCCAACCTTTGGCACCAAGACATTGCTATCGTTGTTCAGAAACTCTTCAAATCGCCCCCCCGCGGTAAACTCCAAGGAATAAAAGCCGGGAATTGCTGCATGGGTCTCGCTCACGAGTTGCGGATTTTTGCCGTCGCCTCTGGAGTAGGTACTCGTCACGGGGCTGAAGATAGGAATTCTGGTCTCTGCGTAAATCGCATAAGAATTTCGGCTGCCCTGAGCACCTGGAACTGGCGAGTTGCCGACGATGTCTCCCTCTAAATTGAGCATATCGGGATTCTCCTTCAGTTGCTCCCGCCGCCATTGAGCACCGACGGCTAAGCCAACGCCGCCAGCCGGCAGGTGAAAGAGGTCGGTTGTGTAGATGGTGGCATCTAACGTGGCCAACTTTGAGGTGTCCTCGTCCTTGGGGTGCACTCTGGCGAACTCGACCGTGGCCGAATTGGACTCGATTGGAGCGCGATAATCACCGAAAGGATTAAAGGCGACGGTCGTGCCGATGAATTGCGGAGAGGTAGGGTCAAAGATTGGATCGGCCTGGTTCAAGATGCGGTTGAAACGCGAGGCGGACACTTGCGTCCCGGTAACCGTATTCTTGAGTTGGCTGTAACGGAACCCGGCGTCGTACCCCCAGCTTCCGTTGAAGAGCTTGTCCCCCTTGATGCCGATGGTGCTCAGCCACGCGTCGGTTTCGTTGTCGAATAAACGGTTCCCAAACTCAGCGAGCCGCGCACGAGTGCCGCCCGAGATAATTTGCTCGAATGGGTTGAAGGGATTGAACGCGTCCGCCGGAACACCGGTTTCCGCGTGGGTTGGTGTGTTGGGTGGTTCCGAGCCTGGCGCTATCGGCGAATGCGGCGGAATAGCCAATATGGTCTGACCCTTTGTTTCGAAAGATCCCGTTGCTGGCGGCGCCAATTCGTTGTGCGTTTTCACGTTCTGATAAAAGCCGTCCGCATAGGCGACCATCTGATCACCAAAGATCTTGTGCTCTGCGCTGACATAAGCACCGTAGCGCTCTGACTCCGGCAAGGAGAGCGAGAACTGATTGAAGTTGAAGCCAGGGCGTAAACCGCCGGCCGCCCTGACGCGGTTATTGGCATCGTAAAGATACCTGTTTGCGGGGGCCAACCCGTTCGTAAAATCTGGCGCACTCGCAAATTCAGTCCCACCGGGATTTAAGTTACGGCCACCAGCAGCCCCCACCACATCGCTGCTAAGCTGAAGATTATAAGGACTTGCGTTCGAGCTTAGGAACGGCGGCGTGAGCGAGAAACCGCGATCACGGTTGGCGATGGAGTTGCGATGATAGTAATTCAAAACGCCAGTAATGTTGGTATCTCCCTTGCCAACACCGAAGATCGCCGATGAGTCGAATTCGCCGGAGTCTTTATCGAGGGTATTGCCGTATTGGATCCTCGCCTCCGCGCCATCGTAATTGTGTCGCATCTTGAGGTTCACGACACCAGCCACCGCGTCCGCACCGTAAGTGGTGGAGGCGCCGTCTTTAAGAATTTCGATGCTCTCGATAGCGGCTTGGGGAATCGAATTCAAATCCACGAACATCACATTCACCAGGCCGGGATTGTTGCCCGTTGGATAGACAGCGACCCGACGCCCATCCAGAAGGATGAGAGTCGCTCTTGCGTCGAAACCGCGTAGCGCAATAGTCGCAGCACCCACTGCGGTGTTGGAGCCGTTTTCATTATTCGAAGTCGGAATTATGTTCGCGTTGGCGATGGGAAGGCTCAGGAGAAATTGCTCGGTGGTGAATTCACCTGATTTGTTTATGTCCGCGCGGCTGTAGTCCAAAACCGGGTTCGGTCCGACTTCTTCTGCCGTCGGAATATTTGAACCCGTAACGATGACACGCTGGGCTTCCGCCGCGGGCGGCGTCGGGGCAGCACCAATGTCCGTCGACAGCGGCTGGAGGTTCTGGGCAAATGCGTTCGACGCGATAATGAGAGGGATTCCAACGCAAGCTGCAAGAGCCATGCGGTAGAATCCGGACTTGCAAAGTGCGGTTCTAGTCATGAGTTTCTCCTTTGGTTAGGTTGCGTCCTACATGAGGTACCGGTCGCACCCCACGTGGACTTGGGGTTTTTTCTAAGGAAGCCAAAAAGCAAACCGAAATGTCAAGGACAAAATTTTGCGTTCTGATCTTCCCGCCAAATGGGCAAGACGCCAAGCGCTCCTGCGTGGACCCTCGCGTTGGCAGAAAGGGTTTGGAAGTGTGTTCCCTTGCTGAAAGAATTGTTTCGTCGTGCTGGCTTGGTGGCCAGCGTGGGGGCAGCTCAGTTCGTGGAGCGTCTCGTTCGCAATGAGAAGGCCAGGGGTTCGAATCCCCTTACCTCCAGTTTTTCCGGGGCTAAGCCGGTTGGTCCTCGTGGTAAATAGCGCCCTGCGCCTGTGTCGGTCTCAATAATACGAGTGGCGCGAAAGAACGATTGCAGCCAACGCTTTCGCGTTTAAGGTGCGCTCTCCGATTCTTTAATATGCTCCAGATGTTTCTTGCTCAGGCGCAAAGCGCGGCTCCTCAACAGATGCCAGGTGGCGGCATTGGTTCATTTTTTGTGCCGCTAATTTTTATTTTCATCATCATGTACTTTGTGATGATCCGACCGCAGAAGAAGCGACAGCAACAGCAACAGCAGTTAACTTCGAGTTTGAAAACCGGCGACCGGGTTGTGACCAATGCCGGCATTCACGGCCTGATCTCGAATGTGAAGGAAAATACCGTGCTGGTGAAAGTAGCCGACAACGTGAAAATCGAGATGGAGAAATCGGCCATCGCGACGGTGTTGAAAGAAAGCTAAAATTGTTAAATCAGTGAAGCGTTAAAGAGATTAGCAAATCCGCAATCCAATGACCCCTGGGCTTACATTCTGTATCGGGCTCGCAATGCTTGTTCTCTTCGGGTGGTATTTCGCCACCGATCAAGGGCAGCGGAAACGGCTGCTGGCAATGACGCTCATGCTGGTGCTTGTCGTCTCCAGCATTGTAACCATCTGGCCGCCGCAGAAAAAGATCGCGCTTGGCCTCGATATTCAGGGCGGCACCTCCTTTCTCATCCGGCTGAAAGGTGGCGATAAAGAAGTCACGAAGGCGATGCTCGACCAGGCGGTCGAGGTCATTCGCAAGCGTGTCGATTATTTTGGTGGAGGCGAACCAATTATCAGCCCGGTCGGCAGCGATCGGATTCTGGTCCAGATTCCGGGACTCGACACAGCGAAGATTCAGGAAGCAAGGGACCAACTATCGCGCGTGGCGAAGCTCGAGTTTCGTCTGGTTTATCCCGATAACGGCGAACGATTGCGCGAAATCGACCAGGGAAAGCAGGTAATTCCGCCAGAGTATCGGATCGAAACCTATAAACAACAGCACCAGGCTGAGGGCGAGAAACCGATCGAAGAACGGTTGCTCGTGAAAAAGAAAGCCGACTTGGCCGGCGATCGCGTTTCAGGCGCAGGCGCTTCTTACGAACGAGACGGTTGGGCAGTTCATTTGCGGTTCGACAGCGAAGGCGCCAAGCAGTTTGGGAACATTACAGCTGCGAACGTTCACCATCGCTTTGCGATCGTGCTTGATGGCGTGATCCAATCGGCGCCCGTGATTCAAGACGCTATTTATGGCGGCGACGCACAAATCACGGGCCGTTTTACCGAGGAAGAGGCGCGCGGCCTGGCAAGCGTACTCGAGAATCCGCTGCAAACGCCGGTGAGCATCGAAGAAGAGCGCAGCGTTTCGCCCACTCTCGGACTAGACTCGATTCGAGCGAGCATTCTCGCCGGTTTACTCGGACTGGCCATCACGCTCGTTTGCGTGGCCGTCTACTACAAGATTCCCGGTCTCATCGCGAATCTCGCCTTGATCATTAACCTCATTTTGCTCGTGGGGGCTCTGACGTTGTTCCACTTCGTCCTCACATTGCCCGGCATTGCAGGCATCATTTTGACGATTGGCCTTTCAGTGGATGCGAACGTTCTCATATACGAGCGATTACGCGAAGAAATGGCGCTTGGGAAATCGCTCAAGGTCGCGTTGAACACGGCGTACGAGAAAGCGTTCAGCTCCATTTTCGACGCCAACGTTACGACGCTGATCACAGCCGCGATTCTTTTTTGGAAAGCGAGCGGCCCGGTAAAAGGCTTCGCCATCTCACTTAGCCTCGGCATTTTGGCTTCGTTGTTCACTGCGCTCATTGTGGGGCGGAATTGCCTCGGCTGGCTTGTCGACACGGGGCGAGTGAAACGCATCTCGATGCTGCATTTGATTTCAGCGCAAAATATCAATTTCCTCGGCAAAGGCTTTATTGCGTGCATGTGCTCGCTCGCACTGCTTCTGGCTGGCTCGTTCGCCTTTTACAAACGCGGCGAACGTAACTTTGGCGTCGATTTTCGCGGCGGCGACCTCATCACTTTGAGCGCACCTGGCAAGATCGATATCGGACAGGTGCGCGGTGCGCTGAAGCCAATTGGTCTCGCTGACGCTTCCATCCAGGAATCCACACAAGTCGGCAGGAGTTACATCACCATCCGCACGCCGTTGAACACCAGCGACAAGGTGGAAAACCAAGTTATGCAGACGCTGCCAAGTTCTGGCTTTAGAGTGGAAGGCTCGGAACGGGTCGGTGCGCTCGTAGGTGGCGAACTCGCAAAAAATTCGTTAATCGCGCTCGGCCTGGGCATCCTGGGTATTTTGATTTTCGTAACTTTCCGGTTTCAACTTTCCTTTGCCGTAGGCGCGATTGTCGCGCTGTTGCACGACGTGCTTATGACCGTCGGCGTGTTCGCTCTCTTCGGCCGCGAGTTGACCCTCACCATCGTCGGCGCTGTACTTACCGTCGCCGGCTATTCGATCAACGACACCATTGTCGTTTACGACCGGATTCGGGAAGGCCTCGCCAGCGGGCGGCGTGGGACGATTGAGGAAATCATGAACTCGAGCATTAACCAGACGCTGAGCCGAACCATTCTTACGAGCACGGTGACGCTTATCCCGATTCTTTGCCTGTTTTTGTTTGGCGGCGCGGTGCTGCGCGACTTCTCGCTCGCCATCATTATCGGCGTAGTTGTCGGCACTTACTCATCGATCTTTATCGCCTCACCTATTGTGCTGTGGTGGACGCGCGCCCGCGGTGGCGGCGCTACAGCCTTGCGACGCGAGGTTACCCAGAAAGCGGCGGCAGCCAATCCGCTTGCCCAGCGCTGAACCGCTTCTGAAGTCCCAGTCCATGCCCACTGCTAGGTCTGAGGCGCCCGGAGGCACTTTTCCGAGTAGATTTGACGGGGCCGCCGGGCCCGAGTAGGCTCCCGCTCGCCGATTAGGAATCTATCGCTAAAGTCAGGAGTGATTATTGATGCCAGAAGTGATTGTTCGCAAGGGTGAGCCCGTTGATCGCGCGTTGAAGCGGCTGAAGAACAAGCTAGATGCCGAGGGCATTCTCGAGGAGGTCCGCCGTTTGCGTGCCTTCGAGACGCCTTCGCAGAAGCATCGCCGCAAAGCCAAAGCCAACGCCAAGCGCGGTCGAACCAAGTTCCGATTTAATCCACAAGGTTAAAAGTTAAAAGGTTGTTTGGGCAACGCCATTTCTGACGCCCAATTTAACTTTTTAACTATTCCGCTTTTGACTGTTCGTAGCAGCCTTCCGGGCAAAGAAGGCGCCGATTGCTTCTACCAAGCCGTCAATGTCGTGGCGCTTTGCTTCGACTTCGACCTTCAAACCATTATCGCGCGCTGTTTGCGACGTGATGGGCCCAATGCTGGCAACTTGCATTCCTTTCGGCCAGGGTAGCCCCAGGGCGAGAAAATTTTCCACGGTTGAAGAACTGGTGAAGGTTATTAAATCGGCCCCGTGCTTCGCCAGTTGTTGCCGTGCCCCGCTCGTATCGTGCGTTTCGGGCACGGTCCGGTACGCGACTGCTTCATCGACGATGGCTCCGAGGCCCGAGAGCTCTTTTGGAAGCACGTCCCGCGCTTTTTCTGCGCGCACTAAAAGGACTTTCAAATTTTCGACGCTTCCCTGCTTTTTGAATTCCCGCATGACGTCCTCAGCAACGAATTCTTTCGGCTGAAGATCGACATGCAGATGAAAGTCTTTCACCCGTTGAGCCGTAGCCGGACCAATGGTGGCAATCCGGGCGCCGCCGATTTCGCGCGTATCATCGTATAGCTTGAAGAAAATATCGAAAAAAGCTTCAACGCCGTTTGCGCTCGTAAACACAATCCAGTCGTAATTGTGCGCGTCCTGTACAAGTTCTGCGAATTCGCGTAAATCACTTGGCGGCTCGATGCGGATCGTGGGCAGTTCGATAATGTTAGCACCCAACGAGCGGAGCTTGCTGCTTAACACGCTGGCTTGTTTTCTTGTTCGCGTAACGACAATTGTTTTACCAAAGAGCGGCCGCTTTTCGTACCAATTGAGCTTGTCTCGGAAGGCGACAACTTCTCCAAATATTGCGACTGCAGGGGCCGCAAAACTATTCGCGACCGCCTTCTGGGCAATATCGCGAAGTGTGCCGGTGAGCGTTCCCTGTTGCCCGGTAGTCGCCCAGCGAACGAGCGCTACCGGCAAGTCGCCGCGCACGCCGTGCTTCAGCATTTCGCTCGTGATCGACCCGAGGCGTTCCACGCCCATCAACATTACCTGGGTCCCGCCAAGTTTCGCCAGCGCTGCGTAATCGATTGCACTTTCCGTCTTTGCGGGATCTTCATGTCCCGTAAAGAATGTCACATGTGAATTGTGCGCCCGATGCGTCACGGGAATGCCTGCAAAAGCCGGCCCGGCGATGGACGAGGTGATTCCAGGCACAACTTCGAATGGAATACCTGCTTCGGCGATCGCCTGCGCTTCTTCAGCGCCTCGGCCAAACACGAAAGGATCCCCACCTTTCAGCCGAACGACCTGCTTCCCTTCGTGCGCTTTCTTGATCAGCAACGCATTAATTTCATTCTGGTTGCTCCGCGATTCGCCAGGCGTTTTGCCGACATAAGTGATTTCAGCATCGTCCCGCGCCCAGCCGAGCGTCTCGGGATTCGCAAGGTGATCGTAAATGATCACGTCCGCATTCTCGATGCACTCCTTGGCACGCAATGTTACCAAGCCGGGGTCGCCCGGGCCGGCACCAACCAGATAAACCTTACCAGTCTTACTCATGCTCAACCTGGTAAGCCGTAGCCTTGCTCGGAGACTGGTGCTTGCAATCGATTTAATAACTGCGCCGCTAGACGTTCAAGCTCATCATGAGGGCCTTCCAGTTCAGCTTCCCTCGGTACTGCTGATCGATCAGTAAACAGTTGAGCCCTCAGTTTCATTTTGTCGCTTTCAATTGTCGCCAGCACGCCCACCGGACAATTGCAGTCGCCATGCAACAAACGCAGAAATTCTCGCTCTGCTCGCAAACAAAGCAATGTCCTCTGATCGCTCACGAGGTCGACGATAGCCTTCATGTTTTCATCATTCACACGAACTTGAAGCGCAATGATTCCCTGGCCACCTGCAGGCAGAAAAATTTCGGGTGAAAGTATTTCAATGAACAATTGTCGGCCCTCGAAGCTGAGCTCGTGATCTGCCGGAGATAGGCTGAGCCGTGCTAGCCCTGCGCGAGCCAGCACGATGGCGGCCCAATTGTTATCGGTCAGTTTGCGCAGTCGCGTTGGAACGTTTCCGCGAAGGTCGACGAGTTTGAGATCTGCGCGTTTCCACAGCAATTGGCGTTTCCTTCTCACACTGCCTGTGGCGACGGTGGCGCTCTGCGGCAACGAAGCGAACCCGCCCGGATGCTTCGAAACCAGCACGTCATCCATCGGTCCGCGAGGAAGAACCGCAACAATTTCTGCGTCCGGATTGGTTTCACTCGGAAGATCTTTTGCGCTGTGGATCGCGACATCCACGTTGCCGCGAAGAAGAGCCCGCTCGATTTCTGCTGTGAATAATCCTTTGCGACCAGCTTCACGCTCAAGAAGCGTGGCTTTGTCGCCTCGTGTCGTGATGATTCTTGTTTCGATTTTTGTGCCCGGTTGGGCCGCTTGAATTGCTCTTTCAACCAAACGGGCTTGCGCGCGTGCGAGCTCACTGCCGCGCGTGCCAAGGATAATGTTTCTCGTCACCGCGGGAATGTAGTTCGCGATAGAGGATAGGGGAAGCTGCCTGCTTCCCTAAAGCTGCGATGCGTGTAATGAATTGTCAGCGACCGGCGGATGCCCGGTGATCCGCGAGACGCGATTCAGTTCGGAGGAAACTTTCTCGAGGAAATCTGCGACATGTTCGGCAATGATCGCTTCGGCAGAGGCTATTTGCTGCCGGCGTACTGCCAGCGACTGCTCCGCTACTGATCGCAATGCATCTATATCGTAAAGATAGACGCCTTCCATTTCGTTCACTGCGGGATCGACATCGCGTGGAACGGCGATATCGATGATGAAAAGCGGACGATCGACCCGATTGGCCAACATGGGTTCCAGATTTGTTGGGGTCAGTAACGGAGTTTCCGAAGAAGTCGATGTAATCAGGATATCGATCTCGCGGCATTGCTGCGGCCACTTATCGAACCGGACCGCCTGGCCACCTACTCGTTGTGCCAACTCCTGACCGCGATCATTTGAGCGATTGCTCACGCGCAGGTCGCTGACACCTCGGGAAATGAGCGCGCGTGCTGTGCGCTCGCTCGTTTCACCAGCTCCCAAAACCAAGACTTTACAATTGCCAAGTTCACCGAAAATCTTCTGGGCCAGATCAACCGCAACGGAGCCAACGGACACCGACCCGCGTGTAATTTCGGTTCGGGTGCGGACCTGCTTCGCCACACGAAAGGCCCGTTGAAACAAGCGATGAAGGCAGGGGCCAACCGCGCCAGACGCGCGCGCGGATTGGTAAGCCTTTTTTGTTTGTCCCAGAATTTCTGTCTCGCCTACGACCATCGAATCGAGTCCGGATGCGACTCGGAACAGATGTTGTACGCACTTTTCAGCTTCGTAACGGTAGAACGGCAACGCACTAGTGTGGCCGCCATCACTGACCTCACTGTTTTGCAACAAGGATTGAGCAATCTCATCCGTTGACACGCGCTTCTCTGACGCGCCATAGACTTCCACGCGGTTACACGTGGCGAGCACCAACGCTTCCGCGCAGCCCGCGGTGCGAAGACTGCGTTCCGCACTAGCACTGCCGGCGAAACGTTCTCGCGTTTGTACATTTGCAGTGTGATGACTGAGGCCGACGCAGAAAAGATTCATGGGACAGAGTGCGTTTGCGCCGAGAACGTAATTCCCCAGAGAAGAGTCAAAGCTGCGCTAAATCCGATAATGCAAAGTGCTGCAACTCGCTTTGGCGCGATTCGCCGAAAGTACCGGCCTTGCAGGATCGCTGCATAAAGCAACCAAACGGCAATCGCCGCCACTACTTGCACGTATGGCAGGGGTTGCCCCGTAAAAAAGCCGCTGGCAATCCCGACGGTATATAGAATGAAACCGAGCCAAAGCAGGCGGGTGATTGCCGTAAAGAGATCAGTGAGCGGCGGCAGGTGATAGAAAATCGAACGCAATTGATGTGTCTTGAGTTGGCGTTCCTGCACCAAATACATTACGCCCGCGATGCAGGCGAGTGCGAAGGCGCCATACGCCACCAGCGAAACCGATGCATGGAATTCCAGCGAAGAATTGGCGGGCACCTTGACTGGATGACGAACATCGATTGGCGCAATCAATGCAAGGCCTTGCAGGAGGACGACCAGCGGCGCCGTGAATGCGCCCATGAGTGAGAGACGGTAGGCTGGGCCGACCAGCATGTAGATCAGGGCTACCGACCAGGCGAGAAAGATAAAGACCTCAAACAGGTTCGTCAGAGGACAACGTCCCAGCGCATGACCGCGGATCGATAAAAACGCCGCTTGAAAAAGAAAGCCCAGTCCAATCGCGAGAAAATTAAATCTTCCTGGTCGAAAAACTCCGGCGCGTACAGCGACCGCGGTGCGGACCACGGCCGCGAGAAAACAGATTGTCGAAATGATGAGAAGATCTCGATCCACCCAAGCCTATTCTAGAGTCGCTTGCGCTCATGGCAAAGCAGCTTGTATTCCGCCAGAGTGGCGGTCAATTCTACGTCCATGGCGCGCAACACGCCACTAGCCTTCGTAGCCGCCGTCCTGGCTTTCCTATTGAGCGTATCGTACTGCAGCGCCGGCGATGCAGTTTTTTCAAGCGATGGTGGACGAGTTTACCTAATCAGCGACATCGAGTCCAAACCAGCTGTAGAAGAAATCGATCTAAACAAGAAGACGATTCGGAAAATTCTGTTGACGCAGCTTGACAGTTCCGACTCGCTTCGCGGAATCACCTGTACGAACAAAAACCGCTTCTTCTGTACAACAGCCAAAGCTGTCTGGTCCTTCGAACCGGAATCCGAGCGGTTGACCAAAATGCGGGATGCCCCAACTGGAGTTAGCTTCTGGAGAATTGCGTATGATCCGAAGATGCAGCGCGTTTTTGTGACAACAAATGACCGGGAACATCCTATCTTCACGTTTAACGATCCAGCGGAGTGGACTCCTGTGCGTATGCGACGCCATCCTTATCCTTCATCCTTAGCTTTTGCTGCTAATGGTGAATTATTCTTCTCGGCATACGGTGATCTGTGGTGCGGCGAGATCCGAACAGATAAGATTGACGAACAGGACGATTTTTCGATAGCAGCGTACCGGTGTGCTCCGCTTGCGACGCTTGAGACGCAGAATACAACTCCCGCTGAAATCGGTGTATCTGATATTGGCGTCACTCGGGACACTGTGTACCTGCAGCTGTCACGGATGGGCGGCTCTGGCGACGGTTGGTTTGCTCGACTCCCGAGGCCCAGGCTTAAGCGCGATACAGAGGGCGAGATGGAGATGTTTTACCAACCAAAAGAGCGGCTTCCGATTTACTTGAAGGCGTTACACTCGTTGGAAACTCTCGGGGAAGATTCTCGCGCGGGTTCCATTGGCGTCTCGTTGGATGGAACGCGAGTTCACTATGTCTTACACGACAAACATTGGTTAGTCACAAATGGCAAGACTGAAGAGTTGCATCTGCACGGACAATAACTCATTAGTCCATTGCCATTGACGTTTGCATGTAGGCCGCTAGCGTCGCGCCGATGGCTTCCGACGTAGTCGAGAAATTGCGTGCCGGTGTGCGCGACGTTGCTGATTTTCCGAGAAAAGGAATACTATTCAAGGATATCACGCCGATTTTGAGCGATCCGGCGTTATTTCGGGCATCCATCGATTTGTTTTTGGAGCGTTGTCGCGGGAGAAAGATTGACAAAATTGTTGGGATCGACGCGCGCGGGTTCCTCTTTGGATCGGCGGTGGCGTATGAGCTCGGTGTCGGTTTCGTTCCGATCCGAAAGCGCGGCAAGCTTCCTTTCCGGACTGAGGTGGCCAGTTACTCGCTCGAGTACGGCGAAGCGGAAATGGAGATGCACATCGATGCTATTAACGCGGGTGAACAAATTGTGCTGGTAGATGATTTGCTGGCCACGGGCGGAACTTCTGCCGCTGCGGCTGTCCTCATTCGCAAAGCGGGGGGACGCCTCCTTGAAGCACAGTTTCTCATTGAATTGGAGTTCCTCCATGGCCGTAAGCAGCTCGATCCGACACCGGTCGCTTCATTTTTGAAATATTGAACCTCGGCGGGGCATGAGGTCTTGTCGCCAGGGTGAAAAGCAGTCGTCACTGACCGATCGCTTCTTCTCCGTCTGAGATCGATTTGGATTTTTAAGATCCAATTTTAAATTGAACAGCAATCCAAATTGCCGATGAAAAGGTCCCGTCATCTGGAGCAAGTTTTGGCGCACGCGGCAAGCCGTCTTGCGGCGACGGGTGCCAGACGCCCAACCGAAGTCCTTCCGCTTTACAAGAAGTTTCTGAACGTCGAGGAGCATCGGTTGCGTCTGAAGCATCAGGCGGGTGGCGGTGGCCGCGAAATTTGTTCCCGGCGCGCCGAGCTGGTTGACGTTTTATTGCAGTATGTTTTCGGGGCTGCTGAAGCCTCTGCTCGCGGAAACGGGGCCGCCAAAGTCCCACTAGCCTTAGTCGCTCTTGGGGGATATGGCCGGGGCGAGCTGAACCCGTTTAGCGACATCGATGTGATGCTTTTGCATCATCAGGAAAAGAAGGGGATTTCGCCGCATCTGGAGGAGATGGTGCAGCAGGTTCTTTATCTCCTATGGGACAGCGGTTTCAAGGTTGGACACTCCACGCGCTCGATCAAAGAAGCGGTCGCTCAAGCAAATCAGGACATGCGCACAAAGACTGCCATGCTGGAATCGCGGTTTCTCGCGGGCGATGCCGATCTGGCACGCGAATTTCGGCGGCAATTTCGTTCGAAGTGTGTCAACGGATGTGAACGCGAATACGTTGAACTGCGCATACAGGATCAGGTCGCCCGCCACAAGAAATTCGGCGACAGTGTCTATCTCCAGGAACCGAACCTGAAAAGTGGATGCGGCGGCCTGCGCGATTATCAAAACCTTCTTTGGATGACCTATTTCAAAGAGGGTTCACTGAGCACGAACCAGCTTGTGGGAAAAGACTGGCTGAGCGAAAGCGACCAGCGCCGGATAGAAAACGCGTACGATTTTCTCCTGCGTCTGCGCACGGATTTACATTACGCAACGGGACGCGCGACCGACATTCTTCACATTAGTTTGCAGGAACAGATCGCAAAACGGCTCGATTACTCTTCTGGGAATGGCCAGCTCCGCAGCGAGGAGCTCATGCGGGATTATTACGAGCACACGCGAAACATCTTCCGGGTCACGGAACGCATTACGGAGCAATTTGTAAGCGGATATGTCACAAGCAAGACCCGTTCTCTGTTCAGTTTTCTTCCGCTGATGCGAACGCACAAAACCCCCGTGGGAGATTTTTTCTTCGTTCGCAACAAGCAGTTGCACCCGGCGGGTCGCGATCTTTTTCGCAGAGACCCCGAGCAGATGATGCGAGCATTTGAAATCGCGCAGGAACGCGGCCTGGATCTGAGCCCGGAGCTCGAGGATCTGCTAAGCCGAAGCCTCGGCCAGGTTACCCGCACGTATCAGTATGCACGCGGACCGCGTGCGATTTTCAAGGACATTCTATCCAAAAAGGGAAGAGTAGGTCGCATTCTCAGAATGATGCATCGAGTCGATTTTCTTGGGCGCTACATTCCCGAATTCGGGCAGCTTACATGTCTGGTGCAGCATGAGTTTCTTCATCGTTACACGGCCGACGAGCACACATTGGTGTGCATCGATAAACTTGATGCCCTGACGCAGACGAACGATCCGAAGCTGGTTCCTTATCGCAAGATTTTCGAGAAACTGGAGGACCCGTTTGTGCTCTATCTTGCGCTCCTTTTACACGACAGCGGTAAAGCAGTTGGCGCCAGGCCACACTCCGAAGCGAGCGCGCTCTTTGCCCAGCGTGTCGCTGCGCGTCTGCAATTGTCGTCCGAGCAGCGCAAGTCCCTTATCCTGCTGGTCGATCATCACCTCACGCTTTCGCAGACCGCGCAGCAAAGAAACCTTGATGATCCGGCGACGGTGACAGACTTCGCCCACATCGTGAAGCACCAGAAAAACCTAAACGCGTTAATGCTGCTTACTCTGGCGGATGGCCAGGGCACAAGCGCGGAGGAGTGGTCGGATTGGAAAGAATCTCTGGTATGGGCGCTATTTCACGAGACCTCTCGCTGTCTTGCGGACCAAAGGTCTTACTACGAGCGAACAAAAGTCCAGCGCGCGAGCTTGCAAGCGTCGGTGACAGCAAAGCTTCCCTCGGATTTTGCAGGAGAGATTGAAGCTCACTTTGAGTTCATGCCCGACAATTATTTTCGCGCTAGCGACGTTCCTGAGATTATCGAGCACCTGAAACTGTTCCGGTCGTTTCTGGAGAATGTTTCCAGCGAAGGAAATTTCCCGCTGGCTCCGGCAATCCAATGGAAGGCCGTTCCGGAACAGGGTCACACTGTTGTCATCTTCTGTACGTGGGAGCGTGAACGGTTATTGGCAAAAGTGGCCGGCTCATTTTCAGTTGTACCTTTGAATATTTTGAGCGCTGATATCTTTCCGCGGGGAGACAACGTTGTGCTGTGCGTTTTTCGTGTGTGTGACACGAAAGCACGACCTGTCACACACCAGCGCGACTTCACGCTCGTAGAGCAAACTTTGCGGCGAGCGCTCGAAGACGAGAGCTTTGATTTCCTTCCGTTAATTGAAAAAGCCAAGCGCCAAAGCCATCGTCTTACGACAGGAATTGAATTTCCAACGCGGATCGCAATCGATAACAAAACGCATCCGGTTTATGCGCTTATTGAGATTCAGGCACCGGATCGGATCGGCTTACTTTATGATGTCCTGACCTGCCTTGACCGCGAAAATCTTTTGGTCCCGCTCTCTCGCATCAACACGCAGGCCGGCGCAGCTATTGATACTTTGTATGTCGTGGATCGTTCCACACGTGCCAAGATTACCGATTCGCATCGCATCAGGGCGGTCCAGCAGCGTCTTCAAAATGCGATTCTGGGTGGAGGCGCTTCAAAATCGAAGTAGTAAGAAGCGCGGACAGCTCTGCTTTCTTAATCTTATGAACGCTCTAATCCTCGCGGCCGGCTATGCAACACGCCTTTATCCACTGACCCTCAACAAAGCGAAGCCGCTGCTCGTCGTCGGTGGTAAGCCGATCATTGAATGGGTAGTGGACAATCTTCAGGACGTTCCCGATCTGGAGACGATTTATGTAGTGACGAATGACAAATTCGCGGGGGACTTTCAGGCTTGGAGTGAGGGCTATCAAGATCGACATCCGCGATTCAAATTCAAAATTGTAAACGATGGCTCCAAGAGCGACGACGATAAGCTGGGAGCAATTGGGGATATCAATTTTGTAGCCACGCGCGAGGACTTGAGCCAAAGCAGCCTCCTCATTGTTGCCGGCGACAATTTGTTTACTGAGTCGCTCGAGGGATTTGTGGTTTGCGCCAAGGGAAGCGAAGCAACCGTTGGCGTCTATGATGTTGGCGATCGCGAAGCAATCAAAAAGTACGGCAATGTCTTAATCGACGATGATGGAATCATTACTCACCTGGAAGAGAAACCACGGAAGCCGCGCGGAACCTTGGCGGCGATCGCCCTTTACTATTACTCGCCTGCGATCCTCTCTCTCCTGACCACATACCTTGCAGCTGGCAATAACCCCGATCAGCCGGGCCGGTTCGTGCAATGGCTTTACACGCGTAAACCAGTAAAGACGTACCAGATCAAGGGGAAATGGCTCGATATCGGAAGCAAGGAGACGCTGGAGAATGCGGATGCGATTCTCAGGACGATCAAGACGTGATCGTTGAGGACGAAATCCGAACGGCGAATTCGGAAAGTTAAAAGCGTTACAAAGTTAAAAAAATTAAAAGGGAAGTCGATGATGCGAAAAGGAATGCCGAACCTTGTAACTTTTTAACTTTGTAACCTTGTCCTCATTTCAACCTTCCTTCGTCAAACTCGATCAGATCGAAATAAGTCCGAATATCTTTGCGCCCGTCTCCACCGGCCTCCTTTAGAAAGTGGAGAAAGCGCGCCTTTTTTGCGGCCGTATCTGGATGCCGTGAAATCATCGCCTGGTTCCACTGTTCAATTGCTTCGGGAGAATGCCGCGCACCGTTTGTCTGCACCCATTTTAGAATTGCGTCATCCGCGTCCAGTCTGTTGACGATTTCTTCAAACGCGTCGCCATCAATTTTTAGGAAAGCCAGCAGATGCTTGTCGAACCCTACGGTTTTATAGTTGTAGCCATTGAGCAGGCCCTCGCGGTGAAGCCTGGCTTTGTCGATCAAACGAGGCAGATGCACATAGCCGCCAAGTTTCTCGTACGGACTGCGGGGATGCAGTCTTTGCATGGAGCAGATTGCTGTTACGTCGCGGGCAAAGGCCGCGGTTCGACCCCCGAAAAATCGCTCTCTGGAATCGGCGCGATGTCCGGCTTCCGTTCCTGCAACAGTTCTCCCTGTGTAAGATCGGCCCGGCCAATCACAAGCTGCCCGGAAAACATGCCGCCTTTTTCCACCGAAATTGCCCTCGCAGTGACATCGCCTTCGAGTGCGCCTTTTTTTTGAATCTCCACGGTTTGGGCAAGGATCTCTCCCGACATCCTTCCCTTGATCTCGATGCTTTCCGCCTGGAGCCGTCGAAAGCAATGAATATCGGCTTTGCGCTCAACGATGACGCGCCGCGCGCTGATCCGCCCCGGAATTTTCCCTGCGAAGTTGATCGTCGCCGTATCGTCGCAATGCAGATTGCCTCGGAGTCTGCCCTCAATTAAGGCGCACCGACAGACCACACTGCTGCTGCCCAAATCGCCTTTGCCCGTGAGATGTACGTCTCCTCGTGTCCGAATCGTCCGGCTGAAACCGCTGGTAATCTTGTAGTCGCGCAGATCAATGTGCGCGCTGCACGACGGACAGATTGTGGACGTGGCGCTACCACAAACCTGTTGTTTCCGTTTGCATTCGAAACACTCGATAACAGAGCTGTGTTGCCGTTTCCAAAAATCCTCAAATTTGCCGAGGATGGAAGAGCTGGCTGGCGCAGCAGCAGGCGCTTCTTCGCGGACCCGCAGCTTTAGGCCGGGTTTCGGCGCAAATGGAGAGAAGTAGCGCCCGCATTGGCGACAAATCGAGCTTTTCGCCGCTGCATACTCCATCTGCTTGAAGCCACAGTGTGGACATTCAAGACTGACTTTTGCAGGCGACGGATTGGCCACCGGACGCTAACCCCTGGATTCCCTTCTCTATCAGCGCCCTCCGAATGCCGCCTTGATTGGCTCGCTGGACCGCACGACTTCCGGGCGGGCCGGGGCCGACTTCGCGGAAATCGAGCCGCTGGTGACTTCCGATTTGCCAATAAAAGTCGCTCCCTCTTCAATGACGAGGCGCGCTGCTTTCAAATCTCCCTGCAAGGTGCATTTTGATTTTAGCTCGCAACGCTCGGCCACCGTGATGTTGCCGTGCACTTTGCCATAGACGGTGATCGATTTGGTTTTTACCTCGCCGCGAATGTCAGCGTTTTCACCAATCGTTAAGACGCCGTCGGAATTGATTTCCCCTTCGACCTTCCCGTCGATGAGAAGTTCCTTTTGGAACTTGATCGAGCCTTTGATTTCGACATCGCTCGAGAGGATGTCTTTGCCACCGTGATCTGCCATAGGTTTTGGTTTATCGATGATTGTTGAGGTTATTATTGGTTCTTCGCCATTCGCAGGATGATTATTTTCATCTGGACCCGAAAACCGCGGTTCTTCTCTAACCGGCGGCATCGGCTTTTGCGGGACGAATCTTTTGAGCATCCGGTAGTATTGGGACAGTCGTCAACATATGTCAACGAATTCTCGCTTCAGCGCGCAATTTTTTATTGTCCAACAGTGCGGTACAGTTTGCACGTCCCATTCTGCGCAGCGAAAATCAGGAACGGCGGCACCTGGCCTGGGGTCCTGTCCAGCACGCGGCACAGCGGGTGCGCAGGCGCTGCCTGACTCAAAATTGCCGCCGAGTTTTGCGCTACACGTTCGGAATTGTACCCAATAACCCACGCCGTTTGGTGATTCTCCAGAATTTGCCGTGCTTTTTGCCAATCGTCGCAAAGGAAAAATCGCGCGCTGTCCGCGATGCCGTCCAGGCTTTCGTGCGAACTGCCGGCTATCCCGGGCTGCCCGGACCAATACGCGATCGATGGTGAAAGCCACCACGGAGCAAGGAATGGGCGAATCTCTGACGATCGCAAACTGAGTGCCATGTCACGCAACTGTACCGATTCGTTGCGCTGCTCGACCCGAATAGCGAGTTCCGCTTCGCTTGGCCAAAGCCTTTCATCCCAATCGCGCGCAATCGGAAAGATCGACAGGAAAAATGCGATCCAAACGGCCCCACGCGATTTGACCGTCTCGAGCAAACATGGCAGCGCCAACGCGAAGACCATTACAAAGAAGTATCCCCAGCGGGCCTGCCAAATTGTCAGGACATAGGTAGCGACCAGAAGCACGAGAACAAATGTTGGTGGCATCAACTCACTCTCGTGCTTGGTCGTGGCCGCCCTGAACCAAATCAGGAATGGCGTGACCAGGAGCAAGTAGCCGCACCAACGCAACCAGATTGGATTTGCCGGCGAGATATGCATGAGTTCGCCAATGGTGTGCGCCCAGTTTTGAAAGAGCGGGTTTGAATACACGATCGAAAATGACGGAATGCGTCGCTCAATCAAAAACGCGAACACAACGATGAGAACAAAACAAAGCCAACCTGCGCGCCGAGTCCTGGCCGAAATCGCTTTTGGGTTTTTAAGCGCGCTCACAACCATCAGAAGCAAGAATAAAACGAGCGACTCATAAGCCGAAGTCCAGATCGCCAATCCCCATGCGACTCCACTGACGATGCTCCATCGCCGATACGTTTGCAGGTAGGGCGGATTGACCTCAACCGCCGATGCCCCATCGCATTGCAGGCTCCATTCTGCGCAAATCGCGATCGTTACGAACAGCATCAACAAGGATTGATGATCGGGTCTGCCGAGTTCCGTTCCATGAGCGAGAATAGGGCTGATCGCGTATAGCATCAGCATCACCCACCGATATTTGAGTTTCATTCGCTTCGCCCACCACCAAAGAAACCAGCCTCCGAGCAGGGCGAGCAACGGCGAAATGAGCGCGCCGGCCAGATCGATCGCGTGGGGCGTGAATGGTTTCAGCACGGTCGATAAGGCGAGAATGAGATAATCCAGCGGCGCAGTTGTGTGCGGAGTTGTTCCTGTGGGGAAGTTCTCGAACGAATGGTACCGCACGATCAACCCGGGATGCTCTGAGCACATCCGCACACGCGTCATCCGTGCGTAACAATCCGCATCTGTGAAATAAATATTCTCGGCGACAAAAACATTCTGATAATTTGCACAGCGTGTCGCGAGGATCAGCACGCTGAGAATTGCGATTTCGATGATGCTCAGGGTGCCGCGAGTCACCGCGCCATCCCAAATCCGCAAGTCCCAATGCGCAATCCAAAATTTTAGCTGTTTTCCGGGGCTTTCCGGATTGGTTACGCTGAAATGCTACGCTTCAATGCAAGCAAGAGGTCTGTAGCTCAGCGGTTAGAGCAGCCCCGAATGCTGTCGGGGTTGGTCCTCTGCGGTGTGCTATGCTTCACTGTGTAATCCACGCGGGCCTGTAGCTCAGCGGTTAGAGCAGGGGACTCATAATTCAAGGAAGAGTTTTTGCGCTCGTTTTCACCGCTTTGCGCAGCGTTGCCGAAGCTGGGCACTTCGGGAATCCAGTCTTCGCGCTGTCTTGCGCGAAATTGCGCGGATTTGCAGCCAAAACTGCGCAGACCGTAGAAAACGACCGTGAAAAGTTCAAAGAGTGCCAATGTTTCATTCGAGGCGACTATCTAGCGGGGACGAGCTTGGTCAGCAGAGCAGTGGACTGAAAATCTAGTGTTTGCCCCTCGTGACATATTCGTTCCCTCGCACGGTTGCGAACATGCGCGACCGTGAAAGAACAAAAACGACCGTGGTACGGTCAATACAATGTCAATGGCCTCGCGGGTGATCCGACCCAAGCGGGTAAGCGTTATAGATATTTCACCACAACAAAACGGGCCGAATGATTTTACTGCGCCGTGGTGACATCGGTGGTGTTGGGGCTGTGTCGCGGCGATTGATTCCAACGGACAAACGATCTTCGTTGCAGACGCTCAGATTCATTCCAAGTGTTAAGGAAAAATCTTGTCTAATTCTTTTACCAACCTATGGCTGCCTTGAATCTTTAAGCGGCCAGTCAGGTATGCTAATGAGACGTTGAGGCTTTTATTTGACATAGCAACCCAATCTTTGTCGCTCGGCTTCGGTTCACCCCCACGTGCGTGGCCCGCCGCCGACTCGGCGCCGCGCTGGCTCTGCTGGGCGGGCCGTTTCGGCGTGCTGGGCTAACTCCCCATCGACGCTGTCACTGCTGGACGAAGGCTGTTACCGGCGCCGTGCCGTCGCGCAGGGCCACTCCGGTCGAGCGCTGGACGAACGCGGCCGGGATCGGGAGCAGGGGCGATCCTGTGGCAGCGCCCATCCCGACCAAGGCTTCACAGTTATTGGCTCCGGGCGTCGGCACCGTTGGGCATCCTGCCGCCGGTGCGCTGTTGAAGATGATCGCGGCGCTCGCGCCCGCTTGGGTCGCCACTGAAACCTTCTGATAGAAGGTGCACGCTCCCCGCTCGATCAGAGCGATCTTGCCCACGGGGAAGGTCGAATACGAGCTGGCGTCGCATCCGGTGCTGGGCGAGACGGAAACGACATCGCCGGAGAAGGTGTTGTACGTCGGCTTCGACGCGAACGTGGAGACGGTCGACGGCCGCCTCCCGGCGAACGCGCTACTGGTCACGTAGGGCTGGTAGATGTGGGCCTGCGCGAAGCCCGACGGTGCGCAGGACTCGAACGAGCCATTCACGAGATCGATCAGGCTCTTCAGTTGGCCGAAGGAGAGGCCGTACGGGAGCGGCCCTCCGCCAAGGGCGACGTCCGCAGCCTCACGCACCTGCAGGGTGGCCTGGCCGTTCAGCGCGGCCGCCTGTGCCGGTGTGAGGGGAACGCCGTCGAGCGCCACGCCCTCCATGTCGACGAAACTGAGGCCCGAGAAGCCGGTCGCCGGCGTCACGAAGACCTCGCTGAAGCCCTGGTTGACCTTCTCCGTGAGCGCTTGTGAGCCGAGAATTCCGCCCGTACCCATGTCCGTCGGGTTCGTCGCGTTGGTCGAGAACGCACGCGGCCGTCCGCCCGACTGGACCGCCTGCCCCAACGCCGCGACGCCAGAGTCGACCAGCACCGCGTTCCTCCCTTTCCCGACCGGCACCGGCGTGCCTGTCTTCCGCCACGTGTACGCGTACGTGGTCGGATCGTCGGTTGGAGTCTCAACGTTTCCGACATGGAAAATCTCCGAACCGACCGAGCCCGCCGCGAAATACGTGTTGATCCACTGCGCGGCCTGTGTGCTCGTCGAGAGATAGCCGGTCCGGTACGTGCAAAAACCGCCAGCCACGACACCGGGACTCGGCGCCGCCACCGCCGCCTCTGCGAACGTCGCGGCGATCGCCAGCGGGATGAGAAGGAGAGCGCCCCGGCAAGGCGACCGGCCAATTGATTTTCTTAAGTGTAGAGTTGTCATTGTTTTTGTTTTCATTCCTTTTGTTGAGGTTGGATTGTTGAACTTGCATTAACTGCAATCCAGTTCTGCGCGGAACCGGGAACCATCCACACGAGGCGCTTTGAACAGCGGCCTCACTCGGCCGACTCGGGGCTCCAGTTGGATCTGGAGATCGCGCTAAGCGGTGCCTCAGCGAAGGTTCAGCCCCACGGGCTTCTTCAGCCCGGCCAAAGAGCGCACTGAAACGTCGGGTGACGTAATCGGAGACGAATTTACCAGCACTCCCGACAGCCGTCAATTGGACTTTAGTCCAATGCGTTTAGGAGTCGCAAAGACGGCAAGGGAATCGGCGAAATCGCCAGATGAGTTTGAAGCACCCAGCGTTGAGCCTGTTTTTCCCCGAGAAACGCAGGTAATCAATTACGCGCAGAACCGTCTGTAAATAAAGCTCGACAAACTATCGCGGATTAAGTAAAAACCTTCTCGATTACGTCATCCGACGTTTCAACTCACCTTCGGCACGGCTGAATAAGCCGCAGGGGCTGGAACTTTGCTGAGACACCGCTTAACGCGATCTCCACTCCGGTGAAACGGAGTCAGCCAAATCAGGTTCCCATTTTTTTGGGGGCGCCTCGTGTGGATGGTTCCAGTTTTCCCGGAACCAATAACCCAGAAAAAGAAACTATGAAAACTCCAATAACAAAGCTGATCAAACTAAGCCTCACCGCCACGCTCTTTGGGCTTTGTGTGGTAACACCGTTAGTTGCGGGATTACACGGAAACTCTCATGCCTTCGGTAAAACCGCCGCCGGCTGGATCGAAGTTTATGAGCGCTGGGCCTTCGGTGAACTCGCCGTCCCGATTGATGAGAACGGCAATGCCGTCGTCGATCGCCACGTCGTGCTCATGCCCATTCCCAATACTCCTGGCGACGGCACCCCCGGTCACATTGACGTGACTCTCGACGCCGGGCAGGCATTCGTGCTGCCACTCTGGGCTTTCCTTGGCACAGACTATACCGACGGTACGCCACCGGACCCACTTTTGGATGTGAGCATCTTCCAAACGCTCAATATCACGTTCCAAATCGACGGCGTGACGGTAATCGACCAAACCAACGTGCTGAACTTCTACTCGGCGTTTTTCTTTAATCCGCCGATTCCCATCATTGGTTTTCCACCGGTTAATTCGATCATCTGGTTCCAGGGTATCGGCATAGTTTACCACCCGTTATCGGTCGGAACACACACCTTGCAGCTGGACGCGGTAAACACGCAACCGGTTTTCGGTGGATTCTTCGAATATCACAACACCTGGACGGTCACAGTGGAACCTCGAAGGTAGCTGAAAGAATTGAGCGGAAATTGAATCAAATGATCGAGTAGCGTAGGGCGCGAGCCGAAATCATCGCCGACAATCTCAGCAAGGCCGGTTGGAGCTGGGGCTGCGTCGCAGCCATTGATTCCGAGGGGCGAACGCTTTGGATTGTTGACGCCCATCGCGATAATTGGAGGCGTTTCGTTGTGCGAGCGGATGAAAAGTTAACTGCGTTTATCGAGCTTGAATGGGCGATTGGCGTGATACCAAAAACCGGCAGTGGACGTACCGCCTTTTGTAGAAGAGAGTGAAATCGAAAATTCAAGCTAAGGAGATGCATCATGTTCGCCGTTATTCGTCACTATCACTTTAATCCAAAGGACGGCGCAGAGATCGACCGCCGGATACACGAGGACTTCGTGCCAATCGTTAAGAAGGCGAAGGGGTTTGTGCGGTACTACTGGCTTGATACTGGCAAGGGCGAGGGCGCATCTGTCAGCGTCTTTGAGGACAAAGCCGGTGCTGATGAGTCGGTGCGTTTAGCTGCAGACTACGTACAAGAGCATTTATCTAAGTTCATAATTCAAAAACCTGAGATTATTGAAGGGCCGATCAAAGCTCACGATTGAGCACTGACAATCTCATCCGTAAACGCGGATCACTTCGCGATGTGATCGACTATGCTGATTACCACAGCAATTTAATGCTCAGCGTAATGGCAAGATAACAAAGGACCCAAAGAACCACCGGTCCCGAGGCGCCGCGAAATTTAAAGCCAAGGGCCTCGAACTCAAGTTTTCCTGTAGTCTCACGAAGAACGAGGATAAGGAGCAGCGAGATGACCGCAGCGACCGGCAAGCCAATAGTAACGGGAAAGTGTTCCTTGAAGAAGTCCGCCAACTGTACAGACGCACCGGTGTAGGGAAGGTAGTGGCTAAAGAAGGCAGCCTGTATGGCGAAGAAAAGGATTATAATGCACACGACGGAAGCGCCGAGAAAGAACACCCATGCAAAAATCCGCCTAAATTTACGCTCGTGCTCGTCTTCCGGCGGTTCTGGCTTTCTCTCTGTCATCCGCACCTGGTTGTTGCCCAATTAGGTTGTTAGAGTCAAGCAAGATGCGTCCCTTGAAGGACTAGGAGATCATCGCGGACGATCTGAGAAAAGCCGGATGGAATTGGGGCTGGGTCTCAGCGATTGACGATGATGACCCGTCAGAGGCTTGGCTCTTTAAAATCGCCGTTGTGCTCGTATGTTTCGATTAGATTGCCAGCAGCGTCATAAACGCGAATCTCAGCGGCGTGTGAACGGCTGCGAAACGTGGTTTCGGATCGCGTGTGAGACTTCGGTGTAGACCCGACCGACAGCAGCAGCTACAACTTTGAAGCGCAACGTAGCAGTCCGGTGCGAAGTTAATTTGGTATGAAATTTCTCCGGATTTGTGCAGCGACGCTCGCCGCGGCCTGCCTGATTTGCGGTTGCGCCACGCGGCCCATCATCGTGGGGGAAGTGCGGCCGCCGATCAGCCCCGAAGCAGTGCGCGTCTACCGAGTGCCGCCGCGGCATTTTGAGCGGATAGCGATCATCGATTCCCCTGCTGGGACGAGCTGGATTTTTCCTGATCGGCCTTCCATGGAGCTGGGCATCTCCCGCTTGCGGGAACAAGCGGCTGCGCTTGGTGCAAACGGCATTTTACTGCAGCGCGTCTACGATGTCTCGGCTGGCGGCTTAGCCATTGGCGTCGGCGGTTTCGGTTCTAGTGGTCATAGCTTTTATGGCGGTGCCGGCAACGTTGGCGGACCGCTGATTAATCATCGGGTTCAAGCGGCGGCCATCTACGTACGCTGATGTGAGATAGTTGGACGTTGAGAGATGTTAGTTGCGAGTCCAAGCGCGCTTGAACGATCTGGATTGCTGATGCGCACCGCGGCAACGGGAAGCGTTTCGTTGCGCGATCGGACGAAAAGTTCACAGCATTCCTTGAACTTGAAAGAGTCACGTGCGAATCATTGCACTCCTCAAATGCCGGATGATTCGGCACAATTCTTCGTTAGATCTCTTTTTGTGCCTATGAAGAGATGCGTTTCAATCTTCTACGTGTTTTTAGCCCTATGCGCGTCTGTGTGTGGGCAGCAGCGTAGCGTTGAAGAACGGCTTAGTGATGTGGAGAAGCGCGTTTCAGCCTTGGAAAAGGCGTCGCCGCTTTCACTAGCCAAACCACCTCCATCGCCCACGCCAGCGGCCCAGACGAAGTCGCCGCTCGAACTCGTGTCGTGGAGTGGTGAATACTCGCAGCATTTCTACACAATTACGCTGAATCTGAAAAACAACGCAGATAAAGACATCAAGCTCATCGACGCTTCGGTGTACTTTTACGACTTGCAGGAAAACCAGGTGTTCGGCATTAAGGTCAATCCTGAGCGTTCGATTCCAGCTGGCCAAGTCATCGCGGAGAAGGGTGACTACAGCGTGAACGAGTCCAGCGCGGAACAAGTGCGGATGGCGCAAATGAAAAAGGAGGACATTAAGGCCACTCTCGTTGTTCAGAAGCTAGTATTTGCAGACAATAGTACTGGCGAGTACTAGCCATGAGGTCTAACCAATTGATGAAGCCAACGGCCCCATTTCCAAATAACTTTAGCGTGTTTGCCACGACACCCTGCCGTGGCTTATCTCTATCTCGTTAGGCGGTGCGTAAATTGGACCGGCCGACACTGCGGGCAATATTTCCTCTGCTCATATCTCTGGCGTTAGTCGCAAAGGCGGCTGCCACGCCCGCCTATCCTTTGAAACCAAGTGCCAATGGCCGATACCTGGTGGACAGGAGTAATGTTCCGTTTTTGATAATCGGTGATGCGCCACACTCGATACTCGCCAACCTGAACAATGAGGACGCGACCAGGTATCTCACTAATCGTGGAAGCAACGGCTTCAACGCACTTTGGATTGAGCTTTTGTGCGATAGCTACACCCGAGGAGCAGGCACTGAAGGCTCTCCCAATTATGGACGTGATGTCAATGGCAACAATCCGTTCACGAGCACATTACCGGGTGGTTACTACGATCTGACCATGCCGAACCCAGCTTACTGGTCGCACGTGGATTACATCGTCCAGACCGCGGCCGCAAATGGGTTGCAGTGCGTGTTTACCCCATTGGATCAAGGCGGCTGGACGCAGACATCCCTTCGGAATGGAACGAACCGTTGCTACCAATACGGGCAGTTCCTCGGAGACCGTTATAAAAATTCACCAAACATAATCTGGAATCTAGGGAACGATTTCCAGAACTGGCGTAAACAGCAAAACGATGCTGTGATTCTGGCGATTGCAGACGGTATCGAGAGCGTGGACACCAATCACCTCATGACCATCGAGCTCAATTCTATGGTCAGCGAATCGCAGGATGATCCAAACTGGATCTCGCGCATCACAGCTAATGGCGTTTACACTTATTATCCGACTTATGACGAGACGTTGGTGGCGTACAACAAGCCTAACATCATGCCGGTTCTCTTTTTGGAGGAACACTACGAGTATGAGAACGTCGGCGGAGAGTTTGGGACGCCGAATGTCCTGCGTCGTCAGGAATACTGGTCCTTGACCTCGGGCGCTTTGGCCGGTCACATGTACGGCAACCATTACACATGGACTTTCACGAGCGGTTGGCACTACCTGCGGACGACAGGAGTGAGGCAGTACTTTAAGAACTTCTTCTCCTCGCGTAACTGGTACAACCTGAGCACATGGACTTTCACGAGCGGTTGGCAGTCTCACCTGCAGACGACGGGAATGAGGGAGTTAATGTATTTTAAGAGCTTCTTCTCCTCGCGTAAGTGGTACAACCTGATTCCGGATCAATCCCACACGCTTCTGACGGCTGGCTATGGCACCTACACCCCCGGCGGCAACGTAAGCGATAGCGACTACGCGACAGCCGCCAAAACGCCGGATGGCACGCTGGCGGTGGTTTACACGCCCGTCAGGCATACACTGACTATCGCACTGAACAATTTCAGCAGCCGCGTGACCACGCGTTGGTACGATCCGACTGCGAACACGTTTATGGCCATTCCCGGCTCGCCGTTCCCAAACATCGGAACGCACAATTTCACGACACCGGGGAACAACAGCAGAGGCGACCCTGATTGGGTACTGCTTTTGCAGGCACAAGGCGGCGGCGGGACGCCAACCCCAACAGCCACAGCGCAACCCACGCTCGCGGCGACGGCAACTCCCACTGCGACACCCACATCTACCCCTACAGCCACGCCAACGGCAAGACCTACCTCAACGCCTTCAGCTACGCCGATTCCTACGGCCACGCCTAGAGTAACGCCGCCGTAATAGCCCTGAGCCACAACTGAGAAGTGATAAGGAATCAGTCATTGGTTCCAGCCTGCGGCACTCCGAGCCAATGAAATCGGCTTGGCGTCTCTCTCGGGTTACATCTGTTGCTATATTTGCCGCAAGCCCATCTTGATCGGGCGACTAGCTAACCAAACGCTCTAGCGATGGCACGCAACTCGAATCGCCGATTCAAGTTCCATAAACGCAGTCAACTTTTCATCCGCACGCACAACGAAACGCCTTCCATCGCCGCGATATGCATCAGCAACGAAGATTGTTACCGCGTTGTGGGATCTTCAGTCCACCGTAACAGCAACGGCAGCGGAGGGGATGCCATTAGCGACGACAACAAGCTGGCTAGGGCCATGTTCTTGGGTCGTCGGCACATCAAAATGAGTAGACACGAAAGCGCCAGATGCAACGCCCATGCTACTGTGGTCGTGCGTTCGGCTATAAAACACGTGTCCAGTTGCATTATTGGTGATGCGCACAAGCGGATAGTTCGTTGCCGATTGCTGATCGTCACCGTAAGCAGCCCCTTGCGACATGCCGTTGAAACGGTGGCCGGAGATAACGTATGACCCTCCCGGACTAACCGTGGCAGGTGCAGACTGGATTCGTGGTGCCCAAGCCGGATTGTAGGTTCCCGCGGGATTGTAAACTGAGACGAAGAAGAAATCGGTGAAAAGAATCTGGCCGCTAGGTAGAACTAGCATGTTGCCGTAGAACGACGAGTCGTTCGATGCGTTGGGAGCTGGGGAAACCTCCGTCAGCGTCGACCCGTCCCACTCGAAGAAAGTCGATGGCGTATTAAAGATCAACGGACTTGCCATCATTAGAACGCTGCCGTTAGGCTCCAGCGCAGCAGGTCCGTCGGCGATGTCTAGTGAGTCCGGGAAATCCGGGCCAGGCGTCCAGACTCCGGTATTCGAGTTGTAGATGGCAGTGTGGCCCGCGCCGCAGGCATTGGCTCCAGTGGCGAAGACACTGCCGTCCGGCCGTAAGACCGCAGGCCCGACTTCAAATGAAGCAAAACGTCGCCCGCCGCAATCTGCCGCGGAGTCCCAGAGTTGCACAACCGTGCCTGCGCCGGGACTCGTCCACTTGCCCGATGCAGGGATGTAAAGCTCGAAGCTCATGCCGGTAGGGTCGTATCGACCGACGTAGGCATCGACTGTCAGCACCTTCTTGTTAGGTAGCAGCGTCCATCCTTCTTCATCATGGATGTCGAACTTGTTTTTGCCGGTTGGCGTCCAGGTGAGAGTTGTTGCGTCCAGCAGAGCCGTGTCTCGCGTACAGCAATCGGCCAGCATGAACGTTCCGTCGAAGAGAACGACACTTTGGGCATCGCCAATCGTTCTCGGAAATGGGCCAAAGCCCCCAAAGAACGGAGGAGGAGCCACAAGCGTCCATGTGTTGGCCAGTGGATCATAGATGGCGCCCTGATCTGTCCAGACTGCATGAAAGACTCCGTTGGAGAAGTTATATTCGCCGCCCTCGATAATGACCCGGCCATCGGAAAGAACGGCTGTCGCATGATACAGCGGGCTATAGCCGTCTGGCAGCGAAGCCAACTGAGTCCAGGTTCCGTTCACGTAACTGCCAAACGCATCGGGGGTCAGTCTCCACCAATCTTGGCATCCATTATCTGCCAGCATAACAGTGCCGTCGGTGAGTAAAATCGGGTTGCCGGGCCCACAATCAGTATAGTCCAGAACCGGAGGCTGGTTTGTCAGTAACTGCCACGGCGAGCTGGGAGCGAGAGCGGGAGTTGCCTTAAGGGCACTTGCATCCTTTTTTGGCGGGAGAGGCTTTAGCCTGGGGAAGGACTGTGCGCTGGCAATGTCCGGCCAAGCCAGCAACACGAACACGACGACTATTGTTTTCAGGTGGATGAATGGATTCATGATTTCTTCTTTTCCTTTTCCCCGCTAAGTTGATTTTGCCGATGCGGGTCCGGACGAGGCGAAGAACATAGCGGGGGAAATGTCCCCCACCTGATTCGAATCCGTTTAACGACCGTGAGTTTGGAGATAATAACGACAGCCAGTCAAGCTAATTCGTCGGAAGTCCAAGTCGCCGCATACATCTCGCGGCGCTTTCCGCTCGTTGGCGCCATTGTTTGATTGACGACGCAACGGCGCTGCCTCGCGTTTCCGTTCTATTTTGGTCATGCGTTTGCAGATCCGTTCAATCCCCCCGTTATCAAGCGACTTATGTTCCCTGCGTTTGTGGCTATGGAGTCTGCTTCCCGTGCTGCGGGAAAGCTTTGGATGGGCGCCGCGAAAAAGGCAACTTAAGATACCGGGCGAAGCAGCCAAAGTCGTTCGATATTTGGATGTCGTTAGCATTCTGCTGCGATCAACGCTAACAATCCAACAACCAAAACGAAGGGAATACTGAAATGCAAAAAACACTCACTCGCTGGGAGCCACTCCGAGAAATGGAAGAGTTCCAAAACCGTCTCTCAACGCTTTTCGGCCGACCGCAACGCCGCGGAAATGGTCGGGAAGAGATCACTCTACCCGAATGGACGCCGCTGGCCGACATCACCGAAGATGAGAAGGAATATCTCATCAAGGCCGAATTGCCTGAGATTAAAAAAGAAGACGTAAAGGTCACGGTCGAAAACGGCGTGTTGACCATCTCCGGCGAACGCAAGTTCGAGAAGGAAGAGAAGAACAAGAAATATCACCGCGTCGAACGTGGCTACGGTACCTTCATGCGCAGCTTCACCCTCCCTGATGATGCCGATGCCAACAAAATAAAGGCGGAATTCAAAAATGGCCTGCTCAAGATGCACCTGCCAAAGAGCGAGCACGCCAAACCGAAACAAATTGAAGTCAACGTCGCCTGAGTGAAGAGAAAGCTCTTGAGCGCGCGTGTCAAGATGGGGGATCAGGAGACGCGCGCGCCGGGGCGACTACCGATTAAATCCGCTATGGCGATTGCATTCCGGCAGAGAGTGGAGCGCTTTCTTTACCTCGGGCTTCCGTTCCCGCACGAGCCAGATCAAGCCCTTACGCGCGGCGAACTGGCGGAACGCATAGGCGTGAATCCGAACTGGGTCACAAGAAATGTTCCCGCGTACCTATTCATCGATAATAGAGTTCACTGGCATCGGTATTGCCGATGGCGAATGAAGGAGCAGGAGCGGCTAGCCAATGAGGCTGACGGCTCACCGGCTATCGCGCCAGAGGCTGTTCGCGCAACAGACTGAAGCAGATCGCCGGTGGAAGAAAATAGAGGACACTTTCTATGGACGGCGTAACTCGACGAGGGACGCGCGCAAATGATCCACGTTGCCCATGCAGCGAGGCAAGATCAAACGCTACGACGTTAAGGACTTGGACTTGTGCTGCAACAGCTGAAGGCGGACGAGCGGCCGCAGTAAACGACTCCTAATGCTTCTTAGGCCAGCGTTTCTTTCGCGCCTCGGCTAATCTCTCCCTGCGCCTCTTGCTCTCAGCCTGGCTAATGCGCTTCGGCTTGCCGCGAGCAAGCCTCCCGAGTTGTTGAGCTGCTTTGTTCATGGCTTTCCATCATTAATCCCACAACCGTACGCTTAGGATCGCGCTAGAATTTCTTCTGATTGCCTGGCGAGTCCGTTTCCGCGCCGATTCCATCAGAAAATCCTGCACACGTTTACGAATACGCGCTTGCCATCTTGCCGCCTTTTAACGGACACTTCCCTCTATGGAGACAGAAATAGATGACAAAATGCCGTCTAATTCTCGTTAGATCATGCCGTGAACTGGGAAGCGATTAGTGCAATCGGCCAAATCGTCGGCGCAATTGGCGTCGTCGTTTCTCTGATTTATGTGGCGACGGAAGTCCGCAACAGTGCTCGCGCGACGCAACTAGCTTCGAGGCGTTCGATATCAGAAATCTTCACTCTGTTGTCTCGACAACTCGCAGAGCATCCGGATTTAAGAGAATTGTATTATCGCGGTCTCCACGACTTCGAATCTCTCGAAGGCACCGATCTCGTAGGCTTCGCTCAGGTCATGCTCCAGCTGTTTCGAGCCTACGAGGAGGCCTATTATGGACACTTGGAGGGGGATGTGGATCCACGTCTGTGGCGTGGGTGGGAAGCGGCCATGCGCGATATCAACGGATATCCTGGAGTTCAGGCTTATTGGCGTTCACGCTCGCATTGGTACAGTGAGGAGTTCGCGAAGTACATTAATCAGCTACAGCAGACAGCCAAGCCTCCGAGGTTGTATCGCGAACCAATAGGAGATGAGTGATCTAACCAATCGATGAAGCCAACGGCCCCACCCGGAAATGAGTCTAGTGTGTTTGCCACGACACCCTGCCGCGGCTTATCTCTTTCTCGTTAGATCGTGATCGCGTTCGATGCTGTTGAAGCCGATTTCTTCGGCGATTTGGCGCAGGACACACACGGCTTGTGGGAAGTCTTCGAGTTCGTTCGATGCCATTATCCGCAGCTCGCCGATGATGCCGTTTTCAATCGCGGCCGCGATTACATCACCCGCTGGACTGACGCCGGGTGGATTAGCATCAGTGATTCGCCGCTGTATCTTTCCACGATCACCAGTCTCTCAGAGATCCCACAGTTTCTGCAGCAACATGGTCCAGCCGCTACACGTTACATTGAGAACTCGCCATCCCTGGATATCACGGACGAAGGTCAGCGTGTTTATCAGAGCCAACGATCTAACCAATCGCTGGAGCCAACCGCTGGCCGTTCCGATGATTAGCTTTCACATGACTTCAACACTCAAATTCGCAGCGAAACTCGCTCTCGCCAGCGGTGGCTCAGCTCTTTCTCGTTAGGTCTGATCAGATGACTGTTACACTCCGCGAAGTGACCCAGGAAGATCTTCCGATTTTTTTTGAACATCAGCTGGATGCCGAGGCGACGC
>Ga0209801_1000092_pt1 | contig 62649 bp, 57 predicted proteins | sample GraSoiAngelo_127_FD_185884 | JGI IMG/M metagenome (GOLD analysis project Ga0209801, IMG submission 185884) | Grasslands soil microbial communities from the Angelo Coastal Reserve, California, USA - 14_0927_09_40cm (SPAdes) (version 2) | ecosystem: Environmental > Terrestrial > Soil > Grasslands ... | reverse complement strand
GTGAATTCGCTGCAAGCTGATTTGAATTGCGCTGAGCGAAAGCGGCAGGAGCAGCTCGTGGCTCTCCAAAACGAATCGCTGCACTGCGCACACGCACGGACCAACTTTACGAGCACAAACTCGATGGCAAAATCACGGAGGAATTCTGGGAGCGCAAGCAGGCAGAGTATTCCGAGCAGGAACGCAGCATGGAAAGAGCCCAGCCGGCAGCGCGGACGACTTCTTTTGTAACTTCGAGGTTTCCTCGCTCCAGGCGCACGGCGCGAAGCGCATCCTTGTGGTTCATGCCCTCCTTCAGCTTTTCTTCAGCTGCCATATCGAGGAAGCCGCGCAGCTCTTCGTCCAACTCCCGTTGCACACTTTCCTTTCGGAACAATGATCGAAGCCCGCTTGTGATGTTCCGCAACAAGGACATGAGTTGCTTCCTATTCGTAACGCAGGGCCACCAGCGGATCGACACACGTTGCACGCCGCGCCGGGATGTAGCACGCGAGCAGAGTTACCATACCGAGAATGAACGTCACGGTCGCAAATGAAAGCGGGTCGTCCGGGTGAACGTTATAGAGCATGCCTGCCATCAGGTTAGTTAAGAGGAATGAGGCAGGCAGACCGAGTGCGACGCCAATGAATACAATCCTCATTCCCTGCCAAGCAACGAGACTCATGATCTGCTTGCGCTCTGCGCCAAGAGCCACGCGGATACCGATTTCACGCGTACGCTGCGCAACTGAGAAAGCCATGAGGCCGTAAAGGCCAACGGCTACCAGAGTTAGGGCCAAGGCTCCAAATGTAGCAGCCAGATCGCTCACCAGCCGCTGCTGCGCGAGCGTGTCGAGTGCGCGGTCTCGCAGAGTCCTAACATCAAACATAGGCACATCTCTATCGATAACACCGAACTCGCGGCGAACTTCTGAAGCCACAAATTCGGGATTTGCGGAACCCACTCGAACGTGAAGCGTCGGCATATACGGCCCCGCTTGTTGAAGGTTATAAAAAAACATAGAGGGCGGGGTTTGATGGAGATCGTAATAGCGGGTGGCGCGGACTACTCCAATGATTTCAAATGCGACATCGTTCCCGTGTAGAGGCGCTTCAACCATCTTGCCAATGGGGTCGTCACTCCCAAAAAGCCGCTGGGCCAAAAGTTCGTCGACAACCACGACCGGCTTTGAGCCTTCGTCGTCCCGTACAGAAAAGTCGCGCCCATTGAGCAATGGGATTCCAAGGGTGGCGAAAAGGCCTGGGCTGACGATGTCCATATCGGCATCGACAGTTCGGCCGTCAGACGCACGGACGGTGGCGCGCATGGCGCCACGGCTCCCGTACGGCCCCTCTTCCGCAAGAGCTGCGAACTTGACTCCGGGAAGCGTCGACATGCGCCGGACTACCTCAGCGGTGAGGATCCGAATCCGCTGATCATCGTACAACTCTTTCTGCGGCTTCATTCGGAAGAGCAGTACCCGATCCGGCTGAGGAAATGGATCAGCCGCCCGAAGGTTCGCCAGGGACCGCTCGAAGAGCCCGGCTGTCGCCAGAAGCGACAGCGACAGCGCGACTTGACCGATGGTCAAGGCTTGGCGAAAGATTGCTCCCCTAGAATCGCCGGTGGAGGCGGCAGAATCACTCTTGAGTCCTAGAGTCAGGTTGTTTCCCGTGGACTGAAGGGCGGGAACGAGACCGATGACCACGCCCGCGAGTACGGTCAGACCCGCCGTGAACCACAGAGTTCGCAGGTCAGGACTGAGATCCAGAACCAGATTTATGTGTCCTTGGGGAAGAAAACCCAGAATCGTGTTCCCTGTCGAGGACATGATGGCAAGACCGACGGCTCCTGCGGCCATCGCCAAAAGCGCACTCTCCGTAAACATTTGCCGAACAAGTCGGCTTCTACCTGCGCCGATGGCGGCGCGAACGGCCAGCTCGCGTCGCCTGGTAGTCGCACGTGCAAGGAGCATACTTGTAAGGTTAAAAGAGGTGACCAGTAAGACGACGCCGGCGAGGCCGACTAGAACCAACAGCGAAGTGCGATATTTCGCCAAGTCTCCCTGCCACCCTCTGCCGCCTGACATCACGTGGATGTGACGTGTCGGATTCACCTCATGCCGATTGAGCTGGTCGTCGCGCAAGAACTGCTGACACGCCGCGTCCGCGGCAGCTTCCGCCTGTACGATTCCGATGCCCGGGTTGAGCCGTGCCATGATTTCGGCGTAACGCGAGCTGAGCAGTTCACTTTGGCTGAGGCTCTGTCCGGGGGGCATCTGTGGCACACGCAGTTCCGGGTCAAACCCCACGACCAAACTGTAAAAATCCTGCGGCGAAACCCCAACGATCGTAAAGGGATAATTGTTCAGCCGGATACTGTGCCCGAGGACATGCGGATCACTGCCAAACCGTCGTTGCCAAAAGCGGTACGAGAGGACGACTTCAGGCGCCCACTGACCTTTCTGTACCCCAACTGAAAACCCTTGGCCGAGCGCGGGCCGAATTCCCAAGAAAGCAAAAAAGTTCGGTGAAACAACTTCGCCCACCACGCGCTCCGCGCCGCTGCCGTTGTACGAAAAGGATAATCCGTCATCCGTCCTGGTGATCACATCGGAAAAAATGCCGCTACGACGCAGTTCTTCGGCTACGCCCACAGGCAGAGAGTTGCTTTCACGATGGTCTTGCCTGACAGCTACCAAGCGCACGAGGCTCTGCGGATCAGCCACCGGCAGCGTCCGCCACAGGGCGGCGTTTGCCGTGTTAAAAATGGCAGCATTGGCCCCAATGCCGAGTGCCAACGTCAAGACGGCCACCGTCGTGAAGCCGGGATTCTTCGTCAGCACCCGTAGTCCAAAGCGTAAATCCTGCCAATAGGTCTCCATAACTGATTCCCAGCCGGCAGAGCGGACAACTTCCTTCGTGACTTCGAGGCTCCCGCGCTCCAGGCGCACGGCACGCAGCGCATCCTTGCTGCTCATACCCTCCTTCATTTTTTCTTGGGCTGCCATATCGAGGAAGCCGCGCAGCTCTTCGTCCAAGTCCCCTTCGACGCGTTCCTTTCGGAACAGCGATCGAAGCCCGCTAGCTATGCTTCGCAGCAAGGACATGGTTCCTCCTTTACGACGCCTCTAAGATTCTGGCGATCGCCGCCACTTGTCTTCCCCATTCTCGTGTTTCGCTGCTGAGCCTCTTCCGTCCCTGGTCCGTTAGGGCGTAATACTTTGCGCGCCTGCTATTCTCGGTGGCTTTCCATTCGCCATCGATTAGCCCGTCCCTCTCTAGTCGTTGAATGGCGAGAAATAACGAGCCCGCATTCAGGCGGAAAACGCCCTTGCTCATCTGTTCGATTCGCACGGAAATCCCATATCCATGCATAGGCTCCAGAGCCAACGTTTTTAGGATGAGCATATCGAGCGTGCCCTGAACGAGATCACTCGGCTTGTCTGGCATAAACCTTCTTCCCCTTGGTTACCAGGAGGAACATACGCTTCTTCTACTGGTTGTCAAGAGGAGAAGACCCCAAAATTCATGAGGAAAAGACCTGAGAATTCATGGTGGCAGGCGAACAGTCAGGGGATTTGGCGGAAATTTGGCGCAAAGACGGAATCGAACATGGTACAAAAAACGGCCGAGAGGCCGGGCCGAGCCCCATGCGTCCCTAACGCTGTGCGCGAATCCCACGTTTCCACACGGCGACGATGTTGCGCGTCGCAAGAATATTCGTCGTCGGATCCCCCTCTACGAGAACCAAATCGGCGCGCATGCCGGGACGAATCCATCCGCGATCGGAAAGATGAAAAGCCTGCGCGGGGACGGATGTCGCCGCAGCAAGCGCTTGAACCGGCGTTAGACCGTCGCGCACCAGAAGCGCAAGTTCCACGTGCACGGAGGCTCCATAAGTTGTGCCCGGAACCGGAGCATCGGTTCCCGTCAACAAAGGAACATGAGCCTGGACCAACTGCCGTATGCCTACGTCGGTCCCGTTGCAGAGATGGTTTAATTGCAGATTCCGCTTTGCCATTTCCATCGACTGCCGCCAGCCCTCACCGATGTAGGGACGCAGATTCGGATCCGCAAGGGTAGCTGGGCCTTCTGATTTGCCACAATCCGGATAGAGGGTCACGAGGGTGGGAATCACGAAGGCATGATGGTCGCTGACAAATCGGCCGAAATCGGGGCCCACGCTTTCGCCCACGAACATATGCGCCAATCCATCGGCTCCCGCCGAAATGGCGTCGCGCGCCTGCTGCTCTGAGAGAACATGAACAACCGCCAACTTTCCCCGCTTATGCGCTGCCTCTACAAGCACCCGCATCGTGGCATTGTCCAGCATGGGAACGCGTTGGGTCGTCCATGACCAGGTGCTGCCATCGTCGTGAATGATTTTGATGTAGTCGGAGCCTTCGGCAATCCTGGCGTCCACGAAACTTTGTGCCTGGTCGGGCGCTGTGATTGTAGGTATCGGTCCACCGCCCATTTGGGTGGGATGCCCGCCCGGGACAGTTGCTCCCGTTCCCGCGGTCCGCATATCCGCAATATCCGGGCGATCTTCCGATTCAAACTTCTTGATCAACTTTAGCCGATACCCGCCGTTGAACATGTCGAGTTGGGTGGTGACACCGAGTACGAGCGCTTGACGAGATGCCTTTTCTACTGGATTAGGAAGGTGGACATGCGCATCGATGAGTCCTGGTAAAAGGGTGCGGCCACGCCCATCGACTACTTCGGCGTTCGTGACCTTCAATTCCGACCCACCGATCCTGCTGATTTTACCGTCCTCTAATAGCACGCTGCGATGTTCGAACACGTGCTCGCCGTCAAAGACTCGAACATCGCGTATGAGTTGTAAAGTGGCCGGCGCCTGGCAGCGCGCGGCTATTGCAGACAACCACAGCCAGAATATAAAAACAGTCGATTTGAGGCGCATCTCGAGTCGTCCTGGTAGCGTTGGACGAATTACCTAAACCTCCGGTTAGTGATAATTCTGTTCCATGGTGGAGATGACGACCAAGAAACGAACCTCCAACCCTGCTCTCAGCGTCGCCGGTTCGTGCAAAGGGAATTTAAAACCAAAGGTCGCGTGCATGGAGGACATTATCTTCTGCATTACGCCAGGCGATTGTTGCCAGAGTCAAGGGCAACTCGGAAGTAATGCAAATGTAGCAGACGGCGGCATTCGCAAGGGTACCCGCTCGGACGAGATTCGCCCCGTAATCCGTCGCTGGCCACTCCCTCCGCTACGACCTAAGCGCGCCGCCTCCGGTGTCGCAGGTCTTCGCTACGGGGGTGGCCAGCGCAAGACAAACCATGCTCTAATGTCGGAAACGTCGGCGGGCAAAGCTCAGCGCGAAGCTATTCCACTTAACATATAAGTAGGACATGAAAATGTCTCCTTTTCTGCCCCATTTTTCTGGGGCACCCAAAGTGAGGGCTTCTGCTTCCAAAAGCGAGCGGCTGCATTCTGGGAGGGGCCCGAAACGGTTCACAGGGAGGAACCGAGAAAGCAGAAGCCGCGAAGCTGCCGGACGCAGGAATTAGCCTGAAGCAGTGACCAGGAAAATGAGTGGCAGAAAAAGGGCGGCCTGCTGAACTGGGAAGATCGGTGCGTTATCGGCCGAGCTACGAGAGCAAGTAAAGCGGAATAGAGAAAGTCATCTGTGACACTATCGCCACAGGCTCCACAATGATGCTCGATTCGAGGGGCTCCTGCGTTTTGGCATCGGCCACCGCTATTGTCCCTAACGAAACTCCGTCTGGCGCACTGGCGGGTCTCGGCCCGGTCTGACGTAAAATCAACGCACGATCAGAACAGCACGATTGCGACCAGGTACCAGGGGTGTCTGACCCAGCGATAAGCCCTGCGGACTATGAAAACTGCCGGCTCGTCTTCGGTGTTTTGCGCGCGTGCTTTGAGGGCGGGTTCCGACATCTGGTCATGATCTGTCCGTCACGAGTACCAAATTAAATCCGGCAAAATGGAAGAACACACAAATATGCCGAACGTCAACGAAACAGGTGAACAGCCAAAGCGCCGCGCCGTCACGGCCGAGTCGATGGCGGCAAAACAGCGAGACATATCCGTCAGCGAATTTTTCGCGAAGAACAGGCACCTGCTTGGCTTCGATAATCCGAGAAAGGCTCTCCTGACGGCGGTTAAAGAGGCTGTCGACAATTCACTCGACGCTTGCGAGGAAGCGGGCATTGTTCCCGAGACCTGGGTTCATATCGAAGCTGCGGGTCCCAATCGGTACAAAATCGGTGTCCAAGACAATGGGCCGGGCATTGTCAAAAAACAGATCCCGCTAATCTTTGGAAAACTGCTCTATGGTTCGAAATTTCATAGACTGCGAATGAGTCGAGGACAACAGGGAATCGGCATCAGCGCTGCGGGCATGTACGGGATGCTGACTACGGGCAAACCGGTAAAGATCGTTTCCATGACTTCGCCAAAGAAGCCAGCGCATTACTTCGAAATCCAAATCGACACGCGGCGGAACATGCCGGAAATCATCAACGGTAAAGGAGACGGCGAAGATATTCCCGCCGGTGAAAAAGGCCAGAAGTATATTACTGATCATGATATCGAATGGGTATCGCACTACCCCATTTCGGATCAACAGCCCCATCATCATCATGTAGTGCGCAGCGGCACGCGTGTCACGATCGAGCTCGAAGGACGTTACCAACGCGGACGCGGCAGTGTGGACGAATATCTAGAACAGACGGCCATCGCCAATCCACAGGTGACGATTCACTATGTCGATCCCGATAGCGGCGAGACTACGTATTCGCGCTCCACAACCCAGCTTCCGCCTGAACCCGTAGAGATCAAGCCACACCCATATGGCATCGAACTCGGGCAGCTGGTCACCATGTTGAAGGACACCTCGGCGCCGTCTATGGCGCAGTTTCTGACGACCTCGTTTTCCCGTGTCAGCTCCGGGGTCGCACAGAAAATCTGCGAAACTGCAAAGATCGGCACTCGCGGCAATCCCAAGAAGATTGGACGCCAGGAAGCTGACTCACTTTACAAAGCGATTCAAGAAACCAAAATCAGCGCTCCCGGGACCGACTGCATCTCGCCGATCGGGGAATCGCTGATTCTCAAAGGCCTTCATCATCAGCTGCCCGGCGAATTTTTCTGTGCTGCGACGCGTCCGCCCGCCGTGTATCGCGGAAACCCGTTTCTCATCGAGGTTGGACTTGCCTATGGTGGTACCAGTTCAACCCAGAAGGTCACGCTGGACGCATTGACCGACCTGCTCAGCGAGAGTGATGCCCGGTCGCTGAAGCAATTCTTACTGACGACGTTCGATGGAGTGGGCGCGATCGGTGCCGACAAGATCCTGTCGCAGGCGAAGATGGGAACTCGTCAATCGCCTTCCAAGCTAAAGAAGGAGGAAATCGATCAACTTTTCGCCGCAATGAGAAATGTTAACCTGAGCGAAAACCAGTCGATGCAGGTGCTGCGCTACGCGAACCGCGTTCCACTTCAGTTTCAGCCGGCGGCTTGTGCCATCACGCAGTCGGTCATCGGGACCAACTGGCGGGCTTACGGTTTGGCTCAATCCCGCGGTCAATTGCCGGTCGGTCCGGTCACCGTTATGGTGCATGTCGCCAGCGTATGGGTGCCGTTTACCAGTGAATCGAAAGAAGCCATCGCGTCGTATCCCGAAATCATGAAGGAGTTGCGGCTCGGCCTTCAGGCCGTGGGAAGAAAACTGGCGATTTACCTCAATCGGCGTAAACGCGTACGTCAGGAAGGTGAACGTCGTGAGATTTTCCTGCGCTATCTTGGTGAGGTGGCACACGCCGTCGCCACAATCAAGGATTTTGGCGATCGCCCGAGAAAGGATCTGTATGGCCGGCTGGTTTATGTCGCGAAACGTAAGACGGCCGCTGCGGAGACGCAACTGAAGGACGATGGGAAACAGCGTGAAAACGCTGCCGAGGAGTTTGGCGAGAATGTGCTGATCGTCAACCCGGAAGAAACTCCCGGCGAAACGGCATCGTCTGAACCAACTGCGTAAAGTTATGGCTAAGAAAACGAAATCGACTTCAGACAAACCGAATTGCTCGACGAAAGATAGGAAAACTCTCGGTTCGATTCGCGATCTTGCAGATACCGTCGTCCAGTCCGCGGGACGTGGGCGGGAGCCGTACGTGGATATCCCGTCACGATCATTATCGAATGTTCGGTTCAATCAATCGAAGCGCATTATTGAGATGGGCAGCGGGACCAACCGGCGCGAATTATTCAATCTGGCTCAAGCCCGCAGCTATATGCAGACATTGCTTGTCGCTTCCGGATGCAAGCAACTGATCGATCAAGGAAAGACAACCAGCATCCGAGGTTTGTTCTACCTGCTGAAGCACACCATTGAAGGGACTAGCGAAGAGACGTTCGATACGCAGAATGAATGCGATCCCGTCATTGAAGACATCGAGGTTTCACTCGATTCGATGCGCGAAGAGCTTCACCTGTACGCCAAAAACGCGGGGGCGATGGTTGGCCCGATCACACTGGTAGATAGTGGCGACACGATCGACTGTTCCCGCATGGGCTCTGGCGGCTACAGCATCCCGTCGATCGTCGAACAGGACATCGTGCAGTTCAAAAAGAACACTGCAAAATTCATCCTGCATGTCGAGAAAGACACAGTTTGGCGGCGATTCAACGAGGATAAATTCTGGCGCAAACACAACTGCATCCTTACACATGGCGGAGGTCAACCGCCCCGCGGCGTTCGTCGTATGCTCCACCGTCTGCATCACGAGTTGAAACTGCCGGTGTATTGCCTGCTGGATAACGACCCCTGGGGGTATTACATCTACAGCGTGATCAAACAGGGATCGATCAATCTTGCCTACGAATCGCGCCGCATGGCTATCCCCGATGCGCGTTTCCTGGGATTGCGCAGTCTGGATTATGGCCGCTGCCAACTAAGCCCCAGCGTGCAAATCAAATTGAACGAGCAAGACATCAAGCGGGCCCGGCAGATCGCGCAGTATACCTGGTTCGTGAACAAAAAGCCCTGGCAAAAGGAAATCGAGCTGATGTTGAAGAACGGCTTCAAGCTCGAAGTCGAAGCCCTGATCAGCAAAGACATCAGCTATGTTACGGAACAATACGTACCGGCCCGGTTGAAGGAGGGCGAGTTCCTCGACTAGCTCGTGGGGTTAGGACAGCACCGCCTCTATTCCCATGTCGCGCACCTGCTCGTGGAAGTCTTGGCGAGATTGTTCTTTGGATCGTCATGGGTTACGTCGGCCCAACAAACAACTTGCATGAATTCAGTCGCGCCCTGATATGCTCGACACCAAACTTCATTCCCGACCACAGGATGAACATGAAGTTTGGGCTTGCGCCGGGTGATTGCGAGGGCGACCCGATCAACAACTGCCTTGAAAAAGCCATTGAGCGTTTTCAACCAGCTTAGATGCTCAAGCACGGTTTGCGAGGATAACACGGCGAGACGCGGCGATTCAGCGCAATGCGGAGAGCCGGGCTTCGCCATCGCAAGCGCGCAACTTGGTGACGGTGTTTGCTCCACCTTGGTTTGCCACCCAGATGTTTTGCCCGTCAAATGCCAAACCAATAGGAATTGGACCAGCGGGGAACACACCCAAGGTAGCACCGTCGCTTGGCCTCAGCTTACTGACGGTGCCGTCCGAGATGTTCGCTATCCAGATATCGCTCCCATCAAACGCTGTGACCCAAGGAAACGTTCCGCAAAGAAGCGGCAGAAAAGGGGATTGGGTTTCGAGCTTCCGTCCAAAATCAGCGGCTGCGGCGAAGCAGTTTTTGTCCGAAAAGTGCTTAATTGGACCGAATGGACCGAAACTTGAATCCGCACGCGTTTTGGAAATGGCCGTAAATGCTTGAATGGAGTAGGGTAAATGGTCGGCCCTGGCAGACGATTTTAGAACTTTTCTGGTGACAACCGACCGGCTACCGGGTGTTCCTCAATTCTGATCGATCCGTTGCACCCCTTGTCGGCTGTTTCCGCGCGCGATCCGCGCCCAAACCGGGTAGGCAGCCCTGTGCGCACGTCATATCAGGCTCCGCAGCATCTTTTCCACTTCTTGCCACTGCCGCAAGGGCAGGGGTCGTTGCGACCGATTTTGGGCGTAGGCGACTGAATTGTCTGCGTTTTCAAGCCGCGGCCACACAACCGCCTCAGCAGTGACTGCCGCTTGGCCAACAGCGAATCTAAGTCGGCACGGGCTTTTTTCAACGATTCCAACAAACCTTGTTCGGAATACCGAGCGTTCTTTTCTGCATCGAGCCGACTGACTTTGCCGTCTCGATATCGGTAAGAGATCGACAGAGTCGGCCGGAGGGGGCCCCGCTCCGCTCCCTGGGGAGGGCGAATAAACGAGAGAACGGCTTCCTGGCACGGGCATTTCGGATTGCAGCAGTATTGGTCGTCGATAACCCAAGTTTCCTGCTCATGAGTAAACTCAAGCCGCCTGGCAAACGGGAAAATGTCGAAATATGCGACCATGGTGCCAGCCAGAACTTCAGGTGGAAAGGAGACCTCGACCTGCTCCAGGTCCGAGTGTTCGGTCCAATACTGTTTGAGTTCCCAGTAGATGCGTCTGAGCTGATTCCATTCTTCTTGGCCACTTTCGGCCGCAACCGCGTTCGCCAGACCCCATGCAGTGGGATTGGCCTTTAGTTCCTCTAAATTGGCAATCTCCTGTCGTTCAAGATCCATCTCCAGGCACACGGAGATGGGGACACCGGGTCTCGCCTCGGGCGTCTCAGTGAAGCACTTGAGGGTAACGCGGTCGCACTGGCAAGTGGGGTTCTGGCAAACGATGGCTTCAAACCGATAGCTGCGACCAGCGAGCTCGCCTTGCTGTATGAGCAGTTCACCTCTGCCACTCGGGGTTGTCGATAGCATATAGCACATTATATTTTAACTGGCGCTCGCTCCATCAGAATTCTATGACGCAGAAGATCGCGGATGTCGAGACTGGTGCGTTGAAAGCGGCGCAAGAGCTGCTCAAAACACCATGCGACGAAGCTTTCGTCAGGGCGACTGGTGGTTATTCCCGAAGAGATCCGCAATACTCTGGGGCTCAACGAGGGCGACCAATTTGTCGTCATCGGCGAAGGCGATGCGTAAACCTCAAGGCAATTACACCGCCTAACTAAGATCGACGATTCCGCGGGCTTCTCAGCCAAGCTCGTGCGGAAGCGAAAAAGCTGGCGTCAAGAAGGCGGAGTTGAAAACGGAGATTGCTGGAGTCAGGCGCCGCGAGAAGTGAAGATGAAGGCAATCCTCGATATTGATGTTTTCATTTTGGGTGTTTTCTGGAAGTGTCCCCCGTTCAAGTCGCTCGAGCTTCACTCGGAGATGGTCGAGCCGGTTTCCTTCTCGAAACCCATTTGCCGCGATCCCGACGATGCCATGACAATTTCCTCGCGGCACTCGCTGCGAACGCCGATTACGTCGTAAGCGGTGATGCGGCCCTTCTGGGCATCAAGCATCATCATGAAATGGAATAGATGTTATTGCGGCCACCGTTCGCCTCGAACTGTGACGCCGCGTTAAACGACCACAAGTGCGCCACGTTGTTGTTCTGGTATTGGGCGACCAGACCGGGAGACAGTGTCGCGAACAGCGTGACCACGTGCGAACTTGTCGGCAGTTCATTCAATTCCTCGGAAGTGATGACCGTGCCGGATGTGGCAGAGGTGGTATCAATGAGTGGCGTTCCCGAACTGACTTCGACACTCTCTGTCGTGGCGCCGACTTCGAGTTGGACATCAATCTCTTTGTCGTCTGCCGTTTGCAGCGTGACGCCGCCGCGCTGGGCGGTTCTGAACCCAGGCGCCTTCACGGTGAAGCGGTAAGGACCCGGCAGTAAGAATTCAACGATCCAGTTCCCTTGGGTATTGGCTAAGCTAGCACAGCCAATTCCAGCGAGTTGGCGTTGATTGCCGTGATTTTTCCAAACAAAGGACGGCCGCGCTGGTCGCCGGGTCCCTGTCCTTGCCTGCGCCCGGCCGAGGGCGGCGGCTGTGCATCTTGTTCTTGTGATTGGGGATTTACCGCTTGCGCTCCGTTGGTTCCAGCGATCAGCAACGAGAAGCTCAGCGGCATTATGTGTTTTGTTTGATGGGACATTTAATGGTCCGAATTGTCTCTAATCAGTAATAAGGACGCAAACTGGGGGACAAAAGCAACGCCACCTAAGCGCGGCGCAAGCTAAGTCGCTCCCCTTATGCTATTCCGGTGAAATGCGCCATAAAGTTCCCGAAACGGCCCTAGCAAGCTGTGATCGGGGAGCAATCCGTCGAGGAAAATTTTGGCCTTAGTGCAGCCTGTGGATATGCACCAGCTTCTATGAAGCACCATCCGGCGAGTCACCTGTCGGGCAACACAAGCAACGAAAACCGCGTGACCTTGAAGGGCGAGTTCGCGAACTGGAGTTGGAAACGCCACACGGCGGTTGTCCTAGAAGGCCAGTCGAGCCGCCAGTTCAATTGCTCGCGGTTGATTCACCTGAGATGCCCCCACAACTCCAAATGTCGCGGATCCAGGGTTGGTGTCCGGCACGTTGAACCGCGGATGATTGAAGGCGTTGAAAGCGTCCATCCGCAGTTGGAGGGTCATACGCTCCGTGGGCTTGAAGTTCTTGTGGACTCCAATATTTGCCTCGTTCACCCGGCTTGAGCGGACATTGCTGAAACGAGTGGGATAGGTCCGAACAAAATTGTTGAAATCCTGGTAGACACCGTTGCGGAGGCCGTTCTGCTTATCCGTGGCCGTGGGCTGGTAACTGTAACCCGGCAGGTTCTGGATGCCAGTCCAGGCGGGATAGGCGGAGATATCTGTGTTCTTGGAAGGGAAAGGGAAGAATTGTGATGTGTCAAACCACTTATTCAGCGTGCCGCCTCCGGGAAGGGCCGGATCCACCCCACTGAAGAACGAGTTGGTGCCGAACACGACGGGAATGCCGGATTGAATTTGGTATTGTCCGGTCAGCTCCCAGCCCCCGACTAGGGCGTCGAGGAGCCTTGGCACTGATGCTCCCAACTTCCTGCCGCGGCCAAACGGCAATGCCCACACGGACGCCACGCTATATACAAAAGGACGATCTTCGCCGCCGAGTTTGTGCTCGACGGCCAGGTTAGGATTGGTACCGGTGTTGTCCGGGTAAAAAGTTGTGTCTTCAAACAGTTTAGACCAGGTGAAGGAACTGAGAACGCTGAAGCCCTTGCTAAAGCGGTGCTCCACTTTTGTGAGCAAGGCATCATACTGATTTTTACCCAATGGGTTGTCGTTTTCAGTCACGGCACCAAGCAGAGGATCCCCAAAGACAAAGCGGCCGAAATTGGTGGTGGAGGTGCGGCCGATGGACCCCGTGATACACTTCGCACCGTTCGGGCAGACCAGTTGATTGAACGGATTGGGGATTTGCACATCCCAGGGCTGGGTGTCATAGGGCCGCCCATTGGGGTCAAATAGTGGCGCTCGCAACTGCTGCCAAAGAGGGAAAGGATAGTAATCCTGTACGCGTCCTTCATAGATGCCGTAGGTCTTGTTGTGCGAGTAGCCGACCTCAAACAACCATGTTTTCAACTGGTGCTGGAGGTGCAGACTGTATTCGAGCGAATACGGCCGGTTCGGGTTTAGGTTATTGAAGTCCACACCCTGCCCGAGATTGGTGAGCGCTCCCAGCGATGACCCGGTCGGCTGGAGGACGCCAGCTGGCCCCGAACCCCCTGGGCAGCTTGGGTTGAAGGGATTGGCCAGCGTATCGCATGGCGTGAAATTGTTGTTCGCCGACGACACCAGAGTGGTCGTCTGACCAAAGCCGTTCTGGCCGCCCTTTTCATAAGTCGCCTGCGTAAACCGGCCGAATCCTCCTCGAATGACCGTGTTCTTTCCGATGCGATAGGCAAAGCCAACCCGCGGCCCCCATTCGTGCCAATCGGTGTTTGAGAACGCGCGAGGTTGCCCGTTAACTCCGGCGAAGAGTTGCACGCCAGGAACCCGGAAGGCACTCGCGGGGAGCAGCGAACCCAGGGTTTGAAAGACCATGGCGCACTCGGCTGCCGGAACACCACTTGCGCAGGAAGGCGGGGACCCCAAGATGTTCGCGTAGGCTGCCTGGGCAGCCGAGCTGATTGGATTGGTAGCGTTGAAGTCAAAATCAGCGGTCAGGCGGTTATACCGTTCGGTGACCGGCTGCTCAACATCCCAGCGAAGACCAAAATTCAAAGTCAGCGTTTTGGTGGCACGCCAATCGTCTTGAATGTATAGCCCAGTGAAACGCTGCGAATAGAACCCTGTGGCATTCACCGGCACGTTGCCGCCCGAAGGGAGACCCAGCAAGAAGGAAGCGAATGCGGAGCCGACACCATTTCCCGCGCCCGACGTAGCGCTGTTCCTCGTCCAAACGTTGCTGAAATCAAAGTCGCCCTGGACCCCGATGTTGCCATCAGCTTCCTGGAGAATCCAGTATTCGGCGCCATAGTGAAACGTGTGGTTCCCGTGCAACTGAGTGAAGTTACCGGCCCACGTGTAATAGGTATTGTTGGTATAGCCGTCCGCTTGCGACGTCCCGAAATCACCTGCAAAACCCGTAATCCGAGGGAAAGAAGGTTTGACCAATTGCGCCGCATAGCTCTGCGGGAGACCGAGTTGCGTTGGGTCGAAGCCCGCGCCCTGGTCGTGATTTGGATTTCCGTAGCGGTTAACGGCAAAGCGCAGGTCGAGGGCCTTGGTGTTGGAAAGAAGCCAGGAGTGATCGAGGCCCACGGCTCCAATAATGCGCTCCATAAAACTGCCGGTGGCGATATCTTGGAAATGGTCGTCCAGGAACTCGTGCAGGTGGGCCCAGCGCACGGCGAAGAAGCTATGGTTCGAATTATTCCACGCTTGATCCACGCGCACGGAAAGTACCGGGAAGGTGTCATGGCGCGTGGCAGGAGAGACATAGTTGTTCACCGCGTTGCCGTTGGGGAGGCTGGCCGTATTCGGGAGCGGAACGTACTTGAGAATATTCTGAGCAATCGGATCGAACAGTTGAGGGGGAATCTTGCTACCCTGCACTCCCGAAATCCAGCAATCCACGCCGCCTACCTGTTTATGTGTGGCGGGGTCGGGCACAATAGGATTGCCCGCCGAGTCGCATTTAAACGGCTGGCGGTTGCCGTTCGAATCCACATCGAAGGGGTTAAAAAGATGAGTGTAGAATTTCTGCCCCCCGATGAGGGCGAACGATTGGCTGAAGTCCCCCTGCCGCTCGAGCGCGGTGAGCACGGATCGTATCCCACCGCGTGGGTCTATGTTGTGCGTATCCTCATACGCGACAAAGAAAAACGTTTGCTCCTTTCCGCGATAAACCTTGGGAATCCACACGGGCCCGCCGAATGTGCCTCCGAACTCGTTGAAATGTACCGCGGGCTTGGGGGCGCCCGCGAGATTATTCTGGAAATAGTTGGCGTTTAGCAGGTTGTTTTGATTGTATTCGTAGAGATTGCCGTGGTAATCCTTGCCGCCGGTTTTGGTCTGTATGTTGATCGTGGATCCAGCTTGGCGTTCGATGGAAGCGTCGTAAGCGTTGGTCAGGATACGAAACTCCTGCACGGAATCCATGGACGGGATGAACGCGATGTCGCCCCCGGACTTCGTATCGGGCATGCCGTCCAGGAGGTAGTTATTGGAATAGATGTTATTGCGGCCACCGTTCGCCTCGAACTGTGACGCCGCGTTAAACGACCACAAGTGCGCCACGTTGTTGTTCTGGTATTGGGCGACCAGACCGGGAGACAGTGTCGCGAACAGCGTGACCACGTGCGAACTTGTCGGCAGTTCATTCAATTCCTCGGAAGTGATGACCGTGCCGGATGTGGCAGAGGTGGTATCAATGAGTGGCGTTCCCGAACTGACTTCGACACTCTCTGTCGTGGCGCCGACTTCGAGTTGGACATCAATCTCTTTGTCGTCTGCCGTTTGCAGCGTGACGCCGCCGCGCTGGGCGGTTCTGAACCCAGGCGCCTTCACGGTGAAGCGGTAAGGACCCGGCAGTAAGAATTCAACGATCCAGTTCCCTTGGGTATTGGTCTGCGTCTGGTACCTTACGCCCGTGTCGTTGGAGGTCACGGTCACGATTGCGTTTGGGACGACGTAGCCCTGCGGGTCGGTAACCCGGCCACCGAGCTTCGCACGAGCCTCCTGCGCTGACGCCTTGATGGACCCACAAAGACACAGAGCGGCTGCGACGAAAAAAGCGAGTCTGCCGGTCCTGGCTGCGGTGTGTGGAAAGAGCGTATTTGTCCTCTGTAGGCGCATAAGCAAGCTCCAGGAAGTGGTGAAGTCTTACGGGACAGTAGTTCGACGAACGCCTAATCCAAATGACACAAGCTTGGCTTCGCGCCAATCCAAGCCAATCCCTAATTTTGATTCAGGACATCACCTGAATCTTTCCTTCGCCTGATTCTTATCCGCGTCTGACTGGCACATGGATCTCGGCAGATGAACACGCGCGGGCGGGAATTTTAGTGGGTTGCCCGATTTGATCGCTAGCCTGGCTCACGACCACGCCATCTTCTGGTATGCAGAAAAAGGATGCCCGGGGGAATGGCGTGTGGACGAAGCGTTTGATTGATAATAGCTGGTCGCAGGCAGACGCTGTGACCTTGGCGCATTTGAATGGCGATGGACGGCGTGAATTGATCACGGGCAAACGCTACTATGCGCACGACCGTGATCCGGGCGCCAACGAGCCGCTCGGAGTCTATTGGTACGAGCGAAGAGGGCGGAGTGCAGTGGAAGAGGCATGTTCTGGACTACTGTTGGGTCGGCCGGCAGAGGAGTATGAGTGTGCATGAGTATTGCAATGCCTGGTAAATATAGTATGATGATCGTATGAGAGAGTATGAGATTCCTCATACGGAGTCGAACATGGCCCAGGCACGCCAGAAAGCTGGACGTAAGGAGCGCCTTACGCTGTCCCTCGAAAGGGGAACGGTCAGGTTCTTGAAAAGCTGCGCGAAGGCAAAAGCGTCATCGGTCAGCGCATGCGTGGAACAGATCATCGCAGTCTCAAGACAGACTTCTGAGGCGGCGCGACTCAACGCTCAAATACTAGCCTATTATGATTCGCTCTCGGAACAAGAACGGCGCGAAGAGGCCGCCTGGGGTGAGTTTGCGGAGAGCGAGCTGGCTAGAGCCGAGCCATAACCACAATGCCGAGTCAAGCGACGCCGCTGCCGCAGCCTAAGCGGGGCGAAATCTGGTTTGTCAAGTTTCCCTCAGATCCCCCAGAAAAAAATCCTCGTCCGGTTGTGATTGTTTCCATGGACGCTAGAAACCAGCACCCTAGGGCGGAGACCGTGCTGGCCGTGCCCCTTTCCACGACGCTGAGAGAGTCGCCGACACACATCCGATTACAACCCGGTGAAACCGGGCTTGCCGAGGCCTGCGACCTCCAAGCAGAAACCATTTCGACGATTCGGAAGCAGACTCTTCAGCCATCCAGAGGCGCTCTCAGGAGGCTCAGCGAAAGCACTTTGAGGGAAATCGCCCGCGGTGTAGTCCGTGCCATGGGATTTGTGCCTAACGACATTGGATGAAAAGACCTCCGGGCTGCCCCCGGCGAGGCGCTCAGCAGCCAACCGGGGGACGCCGGAACAGCCTCGATATATCCAGAATGCGCGCCACCCTGGTCTACGCGGGGGTGAACGGCACGTCGCGAACGGGAGGGAAGTCCACCCAATATGGCGATGTGGCGCCGCGCGTTGGTTTTGCTTACTAGCGGCAGTCGCAGAATCGGCGCGGTGCGCCCCTCAACATCGTCAAACTCTTGATCGCGCTTTGATGCGTCCCGCCATCCTCCTGCTCCTCTTTTTCCTTGGCGACGGAGCCGGCAGCCGCCGCAGGGTACTTTCCAGCCTGTCGACGGCGCGCAGTATCTGACGATGAAGCTTGACCAGGTTCGCGGAGCCCTGGCGGACAGGCCGGTGCTCCTTGACCCTGCGGCGCGAGCGCTGATGGCGCTCGGAGCCGAGCGAAACCAGCCACCGGCTGAGAAGCAGCAAGTCGCTTCCGAGGGGTGTCGAACAGGCAGCTTGCGCTTGGGAGGCCAGGGTTTCGGCCTGCTTGAACTTTCCGGCGAGCAGGGCTTGCCGCGCGGCGGCGCGACATCGGTAAGCCACGGCGATGAGAAACATCACCGGCTTCAGGTCCGCGCCGCAACGCGAGCAGATGCTTTGGCCTCGAAAACGCGCCTGGCAAACGGGGCAGCACCGTGGCGTGAGGGCTTCGGTCACTGACCCTCCACAAAAAAGAGAAGCTCCCCCAGGTCCTTTATCGCTTTTTCCAGCGTCGCCGGATCTCCGGCATCGATGGCCGTTTCGATGCTCTCATGCAAGCCGATCGCTTCCTCCTTGTCATCGGGATGCATCTTTTCGAGCAGGCGGCGAGACCGTTCGATCAGTCTTCTGGCATCACTCACGGCTTCCATACCGGGCCGGCGCAAGAGAATCTCGCTCGGTGCGGACGCGCTCGCCACAGATTCGCCTTCAACCTCAGCCCGTAGGTCGGGAGCCGAAGCGACTTCGCCCTCGCGTGTCTCGAAGGAGTCATCGAAGCTTTGGGCACGCCGGGAATATAGCATTTTCAAGCGCTGCCGCGCCGCTTCGATTTCGCCTGCGGTCTTGGTCTGGAGGGCATTGGCGACGGTGATATGTTTAGATTTCCCGGTCTGCTTTTCGGTGGCTGTGACGTGCAGGATGCCATCAACATCCAGGCTCATCCGGCAAAGCACTTCATTGGGTTCTTCGGTGGGCTGCAGACCTTCGACGCGGAAATCGCCTACCAGGATGTTTTTCAGTGCGTCTTCATCCTCTCCCTGATAGATCTCGAGCTGCACTACCTTCTGATAGGGTGCCGCTGTCCAATAGGACTCCGTGCGCGTAATAGGCAACGGCGTGTTGCGATGAATGATCGGACGGTAGCAATGCGGATAGAGGACACCGCCCCGGTCTCCCAGGTAGGAAGGACCGAAAGAATAGGGCGATACATCCACTAGCACTCGCTCCACTTCGTGACCGGCGAGGCGGGAGGCCAGCACCCCGGCACCCAGCGCGACGCACAGGTCCGGATGCACGTCCTGGCGGGGCTCGAGGCCGGAGCGCTCCCGGAGCAGCCGTGAGATCAGCGGCGTGCGGGTCGAGCCGCCCACAAGCAAAATCGCATCGAGGTCCGAAGCGCCCTTGCCGGCGTCGGCGAGGGTTTTCGAAACGCTATCGAGCGTGGATTCTACCAGGCGCAAGATCATTTCCTCGTACTCGGTGCGGGAGAGCTCGAGATCCAGGTGCAGAGCCTTGCCGTTTTGGATCACCAGGTTTTCTTCGCGCACGCTCACATAAGGCTCGAAGCTGAGCTTCTTTTTGGCCTCTTCCGCCGCCCACCACAACCGGGCGTGGGCGGCCGCATGGCCGTGACGCAGATCAATGCCATACAGCCGTTCGAATTCCTGTTCCAGACGCTCGAGCAACAAGTCGTCGAAGTCATCTCCGCCCAGGTGATTGTTGCCGTGGCTTGCGAGAACTTCTGTTACTTCGCCTTCCACAATAACAACGGACACATCAAACGTGCCGCCGCCCAGGTCGTAGATCATCGCGGTGTGACGCGAAGCGTCGCCGAAGCCGTAAGCCAAGCTTGCCGCGGTCGGCTCATTGAGGATGCGAACCACCTCCAAGCCCGCCAACATTCCCGCCTCGCGGGTGGCCGTGCGCTGGGCGTCGGAGAAATACGCGGGCACGGTGATCACCGCCTTCTCAACTGGCTGGCCGAGTTCACTGCGCGCCCACTGAACCAGTTCGCGCAGGATCAAGGCGGAAATCTCCTGCGGCGTAAAAGTCTTATCGCCAAGGGGCACGGCTTCCTGCATTCCCATCCGGCGCTTGACGCTGCGCACGGTGCGCTCTGGATAGAGGATTTGCTGGTTGCGCGCCGCTTGCCCTACCAAAAGTTCCCCGGTTGGCGAGAACCCCACGCAGGAGGGGAGCATTTTTGTTCCGCTCCCGAGGATCCGCACACGATCGCCAACATACGCCGCGATCTCCGAGTTTGTGGTTCCCAAATCGATGCCTACGACGAAGTCAATCATCGGTTTCCTGCGCGTCGGCTAGCCGTGCCTCAAAACATGGCCACCCGAGCCGCGGCCTCCTTGCATTAGAAGTCAGAAAAACAAGTCTGCTAAGATCACTCACATCAACCGAGCCGGGCGTCGAGCATCGTGTTCGCGGCTTGCGTTGCCGGACTCTTGCTCCCCGGCGGCCGGGCCAGCCGCGGACCGGGAGACCTTGACTTGGGCCAGACGAAAGGTCTGACCCTTCCATTCGTAGCCAACGCGATAGACCTCCACCACCGTGCCTTCGGGAACTTGGTTAGTCTCCTCCAAGTCCACTGCCTGCATATACCTGGGGTCGAACGGTCGCCCCTGACAAGGGATCTCGGTTACCTCCAACTGGTGGAGAACCTCGTCGAGACGATCCAGACTCAGCGCATAGCCCTTTTCAAGTGCGACGGCCGTTTCCCGCGCAGTCTCGCGGAGGCTTTCCCAGTCCAGCATCTTGCGTCTCCACCCCCGTGGCGACAACCCCTCAAGACGAACGAGGCTTTTGCGCGCCGTCTCCAGTCCCCGGATCATTCGATCGCGAAGGTCCAGAAACATCTCGAGGACTTCGCGCCGGGCCTTGGTTTGAGCCTCACGTTCCATTTCGACCAGCCGCGGCGCCAGATCTGCCACCGGAGCGACGGCATCGCTCAATTGCTTGAAGCTGCGGCCTTGCAGCTTCACCTCTTGGACTAATGCGGTCATCTGCGACCACATGGAGTAAAGGTCGCACGAGCCCTCGGTCGAATGAGGAGACTCCGTCGACAGCCGAGCGAGGATCTCGCTCGGGAGCCCTTCGGGAGGCTCTTCTTCGGCTAGCACCCTATCGAGCCAAGCCTCGAAGCTCAGCAAAATTTGTTTGCGATCTCGACGCATGTTCGTTCATTTTTCGCGCAACACGTCCAGCCACGGGCCGGGTCCTACAAATTGCCTCTTCCCCACTCGGTCGGCCACAAGCGAAACTAGGGGCCCCATGGCATCGACCGAGAGCAAGAAGCAGAGGGCCCGTCGGCGCGGATCGCGCAAGAGCTCGTAAGCGTCGCGAATGCGTTCGAACGCCTCAGGAGAGCGCTCCGGAGGGTGTTCTTTGACCTTCTGCAGATAGGCCGCACGGATATCTTCATCAGTCGCGTTCGGCTCCAACTCCAGGATTTCGCGCGGGTCATCCCCTGGAGCGAGCGTGCCTCGCCGTTCTCGGCTCAAAACAGACTCCGCGGTCCTCGCGATGACGGACGGTGTCTCTTCCCCGGTGTGCCATCCGGATCGCGCGGCCCAACAATTCGCTTTGCGAGTTCAAATAGAAATTGGGTCAGCTCCTTGAAGTTCATAGCAGCGAAGGAATCGTCTTCCTCTTCTTCATTCTCTTCTTCATTCTCTTCTTCGATTTCTTCGTTCCAGCGGCCAGAACCATAGTCCGGAGCGGGCTTGTCAGGGCTGAGAACGGGCAACTTGCTCGCTTTCCTTTCCCGCTCCAGAATTTTCTGCACTTCCTCGCTGCTCATCGAAAAGGAACGTGGCTCGCGGTGAGCGGCCCATCTGAGGAAGGTGGAACCTTGGCGGCTGTAAGTCCGCAGGAGCTCTACGGCCTCCTCCGCCAGGTCCATATCCCGTTGGCGGCGCGCCAGTTCGGCGGCGGCTATAAAGCACTCGTCGCGCCGAGAGAATTCCCACTCAGGCAGGGCCTGCCCACGCAACAGCAAGAACCGCGCCTCGGTTGGCCCACCCTTCGCTAATCCTGCTCCACAGGCGGCGAACGCCAATTCCCGACGACCGGCACGCAGGGCGGCCTCGGCCAACAGACAAAGCTGCCGGGTGCCCACCTCCAGGCGCCTCTCCCGAAGTTCATCGAGAATTTTCTCGTCCCACTCCGAAGGAACTACAAACTTCAGTCCAAGGTCCTCGCCAAGGGCGCAGGCGCGCGCCACCGCCTCGGCGATCTTCTCTCCCGAGATGTCACTGCCGAGAAAGCCGTTGGCCGCCGACCGGAATCCAGCCATGTCGGCGAGGTTCGCGAGCGTCACCGTCGCTGCGGCTCGGCTTTCAAGTAATGCTGCCACCTGGGCGGAATAGTGCAAGGCTTCCTGCCGGTTGTTGTGGAGCACTCCGGAGGCCCAGCGTAGTGCCGCCGGAAAGGCAGGACGATTGACCTCCCCGGCCTGCGGCAAGGCTTCCAGGGCAGCCGCGTCCAGCTCGACGAGGTGCACCTTGTTCTGGCTCAAATGACGCACGGCGTTGGCGGTCAGCAAACGCAAGCGCGCCCGTCGAACCTCAGGATTGAGCCGATCGAGGGCCTCCGCTTCCTCCAGATAGCCAAGCGCCTTCTTGAGCGCGCCCCGTTTCTCCGCCGACTCCATCAGGTGCAAGAGCGGCCGACCGTCTTTAGGGAGCGCTCGCCGCCAACTCTGGGCGGCCCGGTCGGACACGTGCCAATCCTCGCTTCGCCGCGCCCAATGGAGCCACTGACGAAAGATCTCCGGATCGGGGTCGATGGCGCAGGCGCGCGCGTAAAGCAACTCGGGGTAGAGGAAATAGCAAGCCTCCGGATCCTGCCGTGCCCCAGCTCGCCGAATGTCCGCCGGTTGGTCGGAGTAATACTTAAGATAACCAGGGAATCGGTCCTCGAAGGCAGGGCGCTCGCGAGCCAACTCCTCCGGCGACGACTGTTCGAGAATTTCCGCCATGTGCAGGTAGAGGGCCGCGATCTCCGGTCCGTCCTCAGCAAATAAACCTTGCGCAACGGCGTGTTTGCGAAATTGCTCCCAGAGACTGCACGCCTCAAGGGTGAAATCCCGCTCCAAAAGTTCGGTCAGTCGCGCCAGGAGGTGCCAAAAGTGTGCGTCTTTCCGATAGCCATCCGGAATCGCCGCCAAGGCGCGGCGATCCGACACATAAGCCCGAACGGCAATGTGTTGTTTCAGTCTCTCGACGAGGTCCGGGCAGCTCGTCTTTACAGCCGCCACGGCCTTCTCGATATGACGCGCGATGCGTTTCGGTTTCCCGCCGACGAAGGCGCGGTCAAGCGCCTCGAGCGATGCGCGAACCGAAGATGCTTCTCCGACGATTTGTGTTGTCAGCCTGATTGCGGCCGGTTTGAGCGGTTGCTTGCTCGGCTTTGCGAGCATGACGCTCAAGGCAGGCACGAGGCGCGCGGGAGCCGAATCGGCTGCAACCTGTTCGAGCCACCGTTCGCACGCACGATCGTCACCGCGGTAGAAACTGGCGATGGCGCGCACCAGCGACTTCCACGGAGCAAGGGGACTCTGGTGAGAGATTTCTGTAAGGGAGAGGGCGTCATCCGACACCGGCCCAGTGGTGACTGCCCGGAAGGCTTGCTCGAGTTTGGTCGCAGCCAAGCGAAGCGGATGGGTGGCCGGCAGCACCGCAGATTGCGCTAGAGGCCCCAGATCGGTCAGCTCGCGTCGGATCACCGTCTCGATCTCGGCGCGCCTGTCCTGTGGGAGATCCGGGTCCGCGAAGGGCCGCAGGAAATCATCGAGCGAGGTGCCCGCATGAAGAATGAACCCGATTCCCGCGAGTGCTTCCTTGAACCGGGAATACCGTTGCCCCACGAGCGCAAGCAGGGCTTTGGCTTCTTCATTTAGGCCGGCCTGGACGAGTGCACGGATCCTCGCAGCATAGGCCTTCACCAAGAGGGCTTCCGAGGCCGCAGAGGCCGTGTGCTTGTGGGCTACCTTCGCCAGCTCAACCGCAGGCTTGGATTTTCCCTGCTCAAGCAACCGCTCCACTTCTTCTGCCCATACGGCCCACTGCTGCACAGCGCCAGGCTTCGTTCCAGCCGCGATCGAATGAGGCCTGCTTGGCGGTTGGTGTTTTCGTATGTCAGGCATCTCGCTCTGGTCGGGCTTTCCCAAGTCAGGTCGGATTCTACAGCAGGGAGGCACCGGGAGATCCACATAACTTTCGGGCTCAACCTGTGGATTTCTTTGGGGTTGAGGAAATTTTTGGTGATCACTCCGTCGCTTGAAAGGCGACGGCTTCTCGCGGCACGGTCGGGAGTCATGCGATTGTTCCCGCTAGGATTTGGATGCTAATTCAATCGCTTTCAGTATCTTCGTGGTCATGGCGCTTAGAAGCCATGCGCTTGCCATTGACACGTAGACCAATGAGAACAGCACGAAGAACATGGCTGCGACGACTAGCTTTTGTATATCGACTGGATGACTTCTCCTCCTGCTCCTCCAGCGAGCTACCGCATCGCGTCACCTATGGGGTAAGACTTATTACGGATTGCCGGTCGATTCGCCAGTGCATCATTCACACACACGACATTATCGGCGTTGACAGCTTCTAGGTTTGGCGGATAAGGTGTTGCACAGAACCTCTTCGGCTCTTTCCACTCAGCCTGCGAGCCTCATCTTGGATTCCAGATCTAGGAGTCCGGCGCAAAAACCTCGCCCTCAAAGAGAGGCACTATGAAGCGTCTTATGGTCAGGACAGCGTTTACTGTATTTCTGCTGGCCACGAAGTCCCACGCCCAATCCGAAGCCGCAATTCCGCAGGCTGATGCTGGTCACGCGTCTTAAGCAAGTTGCGTGATCTTGAAGCGTATGGGACGCGTCGATCAGGTTACGAGCGACTTGTACTCCTTCGGCATACGCGGAAAACAGTTTCGATATATTGAAGGCAAACTACCTGAAGGATTCCCTTCCCATGGCAGAATGACCGATGACGATGTGCGCAATTTGCAGGACCGGGGCGCCAAAGTCATTGTCCTAGAGTCACATTACACATCCGGGGATTTGAAACAAGCCAGAGCGGATTGCCTAGGGGAAGCCGGCAAAACGCCAAATCAGGCTGAACCGAAAGCGCCACCTACACAAGCACCGGGAGCGATTGCCAGTACTCCAACACTTATACTGAAGGCCGATGATTCTGCGTCTTCCATGGGTACCACGGAGGGTGCTTTGATCGACGTTTCCTCTACTCCAACTGGAGCAGACCTCTACATCGATGAACATTTCTTCGGCCGTACTCCTTCAACGATTCTCCTAAGACCGGGAGATCACCGGATCGCAATCGAGAAGAGTGGATTCATTGTCTGGAAGAAAAAGTTTAAGCTCTCAAGCGGGCATATCGGTGTCGATGCGGAGCTTGTCCCCAAGGCAAAATAGGAGCGACTAGGCTGAAAAACGTCGTGGAGTGAGCCGCCAAAACAGCAGGCAACCTGGCTGCTCCGTGCGCCAGCCCGCGCCTCAGGACCGGGAAGACAAAGGCGCAGAGCAGCGTGGTGGCCGTTCCAGGGAAATTCGCCGGCAGTTACGATCTACGGTTGCACGACGTATCCGGCGATCGTGCAATTCATCCCCTGAGGAGGCGACAGATTCGGCAAAGACGCACGGAAGAATACGCCGATGCTTGTGGTTCGACCCTGCGGAGAGCTCCCGTAGGCACAGATCTGGTTCGTTATTGCCCAGATATCCACGCCTGTGGTGTTGTTGGTTTGCTTGGTCATCGCCAGAGGCAAGAGATTGTTGGTGAGGTCGTTGGGAATAATTTAGAACAAAAACTTGGCCGCTAACTGGACGATACGCGGCGTGACGTCAGAGGTTGGGAACTGGAACGCTGATGTGCCGGAAGTGTTTGGCAGCAGACAAGGCGTGCCAGCGATACCGCAGGCCGCAGCGCTGGATGAGAGGATGAATTGTGTGGCGTTGACGCCATTGATGTTCGTGTGATTGAAAATGTTAAAGGCCTCGCCTATCAACTGCAGCTTGAGGCGCTCACGAAGCTGAATATTCTTGGTCACGCGAGGATCGAGTGAAACGGTCCGCGGCAAGTAAAGAGTGTCGCGCCCGACGCCCGGCACGCGATCGGTGAAACGGTTTGAATCATTGTTCAGGTCAGAACTCACCAGCGCGGAGTAGGGCTGGCCGGACTGCGCGGTCAAAATTCCGCTCAGTTCCCACCCGCCCAGGATTAGGCGCTCCGCAGCTCGCGAGCGTTGCGCATAATTCAATGTCCAAACACCGCTCAAAACAAAGCGATGACGCTGGTCGGTCACGCCTGGGCCGCGGTCGGCGCGAACATTGAGAGGATCTTCCACCATTTTGGGGTCGTCCGTGGAGTTGAAGGGCACCACGGAGGTTCCGTCCGGCCTGTCGTCAATCACCTTGCCATAGGTATAGCTCGCCAGCAGTTGGTAGTTCTTCGCGAAACGTTTGTTGAACTGCAAAATCAGTCCGTGATAGAGCGAATTGCCATTGCTCTCGACCTCTTCAATCCGCTGAAAATTACCATTCGGGCGGCAGGTCGTGCTCGAGGGGATGATGAAAAGGCCTGCAGGACATGCCCCGCCGACGGGGCTGGGAAATCGCTCGAAAGTAAGCGGCGTCGTGCTGCCGGCAATGCGGATGGTCGTGGGAATTTCGCCGGCCAGATTGATGTCTCGGGTGCGCTGGAGGTGCACACCGCGAACGCCGAGGTACGATACCGTGACGCTTGAATCCTTACTGACCTGCCACTCAAGGCCTAAGTTGCCCTGTTCGGTGTAAGGCTGGACGTAATTGGGGTTGAACACAAAAATCGTTGGCGGCGGCGGTGTCGGTATGCCGGGCCCGGGCGCTGGAGCGGCGCAACTCGGGTTGGCGCTGGGGCTGCCGCACACGGTATTCGGATAATTGGCCGGTATAGCAGCGCCGACGAACGTGAGAGTCTTAATCTGCAGGCCGTTGTTTGAGTGTGCCGTGCCTACCAGAATGGACGGCGTGCGTCCGAAATAGACCCCAAAACCACCGCGAACGACGGCGCGGTGGTTGAACTGAGTGGGGTTCCAGGCAAAGCCCAGTCGCGGGCCGAAGTTATCGTTATCCCCATTAATCCGGTTGGTGAGAATCCCGGCCGCCTGCGCAGTTGGGTTGAGCACGTCAGGCTGGGCTAGCCCCTCACGGTCATAACGCAAGCCTGGGTTTAGAGTGAAATTCGACGTGACGCGCCACTCGTCCTGAACGAACGCGGAGAATTCGTTGAGCTTAGGATTGGTAGTTGGGCCGGAGGTGCCGGTGCCTGCGAAGGCCTGGGTAAATGTGTCGGCGGCGTCGGGGCCCGTAAAACAAGACGAACCTCCCGCATTCAGGCTGCACCCGAAACCTTCCAGGCTGTTGAATGTGTAGGTGCCCGAGAGATTGCCGGGAAAGAAATTGGCGATGCGGTCCAACATTACTGAGCCGCCGAACTTGATGGTGTGGCGGCCGCTGACCCAGGCCAGGATATCAGCGAACTGGCCGCGTTTAATGTTGGTGAAGCGCGGACTGAAAGAATTCCGGCCAATGGTCAGCTGAGTATTGCCGCCCTGGCGGACGAACGCTTCGGGATTGATGCTGTTGGCCTGCCCGGGCTCATTGTCGCGCACGTAAGCCCCGCGGAACTCGTTGACGAAGCGCTGTGAAAGAGTCGAGGTAAGCTGGCCGGAGATCGTGTCGGTGATCACGTTCGAGGCGCCAGTATGCTCGTTCGAAACCGTCGGTCCGCTGAATTCCAGGTTAGCGCCATTAAAGCGTTGGCTATTAACGCGCACCGACAAAAGCTCTTTGGAGGAGATGTGCCAGTCGGCTTTGCCTAGATAGACGTCCTGATTGAAAGTCTGAAGCCAAGAAGCGGCGAGCGCGAGCAGGTAATTGCAGGCAGCGGCCTGGTTGGCGTCGAGCGCACCAGTGCAGGCTGGGGGCACAAAAACGAGATTCTGCAGGGTGTTGCGCTGGCCGTCATAATCAAAGAAGAAAAACAGCCTGTCTTTTTTAATCGGGCCCCCGATATCGCCGCCAAACTGGTTGAAGTGGTAGGGCTGCTTGGGTCTGTTCAGGGCTTTAGCGATCGGATCAAAGGCATTCATCGAGCGATCGCGGTAGAACTCAAAGGCCGTACCATGGAAATCGTTTGTTCCTGATTTAGTGACGACGTTAATCACGGCTCCGGCGGCGTTTCCATACTCGGCTGAATAGCTGTTGGAGTTCACCTGGAATTCCTGCACGGAGTCCTGGCTAAATTGATAAGGACCGCGACCGGAGCCAGTTCGTCCCAGCGTTTGCGCGAAGAACGTGTTGTTGTTGTCTGAACCATCTACGATGAGCGAGTTGAGTGTGCCGCGCTGCCCGGCAAAGCTGATGTCGCCGGTACGAACATCTGTGGTTACGCCAGGCGTGAGGAGCGTGAAATTGATGAAATTGCGGCCGAGCGTCGGCAGGTCGGCTACGGCGAGGTCATTCACAACCGATTGAACAGAGGAACGCGTGGTCTCAAGAACCGGCGGTGCGGCCGATACGGTAACAGCTTCGGCCTGTGAACCGACGGCCATTTGCACCGGCAAGTTGATGCGCGCCGCGACATCGACGGTGACGTCGGCGGAGTACTTGGCAAAGCCGCTGTGTTCCACAGTGACCAGGTAAGTCCCCACCGGAACCGCAAGAAAATGAAACAACCCGTTATCGTCGCTCGAGGCTTGCAGCGTTAGCCCAGTCGCTGCGTTGACTGCCGTCAACTTGGCATTGGCGATTGCCCCGCCCTGCTGGTCGGTGATGGTTCCCTCGATCGAGCCGCTGGTTCCTTGCTGCGCACCGCTGCCGGAAACGAAAAGCAGCAACAAGGCGAGACAGGCTAGTGATCGCACTTTCGAAAACGCGCGTGGCTGCGTCATGGAGCAGGTCCTCCGCGAGATTTTGCTGGATCGGGTTTCCTTTTAGGTTCCACGCCAGAGTTTGTCAAGTATTTTCTGGCACGCAGCGATGTGTATGGAGCCCGTGCCATCAGCCTGAGCCGATCAAGTCGGGTTGCCCGACCATGTGTCCAGAATTCCTACGAGGCCGCTGTGTCTCAAATTGAAACCGGCTGATGCGCGTGCTGCTTAGACTCATCGGGGACTAAGAGCCATCGCGCCGCAATCGGTGCCCGCGTAACCGTTCTTGCACCGGGCGTCCGTCAGTTCAGCGAGGTTCGAGCCGGCGGCAGCTATTTGTCGCAGAACGAGTTTCGCCAACATTTCGGACTTGGCACGGCCACCAAAATGGAATCGGCAGAAATCCGACGGCCGAACGGAAAGACCGAGACATTTCAGAACACCGCGTCCGATGCAATTTACAGGATCGTAGAGGGAGAAGGGATAAAAGAGAGAAAGGTGCTGTCGCCTGTGGATAAAGGCGTTTCCAGTGGATCTCTCTGGCTCAGAGAACGAGGGTACACCTTCGTCAGCTTGGAGCAGGCTATGAACGACAAATGCTACCGTACGCCAGACACATACGTCGGCCGCAAGGGGCTCTCCTGGATTCATCGTTGGGGACTCGCGCGGGGGAAGCCGATCGAACCGGAACCCGAGGAGCCAGTTTGGGTTGACAAACTTTCGAGCCAACCTCTGAAATGATGATGTCTCCCACTGCTTGCGCTCGCAGCAACGAGCGCCGTGAGGCAATAGCGCTATCAATGTTCCCCGATGAAACGCGAGCCCGTCACATTCGTCGTTGTAGTTTCACGGCAAAGTCCGGTATCTGTCTTCCGGTTGCTAGACGGATTGTGCACGGTTTGCGGATAGGCAAGACTTAAAGTAGGCGCACCCGGATTTGCTCGATCCCGCCAAAGTAGACCGGTACCCCCGCTGGCGTGAGCTCCGCACGCTGCAAGAAGAGAACGAAAAGCAGGCGTGAAGAAAACGGCGCGCCACGTCCACGCTGGCATTGTCTCCCAGAAATACGAAATGGTCCGTCAGATCTCGTTTTGCGGCAACGCGCTTGATCACGCGAGCCATGGAATCAGGCGGACTTGCCGGACCGGAGCCTCTTTAAGCCTTCGTTTTCGATGTCCGCCCAATCCTGCGCCGTCATCTCGGTCGCCGGACCGCTGTCTTCGGCTTCTTGCAGCAGTGTTTCGAGCCGGCCCTCGGCCTCTTCCATCTCCTTGAGCAGCTCTACGGCTTTGCCCACGGCTTCCTCTTTGGAAGAGTATCGGCCGCTTCGGACTTGCTCGTTTAGAAACCGTTCCAGCTCTGGAGTCAGCGAGACGCTCATAGAATTCCCTCTTTAGGACTGTCATTCAGCATGCGGCATCGTCCAGAGTATAGCAACCTGACCTGTGGCCCTCAACAATGGTTGCTGCAACTCCACGAGTCAAGTCCGCGCTGTCGTAAAAATGTCATACGAATCGCGGCAAATCGCAGCGAATTGCGAACAAAAAATAAAAAGAGAAGGAGAAAACGACTCGCTCCGTTTCATCACGACTTGCTGGTTTCCCTCGATTAGCGCAAACTCCGGCAAGATTTGATTAAATTGTTCACTCGGCTGTTAAGAAGGCAGTAAAAATCAAATAAGTGCTGCATCTGGTGTCGCTTACAGCCGAAAAGGTCGCCCAATCACCCTCTTGAATTGGACCGAAGTTGGACCGAATTCCTTGGGGTAGCGCGCCAGACCCCCCTTGGTGTTTTGTACGATTGCAACTTGACACATTTGCTTGACAGCCTGGTGTTCCGCAAAAACCTCGTCGTTCTGGGTTTTCGCCCGCTCCTCATGCAGCTATTTCCTCCAGTCGATATTCGTGATGCAGACCGCCCAGGACACAGCTCCCTGCCACTCGGTGACCGCCCGGAGTTCAGTGACCTGAAGTTTCCAGCACCGGAATGCCTCCTGTGGGTTCAGGCATGCCTGGCCCCAGGCTGGAGTGCGTGCGACCCTTGTTGTAATGAGCCCCACTCCTTGAGTATTCCCCTTATTCTCGGACCGACAATGTTACGCAGACTCACTATAACTTGTTGATTTTGAAGTCTGACGGAGTTTTTGCGGACCACAGCGGCCAAAGGGAGCCGCGCAAGCGGGCCTGCCCTTGACGGTGGCGAGAGCGAAGGGAATCTTAAGGCTGAGCGTGCGCATGTCTCCGAGACGATTTGCGGGGCGGTTCGTCCTCGGATAGTTCAGACACCACGACCGGCGCACGATCCGGGAATTCAGCAACAATACGCACGTCGCCGCCCATCGCTTTGACCGTTTTTCGTAGCGTCGAGAGCAGCAGATCGCTGCGTTTTTCGAGTCGTGACACACTGTCCTGGGTAATTCCGAGCCTCTTAGCGACGCGGGCCTGCGTGAGCCTGCGGGCCTTTCGGAGGTCACGCAAGCTCATTTCCTCTGCGATTATTTCAGCCGCGCGGTCCTCTACCTTCCTGCGCTCGGCTGGGCTCAGTTTCCGAATTATTTCATTCACGTTTACGGGCATGGTTACGTCCCCCTTTCGATCCGGGCAAGATGGGCGTCAAAACGCTCGTCGGCCTTCCGCATTAGTTCGCGGTAGAAGCGCTTTTCGCTCCCGCCGGATTTGTCTCCCGCCACGAGTAGAATCGCCTTGCGCCTGGGATCAAAAGCGAAAGCCACTCGCCATTCGCCATCTGCCGCGCTGAATCGCAATTCCTTCATGTTGGCGTGGCGGGAGCCGTTGAGTGTGTCAACACGGGGCCGCCCTAGCTGCGGCCCAAACTCCTGTAGCACGCGGGCCAACGCGAGAATCTCTCTGCGGACATCCTGGTCGAGCGCGTCGAATTCTGGTTTGAATTCGTCGGCCATCTCAACAGCCCATTTCACCGGGCACAGTATGACATCTTATCCATATGGTGTCAAGTCCATGTTTCTAGGTGCGCCACTGCTGTGTTGCGCCTAGAGAGGCGCAGCCTCTCATAGTCAGAGGTCTTAGCAAACAGCCACGCTGAAAAGGGTGTCTTCATAGGTCCCACAAAAATAAGCGCTTACACGAGGGAGAATCCAAAATAATTTCTTGTGGGTTTTCGGCCGGGCCGTTTTCTGATTCAAGAGCAGGCGGCACATTTCGGCTCTTGAGTTGCAGTTCCAAGGTTACGGGCTGCATGTGGTTGAGGTCCTCGCATAGGTGCCGGGCAGCATAGTCGATTTCGCGATTCGTAGATCCGCTACCATGTCCAGTAGGACCCACAAGAAATTTTCTTAAAACGCGCGAGAAGGTGGCTGTTTGCTAAGACCTCTGATAGTTGGACAATTTCCCTCAGCGAAGCCGCAGTCAAGGGCGGCCACAGGGAGCACCAACTCTTGATCGTGAAGCGATCCCGGCAACGATCGCCGAATTTATGTACCTCGGACCGCATCCTCGCCGGCTTGATGGCGCTCTTGGTACGTCCCACTCGTCTGCTCCGTTCCGCAATCGTTCTGAAGCCTTCGACACTGCTTGGCCTTGACAAAGCCTTGAGCAAGCAAAAGTACCGCGAGCTGTTCTCCCCGAATCGCCGTTGCAAGCCCGGCCCGAAAGGACCGAGTACACAACTCATCCGTGCGGTAGTCGAGATGAAGCAACGGAATCCCAACTGGGGCTGTCCGCGAATCGCTCAACAGATCGCCTTGGCGTTCCACATCCAAATCGACAAAGACGTGGTTCGCAGGATTCTCGCTCAGCGCTACCGGCCGGGACAGGACTCTGGTGGTCCCTCCTGGCTGACTTTCCTGGGCCACATGAAAGACAGTCTCTGGAGCATGGATCTGTTCCGGTGCGAGTCGGCCACCTTGCGGACCCCCGGGGTCCTGGTCATCATGGATCAATACACACGCCGGATCATTGGGTTCGGCGTACATGCGGGAACGGTCGATGGTGCCGCGCTGTGTCGGATGTTCAACCGCGCCATTCGAGGCCAATACTGGATGCCGAAGTACCTCAGCTCTGACAATGATCCGCTCTATCGGTTCCACCGATGGCAAGCCAATCTGCGGATACTAGAGGTGACAGAAATCAAGACCATCCCCTACGTCCCCCTGTGCCATCCATTCGTGGAAAGGCTGAACGGCACGCTGCAGCGGGAATACTTGGATCACATGTTGTTCTGGACGACGGCAGACCTCGAAAACAAGCTGCTCGAGTTCAGGACCTACTTCAACAACCATCGCACGCATAACTCACTGGAAGGGCGTACGCCGCATACGCTGTCAAGACCAGTCGCCAATCTCCAGTCGTTTCGATGACAACCGCACTGTCCATCCTTATATCAAACACCAATGGCTGCGTGATTCCGAAGGACTCGGGCTCGCTGCGGTATCCGGTCGACCTCGGCAATACTTCCAAAGAAATCATTCGGTGTTTCGCAATTACAGCGCGTTTCGCGGGATCTCATCGTTCACTCCGACCGGATACGGCGCGATTGCCGGTACAATCGGTTCCCGTAACAATCCGCCAGAGAACCTTCAGCACGCCGGGTGTATATTACTGGCCGACTTCATCGCCTGCCGGCGTAAGGAGGGCTTTATGAAGGCTTCTAATCAAAGGACGCGCATCCGGGGCTTGGTTCTTTCCATTGCGGTTCTATCGGTGATCTTTAGCTCCTCCCATTTCACTTTGGCGCAAACGACGACGACCGGTCAGCTCATCGGGCAGGTCACCGATCCCACCGGAGCCCTCGTGCCGCAGGCGAAAGTCGAATTGCGTGACACTGCGACCGGCGCGGTACGTACGACCACAACTGACTCCGCTGGGCAATACGCGCTTGCGCAAATCGCGCCGGGCACTTATTCGCTTACTGTTTCGGCGCACGGTTTCGCGCAGACGGTTGTGCCGTCCGTGACGGTTCAGGTGGGAAAAACAGCCAACATCAATGTAGAGCTGAAGGTGGGGAACGCGACGGAGGTGGTTGAAGTCCGGTCTACGCCCGGAGCCGAGCTGCAAACCATGGACGCGACCGTCGGCAACACGATCGGAGGGAATGAAATCGTTGCGCTGCCAACGTTGGAGCGCAATACCACTAGCTTATTGTTACTGCAACCGCTGTCTACGCCGCAACAGTTCAGCTCTCAATCTAGCCGTTTCGGCGGACAAGTAGCCGGAGCGCGCAGCGACCAGAATTCATTCCTGCTGGATGGCGGCGAGATCACGAATCCAGTTTCAGGGAACTCCGACTATTACAAGGCATTCAATGGCGGGCCTGAAGGCGCCATTCCCACGCCAGTAGAAAGCATCCAGGAATTCAACGTCGAGACCAATAATCCGAGCGGCAGCCAGAGCCTTAGCCTGGGAGGTGGCGCGCAAGTCATTATGGTGACCCGTCGCGGTGGCGACCACTACCACGGCTCGCTCTATTACAGCTACAACGGTTCAGTGCTGAACGCCAATCGGTGGGACGCAAACCGACTGGGCCGTCCGAAGCCAAATGTGGTGAATAACCGCTTTGGCGGCAGCCTCGGCGGACACGTGCTCCCCAATCAATGGAAGAGCTACTTTTTCGTCAATTACGAAGGTCGCCGCCGCAATGAGGCGGTTTTCCTGACACGCATCGTGCCTACTGCCTGCCTAAAGCAGGGCATCCTCCGTTTCAAGGATGCCGCGGGAAACACGGTGGGTTACTCCATGGTGCCTGGTGCACCCAACGCTGCGTGTAACTCTGCGGGCACCGGTTCTTTCGATCCTCGCGGATTGGGGATGGCACCACCGATAAGCAAGCTGTGGGCGCTGGAGCCCGCAGGCAATGACATTTCCCAGGGCGACGGCCTCAATACCATAGGCTTCTCGGGATTCGGGAAGATGCCGCACAACGATAACTTTGGGTTGATCCGGGCGGACCACGACTTCGGTTCTCGGTTTCACTGGACCGCCAGCTATCGCCACTACACGGAAGCGGCCGGAATTCTTCGGCAGGCTGATATTGGAGGACTTGTCAGCGGCGACGTGCTTGGAACACCAAAGATCCTCTCTGACATACCGCGGCAGCCGCGCTTCCTGGTGACGGGACTGACCGCCAGCCCGACTCCCGCCTTCACCAACGATGTGCACGTCAGCTGGCTGCGCGATTGGTGGCAGTGGAATTCGCTGCCGCCGTTTCCGCAGGTTTCGGGAACGCCCGCCGCTCTGGTGCCCGGAGGCGATACCGTCAATGCTCTGGTTCCAGTGAACATTGACACCCAGGGGGCACGTACCCGTCGCTGGAACTCACATGGCCTGTCGGTGCGCGACGACGTCACGTGGGTGCGCGGGGGCCACATTATCCGTCTGGGTGGCTCGTTGAATCACACTTGGGCTGATTTTGTGCGCGATGACGGCCAGCAGAACTCGCAGAAGACGTTGCAGTACTTCATCGGTAACACCAGCCTGGGCGGGATCAGTTTTCCCAGTTCGGCCCGACCGCCTGCGTGCTCGGCCTCCGTCACCACGAATTGTTTGCCGAGCAGCCAGAATTCCACTTGGAACGGCTTGTATGCGGAGGTGCTGGGCATGGTGGATGGCGTCACCATTCTGCGCGCACGCGACGCCAATCTTGGGCTGCTGCCACAAGGCACCGATTTGAGCAACACCGTTACATACAAGCCGGCCACACTTTATGCCCAGGATACCTGGCGAGTGCGGCCTACGCTCACGCTCACGGGTGGATTGGCTTGGGCCGCGAGCGTGCCCTCGCTGCCTGCCGATAATGGCAAACTGATCATGACGGTTTCGGCGGCCGATGGCAGGGCCCTGTTGCCGCGCACATATTTGAATCAGCGCAGCCAAGCCGCTCTTGCCGGACAGATCTTTAATCCGGTAGTCGGATTCACTCCTTTCCGCAACATGGGCCGCGATTATCCATGGTCGCTTGTTACCGACAATTTTGAGCCGCGTGCGGCGCTGGCTTGGCAGCCCAAATTTACCTCCGGCATTTTGGGCAGGATTTTCGGCGACGGCAAGACCGTGCTGCGGGGCGGCTACTGGCGCTTTTTTGATCGCCTGAATGGTGTGCAAGCGGTCATTGATACGCTACAGAGCGTGGGCATTGGACAACCGCTGTTGTGTCAGGGCCCCGGGCTGAATGCCGCCACCGCCAGCGATTGTCGCGGCAGCAGTGGCACAACCCCAAGCACAGCATTTCGCATTGGAATTGACGGCAGCACCATCCCGCTTCCGACCATTGCCGCCACCCTTACGCCGCCGATCATACCAGGCAACACTCTGGTGTCGAACGCAACCATTGCTGTCGTCCCGAACTCGTTTGTGCAGGACCCGCAGTGGACGCCGGGTTCACACAACCAGTGGGACTTCACGATTCAACGCGAGTTGCCGGGAAAGAGCCGCATTGAAATCGGCTACGTCGGGCACACTGCGCGCAACATCTATCAGGGCATCGATCTTAACCAGGTTCCACTCTTTATGACGGCGGGCGGGCAATCGTTTGCGCGGGCGTTCGACGCTCTGGCCGCGGACCCCAACTTGACTAAGAGCCAGACTTCGTCTCCGGTAGCGGCACAGGCTTTCTTTGAGGCTTCCTTGGCAGTAAACAGCAAATTCTGCTCGGGCTTTCCCAGTTGCAGCGCCGGCGTGGCCTCTAATTTTGCCTCACAAATCGCCAACCAACGCGTGCGCGACGTCTTTCAGGGCATCCAGTCGGCATTCAGGTTGGGACCTGCTACCGCCGCAGCCACGCAGATCAGCGGTGGTTTGTTCTTTTGGTCTAGTCTCGCTCTCTCCAATTACCACGCGGGCTTCGCCTCTTATCGCATCCGCGCATACAAGGGTCTTACGCTGGATGCCAACGCAACCTACGCTCACAGTCTTGATAATACCGGCGTCAATCAGGACACCGACCAGGCATTCACAAACAGCTACAATCCGGACTACGACTACGGGACATCGCTGTTCGATCGCAAGTTCGTCCTCACCGTGTTCGGCACATGGGAGCTGCCGCTGCACGCCCAAACAGGATGGCTTAACCGTGTGATCGGCGGGTGGGACGTTTCTCCTATCGTTAGCGTGGCCAGTGGGCTTCCACTTCGAGTGTTGGACGGCTCCGGGCAGGAATTCGGCCAAACGAGTCTGGGCGCAGCTTCCGAAGCGGTTCGTATCGGTTCAGGACGCACCGAGAGCGGCATTCATCATGTCGCTCCGGCCAGTGGCTGCGGCTCCAGCGCTAGTGGAACCGGCAGTGGCCTGAATATATTCGCGGATCCACAAGCAGTGTGCAGCCTGTTTCGCCCAATTCAGGTGAGCGTAGATAGAACGTCGCGCGGGGGCACGCTGCGCGGATTCAAGCCTTGGGACGTGGCCCTGGGCGTAAGAAAGAAGACTGCAGTGACCGAACACAACTCAGTCACCTTTGGCGCGGAATTCTTTAACCTCTTTAACCATGTGAACTTTCTGGATCCTGCGGTCAGTTTGCAGAGTCCGCAGACTTTTGGCGTCATCACCACGCAAGGGAACGATCCGCGTGTGATTCAGCTCGGCGTGCGCTTAGATTTTTAACGAATTCACCAGCAAGCTCGGAAGCTGTGTAGCCGTTGTACTTATTGGCGCGACATCAAAAACACTAGCCTGACTTCCCTTTAAAATATGGGAAACCCTTACAGAGAAAGGTTTTCCGCCTGAAATGTAGCAAGTAATTAGTTCAGATTTGTCTTGCATTACTGGATTTATTTGCTTTAATGTAGCACGTATGTTTGTCCAGGCCACCAAGTGCAAGCGCGGCAATACCACCTACCTCACCTATCTGGTTCGCGAGTCCTTTCGTACCCCACAGGGCCCTCGCTCCCGCACGATCTGCAACATCACGGCCCTGCCCCCCGAGACCCGCGAGCTCATCAGCCAGTCCCTCCAGGGGCGCAGCTTTGTGGCCGCAGAGTCGCTCCAACTGGCCGCAGCCTGGAATTTCGGCGGGCTGATGGTCCTGCACCAGGCCTGGGAGGAGTTTGGTTTGAGCACGATCTTTGACTTCGTTGCGGATGCTCGGATGGCCGGTCTGCTTAAGGCCATGACCCTGGGTCGTATTCTGTTTCCCAGCGCCAAACTGGCCTTGCTCGATCACGCTCGCGGCACCCTGCTGGCCGCGGCCTGTGGCCTGGATCAGGCCACCGAAGACTTCGACGAGGACGACTTGTATGCCGCCATGGATCAACTGAACGGACACTGGGTCGGCATCGAGAAGCAGCTCTACCAAAAGAGCTTTCCCCAGGGCGTCTCGCTGGTGCTCTACGATCTGACCAGTGTGTATTTTGAAGGGAACGGCCCGTCAAAGATCAGTCCGTATGGGCATAGCCGGGACCATCGCTCGGATCGCCCGCAAGTTCTGCTGGCGGTAGCCACCGACGCCCAGGGTCTGCCACTGCATTTGGAGGTCTTGCGGGGCAACCGCGGCGATACCACCACGCTGCAGGGACTGTTGAGCACCTTGCGGCGCCGTTTCGGCATCCGCGAGGCGGTCTTCGTGTTTGATGGCGGCATGAGCAGCAAGGTCAATCTGGAAGCCATGGACGAGCTGAAGCTCAAGTATGTGACGCGTTTGGGCGCCAGCAAGCTGGAAGAGTTGCTAGCGAGCTTGCCCGCCGAACAGTCGCCTGAGCTGTGGGACCGCACCCAGGTGATGGAAATCGTGCGCGAGGGCAAACGCTACGTGATTGCTGGCGGTTCCTGGCGTCAGCAGCGAGATCAACAACGGCGGCAGGCGCGACTGAGCAAAGCGGAGAACGAACTCAAGCGGCTGGCGGCGGTCCAGCGCAAAAAGGTGAACCCGCAGAAATTGGCTAGCCAGGTGGGACGCGCGCTGCAACGGCTCAAAGCCCATAAATACTTTGACTATGCCGTGGACCCAAACGGTCAATTGCAATGGAGCCGCCGGACCGAGGTGATCCAAGCCGAGAAGATCCGCGACGGCCTCTATCTGCTGGGAACCAACGCTACTCCGGAGCAGATTCCCAGCACCGGAGTCTTGAGTCACTACAAGAATCTCCTGGAGGTGGAGGATGCTTTTTGCCATCTCAAAGACTATTTACGAGTGCGGCCGGTGTTTCATTGGCGACCGGATCGGGTTCGCAACCATGTGCGCATTTGTTTCCTGGCTTACTGGTTGAGCGCCAAACTGGAACGGCAGTGGCGGCAGAAGGAGCAGACCATCGAGGTCCACAATCTGCTGCGTCAGCTACAGACCATCCGGCTGGGGCAGTTGCAGGTGCATGGCAAGCCCTTCAAAACGATGGTCGCCCAGGTACCCAAGGACTTGAATGCCATCCTGAACAAGCTGGGGCTACTGCCGCTGTTTTCTCAACCGCCACCGTGGGCGCCAGCGGTTTGTAGCAAGTGAAGTCAGGAACAAGGCTTGCAACTCAACGACTTACGTTTGCGACAAAGGGAAGTCAGGCTAGCTTCGGGTCTTTGTCTAACGGTGCGGCCTTGGCAGGATCGAGATCTGACCATGCCGCATAGAGGCGTTCTTGGCTGGATCGGACGGGAGATTCGCGGGATCGTTGCTGGACTGAGACCTTCTTGTGTTGAGCAGTCACCGTCGCCTTGGAATCGATTCCTCTTCTCATCGGTGTTCCGCTTGCAGACAAAATAAAGTCAGCCGCCAGTCACGCGTGGCCGGTCGAGACCATTGGTGCCTAATCAATGAAGTGAAATGGCCTGAAACCCAACTCGCGTGTAAGTGGTGTAATCGGAGATATAAAGCAGCACTTCAAATTGACGGGAACGCCGTATCTCAGGAGTTGACGGCCCTTAGCGACATCGGCTTGGACATACCCGTCTTCCTATTAGAATTATGGCAGGTTTTCATTTCCGATCTGCAATGACTCGATGAGACAGCCAGAATGAAAAGTCGCCCGATAAAAGAGAAAAGGCTGGATGATTTGGAGAGCGATTTCGAACCTCTCCTTATCTCCTGCCTGAGAGAGTGTGCCGGAGGTCGCTGGGGTCTGTTCGGACAAAACGACGCATCGGATGTCGCCAGATATTGTCAGTGGGATGAGGCAGAGCAGCTCAAAGAAATTGCTAACGAGATTCAAGAGTTACGGGCGGAGTTTGGTCAACCAAACGCAAAGGTTCGCCAAAACCCCAGCCGACCGTGAAATCAATAACATGGCTGCTGCCATCCCACCACCATTCTGTTATAAACCCTGACCATGTTTCGCTTCTTCGCGCTCTGCTTCGGAATGCTGGTCCGCTTCTTTCGTGGGCGGCCAAGTCTCCTTCTTGCGAATCTCGCTTTGCGTCAACAACTTGTCGCGCTGAAGCGTCGACATCCTCGCCCTAGTCTTGGCCTCTTCGATAAGCTCTTCTGGGTAATCGCTCGGTGGATTTGGTCGGCTTGGAAACATTCTCTCATCCTGGTCACGCCGGAAACCGTCGTCCGTTGGCACCGGACTGGTTTTCGAATCTACTGGCGGCTGGTCTCCAGAGTCCGGAGGCCGGTCGGAAGAAGACCGACACCGAAGGAGGTTCGGGAATTGATCTTTCGTATGGTCGCTGAGAACCCAACCTGGGGAGCGCCGCGGATCCATGGGGAACTCCGCATGCTCGGTTTTGAACTTTCCGAGAGAACTATCTCTCGTTGGATGAAGCGAGCACCGAGAGATCCTGACCGGGCCAAGCGCTGGCTGGCGTTCCTTCGAAACCATCGGGAAGCGATTGCGGCCATGGATTTCTTCACCGCGCCAACGATTACGTTCGGCGTGCTCTACTGCTTCTTCGTCATCAGTCATGATCGTCGGCGCATCCTGCACGTTAACGTTACGAAGCATCCGACGAGCGGCTGGATCATCCAGCAGTTGCGCGAGGCGTTTCCATTTGAAGCCCCCCAGAAATACTTGATCTTTGATCGCGATCAGAAGTTCGGGTTCGAGGTGATCGCAGCGGTGAAAGCCACAAGAATCATTCCCAAGCAAACGTCATTCCGAAGTCCCTGGCAGAATGGCGTCGCGGAGCGGTGGGTGGGAAGCTGTAGACGAGACCTCCTGGACCACATTGTTGCGCTGAATGAACGCCATCTGAAGCGATTGCTCTCCGAGTACGTTCGTTACCATCATGAGGACCGTACGCATCTCGGACTTGAGAAGGGGACACCTGAGGGCAGAATTCGTTCCGAAGCTTCGGCTCGAGTCCTTTCACAGGACCGCAGCGGTCGCAGAGTTAATGGCGGGCTTCTTAGCCCTCTCCAGCCATGAATTCTGGCCGGATGACTTAACATTGTTTGACAGCCGACGTGTTCGCCGAGACCGCCTGTTACATTCCGCACAGGTGACGGACAGCTATCTCTTGGCGCTGGCTGGAGCCCATGGCGGGAAACTGGCCACGTTCGTCCAGGACCTCGTCACTACATGCGGTGCTCAACGGACCGCAATATCTGCAGTTGATCGCGTAAGCCCAGCTTGAGAAGTTTCATCGAGGGCGCTCCTTTCGCAGCTCTTTTTGAGTTAGATTACCACGCGATTACCGAGAATTCCGTCCGTATGTCAACCAGCATCCTTATGGCACGCTAACCGCAGATCTCGTCGATCACAATGGGTTTCGGAAAAGTAGTACAACTTGCCGATATTGTTGTGGCATTATGTACTTATGCCAAGGAGGGTGCGAAAATGCCCACAGCGACGGCCAAGAGGTTGAACGAGTATCTGCAGGACTGGCTCGGCACGCGAGCCGAGTCCGAACAGACGATTGTGCGTTTGGTCGAAGCAGGTCTCCCGACCAAGGTCATCAACCATCTTCTCGACAAGGGCCTTAGTCGCGTCGAAGTGTTCGACATTATCATTCCCCTGCGCACTTGGAAGCACCGCAAGAGCCGCCATCAGCCGCTTTCGAAGGAAGAATCTGAAAGAGCAGTTCGCGCAGCGCGAGTTCTTGCCCGCGCGCAGGCAGTTATGGGAGACCAGGAATCGGCCCTTGAGTGGCTCCGGGCGCCAAAGGGACGCTTCGAAGGTCGCGCTCCACTCGAGATGCTTCGCACCGAAACCGGCGGGCGCCTCGTCGATCAAATGCTGATTCAAATCGACGAAGGCATGATCGCCTGATGATTCTGTGGCGGATTAGCAACCATACCACTCTCGACGGACGAGGAGGACTCTACGCCTCCGGCCGATGGCACACAGAAGGCAGGCCGATCGTTTATTTGTCCGAAAACCCCGCGGGCGCGCTGGTCGAAGTGCTTGTGCACCTGGAACTCGATCCAGCACACTTTCCCAGGTCGTATCGCCTGCTTAAGGCTGAAGCTCCCGAAGATTTGTCCGTAAGAACAGTCGCGGGAGCCGAACTACCCCGAAATTGGATCTCTGACCAGATCGCTACGCGCACTGTTGGAGACGAGTGGTTGGCCTCCAAGAGCGCTGTGCTACTGCGAGTCCCGTCGGTCATCGTGCCAGAAACATTTAACGTGTTGTTGAATCCGGAGCACGCCGAGGCCGGGCGCATTCAGGTGCTTTGGCACGAAGAATATCCGTGGGATGCACGACTTCTCAGGAGGTGATCACGTGTGAGACCGCAGATCCGCGGTTTCCGTCCACTTTCCGTCCAATTTAAGGAGGAAATTAAGTGGCGCGTTGGCTCGTAAACGAAACCGGCAGCGGCATTTACAGATTTTGGTCATTCTACCTACGAACCAGAAGGTCGCGAATCAACACAGCCTCATCCTAGCACTGGTATAGGGACGCCGTACCTTTCGCTGTTCCCTTCTCGTCGACTGAGAATCTGCTTCTCGATAGCCCCGCTTACGCCAGCGCGAGGTCCACCGGATCTTACGGTAAGGGCTGCCAAACATAAGCCAGAACTCTGCCGTGGACCAAGGCCATCTTAGCCGAAGTGATCGCCTTTACCAGCGAAAGCGAAGGTAGAATCACCGCCGACCAGATGCGTGCCCTGATCCAGCGCGTCGACGGTACCAAGTCGAAGCGGAGGATGGAACTCTTAGGCCATGCTTGACGACCAAGAAACCCGAAGGAGATCTCCTGCAGTCCCAGCCTCCCTGCGCCTGCGACCAACAATTTGAACAATTTGAGAGAATCTGGCGCGTCTAGGTTATCCTTGGAAGAAGGAGAGCTCTCCATGATCTCGCTTCTCCGCCAACGCCAGGCGGAAGTCGGAGCGCTCTGCCGCCGCTATCATGTGCGGCGTTTGGAGCTATTCGGTTCCGCCGCAATCGGCCAGGATCGACCCGACGAAAGCGACCTAGATTTCCTGGTTGAGTTTGATTCGCTTCCTGCGGGCAGTTACGCTGACGCCTACTTCGGCCTTCTGGAAGCACTGGAAGCACTTTCAGGCCGGGCAGTGGATCTCGTTGTTTACTCCGCGATCAAAAACCCTTATTTCCGACAGTCGGTCGAGCGGACCAAGACTCTGGTCTATGCGCCTTGAAGCGAAGAAGTATCTCTACGACGTTCAGCAGGCGGCATCGTGGATTGCCGATTTCACGGCCGGCAAGCGGTTTGAAGATTATCGCAGCAGTGCCATGTTGCGCTCGGCAGTCGAGCGGCAGTTTGAGATTATCGGCGAGGCGCGGCACAACTCGCCAAGGTTGACGAAACAATAGTGAAGCGCATCGGCGAGCACCGCCGAATTATTGCGTTTCGAAACATTCTCATCCATGGCTATGCTGACGTGGACGCCCGTCTCGTCTGGGATATCGTCCAAGGCAAACTTCCCGTGCTTCACCGCGAGGTTGAAGCTCTCTTAAGCGAGACGTGAGGAGAGCGATGTTGTACCCGGTCCCTCGCCAAGCGCCTATCGGTATCGAGACTGCCTGAAGGGACAGTCAGTGAGTGTGGGAGTTCTTGCCGGAATTCTTATCTTCGTGCTGCCAGGTGTTCGGTGAGCCACGCAATCATTTGAGGGCGGAAATCCGGGCCGCCACTGGGTAGCAGACTTTTGAATTCTCGTAGGCCCTTTTATTCCTTTATTCTTTCACGCGGAAGACTGCTGCGTGGATGCACGACTGAATCGTCCGCAGGCGCATAGTGCAGCCGGATCTACCGTCCGCTTCAAACGATAATGCAGATCTTCCTTACTCCCCCAACGTTCTTGCGATTGCCGGGATTGCCTAACCGACTGGTTTTTGCAATTATTTGCCGAATGAGATTCCGGACTTCTGGAGATACGGTTGGGCGGGCCTTCGCGGTGCCGACTCTACCGCTTCCAATAGAGTCGAAAACCTTTGCGATGCCAGGCGATAACAGTCTCGTGTTTGATGATGAGCGATGCCGACCGCCAATCGTTCAAATCGTTCCACAACTGCGAGATTCAACTCCACAGGACGCGGTCAGCCGAACTGAGGGACAATCGATGGCCAGCGCACAGACTCTCGGGAAATCAACGAAGGACTGGTGGCCGATTTCGACGCGGGCGGAAACGTGGTCGGGCTCGACAACACGCTTCCGAGAGGTTGGGCCTAAGACGCTCGAAGCCGAGTCGCTGCCAGCGGTCAAAATGAGAATCGCGTAGGACCAGAATCAGCGGGTGCGCGGAAGTAGAGGATCTTCTTTTGGTCCCTGCGCGGCACCTGACCGAAAGCCGACCCTCGGAGGAGAGACATGGTCAAAAAGCAGGCAATGAAGAGCCTCCCCAAAAACGAGGGGGATATTCTCAACCGACTTTCCGCCGGGCTCTCAGAGCAAGAAATCCGGCGCGTGCTGGCGGGGGCATTGAACTCCCTGGATCATGCGGGGGTGCATCGTCTCCTCAAGCGAGTGGGGCATGAAACAGCCACTGCGCTACGCAGAGTCCTGCACGCGGACAGCTCCAAACGTCCGCCAGTCCCTGGCAAAGCCAAAGTCAAAGAAGAATGGGAGAAGGCGTGGGATGACTGGAATTCCCTGATTGCGGAGGCCAGCCACGAAGAAGGTCAATATGTGATTCAGGAGCATCACTGGGAAGAGCCGTACTTCGATCCTGGGTCCGTCACCCTTGCCTTGGAGCCGATTGCTGCCCGGATGAAGAAGGTTCTGCCACGCGTATTCGAAGAGAACATGGACCCCGATTTTAGTTTCGCCGAAGCTGTCCGGAACAGCATGGAAGAAATCGAGTCGGGCCTTCCGGATTGGATGGATCCCTTCGTCAATGAAGGCTTTGTGCTGGGCCCTGAGGCGACGGCCTGCCTTATCGACTGGGAGTGGAGAAGCGCGCGCCGGCGGAGCATGACGGCCTTTCAGTTTGTCGACCAACTCTGTCGATTGGAGGCATCAACGCAGGGCTTAGGCCTGGACGAAAAAGCTCTGGCCCGCTTTGTTGGCGGCCTCAACGCGGAAGCCAAAAAGGACATCCTCAAGGGAATCCAGGCCAAGCGTGACCAGGAGCCGTGGAAACAAGCGCTCGACCAAACACATTCCAGTTGGTTCCAGATATACAAGCGGCTGTGCCGCGGTCAAGACCGTCCGGCCTATCTGGAAGATTGCCGAGCGCGAATCGGCCAAGACTGGACGCTTGCCTTGCCTGTAGCCAAAGATCTCGAGCGCAGGAAAAAACATGCCGAGGTATTGCCGGTATGCGCCGCCGCCCTGCGTTCCTTTCTTGGCGTGCCGGAAGGAGAGAAATGGGACCTACGCGAGGAACTCCTCGTTGAGAGTGCGGGCTACCGACTGAACGGACGATTGGATGCCCGGCTCGGGGATTTGCTTGAAATCTGGGGACGGTCCTCACGTGCCCTCGGAGAAGAGGAGATTGCCACTGCTGCTCGGCTCCAGTCCGAGCTTCTCGAGAATTGGAAGAATTGGGACAAGGCCATCGCCGCCTTTCGCCGCATCCCGCAGCCGAGGTTCGCTCCACTCCGGGAACGCCTCTTCGCCCAATGGAGGGAATTCGTCGCCGAAAGAAGCGTTGCTGGCGCGGGCGAGGATGCGCCCCAAAAGTCCCACTGGGTTCAAGCCTTGGCCGATGCCGCCTGGGAAGGACATAGCCGTCGGGATTCCTTCTGCGCCTGGCTTCGGCAATGGCTCAACACCATTGAACGTGATTCTGGGGCCCTCCGCAGCTCCGAAGGTGCTTTAGCCTGCCTGTCTCTCGATCTGGAGGGAGGTACGTGGTTGTCTAGAGCTTCCCCGAAGCTGGCACGTCTTTTGGCTTACAACCGCACCAATGACCCGACCTTGCGGGCTTCGCGTAGAAAGTGGTTGAAACGTCTGGGTGTCTCCGTGTTGGTCCCCGAACTGCTTGTTTTTTGGAGACGGAACGTCCAGCGCCTTGTCCCCGATCCAGCCGCGAGCCGCGGAGACTACGAAAGTTGCGCCGATTGGGTCCAAGCCCTCCGGGAGTTGAACCCGACTTCCTTGAAACAGCTGCTTCGTGAGTGGTCGGTCTCCCACCACAGGCGCAGAAACTTGTGGCGAGCACTCGAGGCGAAGGGCCTTTCAAAGCGCGCGTTCAGTCTTGCCGATGGTACCGAAATCACGCGTAACATTGGCGATGCGACATCCCGAGTGCTATATGGGCGGGGCGTTCACCCATAGGGATGAATGAGATGAAAGTCGTCGCAGCGAGAGTACGATCAAGCCGGGTGAGGGACGGTACGGTCGTCGCCGCTCCAAATGCAAACCCAATGTTCTTCGAGGAGAGACTCCGCTCAGCTATATCATTAAAGGCGGGGTGCCTGCGCTTGTCCGCGTGAGGCAATTTCTTGATGCGCACCTGCGCGGCGCGTGACGCGAGAGACCACGCCCAAGATCACGCCGCTCCGTCAGGATGATACGCATCGGCTCATTCCTTCGCGTTACAGCGATCAGAGCGCCCTCGAACGACTTACCGAAAGCGCGGAGGAGCTGAACGATGTGTTCGAGCTGGACGCTGCCACCAACGACCGTTTGCTCGGCGAAGCGAATTTACTCCCGGGCGTCAGCGTTCACGGAGACGGCCGCTACTGAGGTTGCTTATCACAAATCGCTTGAGCTGCAGGAGGTGAACAGGCAGGAGCCGGAAACCATCACATGAGCCCGGAAATCAACATCGAAGGCACACCTGTTTATTTGGACATAGAAAGCTTACCCGAGGAAGGATTCTATTATCTAATTGGGATTCGAACCATAACGGGCGACTCTGTCGTTCAGCACAGCTTTTGGGCGAATGGGCCTTCGGAGGAAAGCCGCATTTGGTGGGAGTTCCTGTCCAAGCTGATGGAAATCGAGAATCCTGTTGTGATTCGTTACGGTAGCTTCGAAAGCGTTTTCCTAAAGCACATGGTCGAGAAATATGGTGGCCCGCCAAATGATTCTGGTGTTGCGAAAGCACTCGAATCGTCGATCAACCTTCTTTCCGTTGAGAAGTACTGAAAGCCAACTCCTACTTCTTGCGAGGCAAGAGATTCCTGAGCACGGACGCCAGTTGTTCGGCGAGACGGCCTGTTTTGGCGACAGATTCGAGCTGCCTGTAGATATCCTCCGCGTCACCCTGCTTTCGAGCACCGACACTGCATACGACGACTATGTGGTGCTGCGGATAAATTCGGTAAACGACGCGGTGGTTGCCGAACTGGTGCTTCCAATAGCCCGCCAGAGACGCGCGCAACGACAGTCCGTATCCTTCGGGGGCAACGGCTAGCTTCTTCTCCAAGACTTTCCGCAGTTGATTTCGCACACTGCCGTCGAGGGCCTTTATATCCGCTGCGGCATCCGAGGTGTATCTAAGCTCAAAGGGAGGTTTGGCACGCACCTCTTCCGATGGTGGTGCAGCGGGCGGGGGCTGTCTTCGCCCTTTGGTCATTTGCCAAAGACATCTGCTGTGGTAAGCAGCCGGCCCGCCGCAAGGTCGTCGTCAATGGTCTTTGACAAGGTGAGCAAGCGGTCAGTCAGGTCGCGGTCGGCGAGAATCTCCAGAGTGGCAAGAATTGACTCACGTTCGTTCACTAGGCAGTCCAAAAACTCTTTGTCCACCAGGTACTTCGGGGGCTGGCGGCGGTTCTCCACCAACACGACACGGTTTTTTTTCGCTGCTTTCAAGTATGTTTTCAGCTTGTCTCGAAGGTCGGTCGCCGTGACCTTCTTGACAGCGATGGAAGTGCGTACCAATGAAATCTCCTTAATGTACGATACAAGGACGCAAGTGTACGTTTCAAGATGGTGCTCTGTCAAGGGCCAAGTTGATCGCGGTGGAGCGTGGGAAGTACGACAGGGACTTTTCTGAACGCGTGCTTAGGGATTCGGGGTTGCTGATTCCCGAAGGCCGAATGAGGACGCTGCGCGTTGGAATTGCCAGTGACGAGCAGCTGATGGCCCGGACGCTTGCGATCGCCCGCGGCGAAAATAAGCCGGCCGCCGGTGATCCGAAGATTTTGGTTCACGTCCGCTGAGAGCTTCGCCAGGATCCTTATCGGACCGCAACCGTGCGTTACTTGGGATCATCGCTGAATCCGCCCCTGACCGGCCGGAACAAGTCGAATCTCTCCCGCAGGCTGAAGACCATGCAGCGGTACGGCTTCGTTCAACTCAGCCGCGGAGCACGGGGCGCGGTCATCTCGAAGGTTCCGTACCAGAAGATCTCGTTGACGCTGCCGTTGTCAAAACCGGGGCGGCAAGGGATCGAGGCCGCCGCACATGAATCGGAACCTGTGCGGTTGGCCTGGCGGTCGGCCGCAGTATGAAGGATGCGAGCTCATGCGCTCATGCGCCGCAGCACTTCTTGTATTTCTTGCCGCTGCCGCAAAGACAGGGTTCGTCCCTGCCCGTCTTCGGCGTTGCCGTCCTGATCTGGGAGGAGCCGGCCGGGTTCAGTTTGGAGTTTGGTGCAGCGTAGGTTGTGTTCTTCGCTCGGTCCTCCCGAAAGCACGCCCACCATCCCATCTGGGCCACGGTGTCATCCACCAGCCGTAGATGCGGATTGTCTGCGAGTCCGGCGAGAATCCGGTCCTTACCCATCGCCAAGTCGCGTGTGACATTGTCAAAGCGAATGCAGTCGGGGTCAACCAACCCGTCCTCGTAAGCCTTCTTGATATCGTCGAGCAGCTCTTCCGGGTAAAGATCGGAGCTATGGCAGACCAGCGCGTCCCAGACGTGTGACCACTTCCGCACCAACTTGCCACGAAACAGGGCAGCGAAGTAACTCACGATCTCATCACGGCTCTTCTGTCCGGCGACCACCAGTGTCACAAGACTGCTCAGCGCCGCACCCCGAACCCATTGGTCAGTGCTCTCATTCTCGATTAAGGACTGGATACCTGCCAACTCGCCGCCACATACCGACGCCAGTACCTGGCCGAGGTCTCCCGTGATGAAGTCGCCGCAGAGAGAGTCCAGGAGGTCGCCCGGAAGCGACGCGAAGCGCACCATAAGCGGATAGGCGCGGGTTTCGCGGAACTGGGCCAGCAAGAACATGGCGTACAAGTGGGCCATGTAGTCACCCTCAGCGTCTAATTGCGCTGCTCGGTCCACGGTTCCTTTGAGGATGCGCAGTAGCTCTGGTGTGATCTCTTCCCGGCGCGCCACGGCCGCTTCAACCGCAGCTCGTGCAAACTGTCCAGTATACCGTTCGAATTGGTGTAGGATTTCGGCTGTTTCCATTGGCATCTTCGTGCAGCCACATTCTCCCTTACATTCTCTACCTTCTCCTACGACGACGATTATAGCGGTCGCTGTGTGATCACTCCGTCGCCTGAAAGGCGACGGCTTCTCGCGGCACGCATGAGACGACATCCTCTACGTTATGCCGCGAACGCCCGATCCGGGCGCGTTCGAGTATGACTTGCGCGGTGACCACGTCACGAGGCGCCGACAACCCGCATACCGGACATTCATGCCAACGCTCGGCAAGAGTCTTGGGCACGGCCGCTCCGCATACGCACACTTGGCTGGTTCCACGCGGATCCACCTTCACCAGCTCTCGCCCGGCGCTCGCAGCCTTGTACCAGAGTTTGGCAAAGAAAGAGTTCCATCCGGCGTCGTGGACCGGGCCGGCCAATATTCCGCGCGAAAGTCCTTTGATGTTCAAGTCTTCCACCGCGATCAACCCGTAGCGTTCCACCAGCCAGCGGCTGAGATCATGATGAAAGGCGGCACGCTGGTTTCTGATTTTACGGTGCGCCTTGGCCACTAGTGTGGCGGCCTTGCGGCGGCGGTGGCTGCCGCGCTTGCGACGGGAAAGCCGGCGCTGGGCGCGGCGCAGGTGTGCCAACCCGCGCTTGAGGTGTCGGGGATTGTCGATCTCCTTGCCATTCGAAAGAGCGACAAAGCTATCCAGTCCGACATCCATGCCGATCTCCTCGGACGACTCCGGCAACGCCACACTGTCCCGCTCGACGGAAAAACACACGTACCAGTGATTCACGTCCCGCTTGATCGTAACGGTCTTGATCTCACCCTCCACAGGCCGGTGCAGTTTGACTTTGACGAGGCCAGCGCCCTGGATACGCAATTTGCCGTCTTCGAGCAATCGGCAGCCATCGCCGTAGGACGGAAAGGTGATACTGTCGTACCGCCGGAACGAACGGAAGCGCGGGAAGCCGGGCTTCTCGCCGCGCCTTACCCGAGCGAAAAACGCCTGGAAGGTCTTATCCAGCCGGCGGAGCACATCCTGGCAGCAGGAGAAGTTGGCCAGTCCGAGCAATCCTTCTTCCCGCATCGGCTTCAACTGCTTGGCCTGGTCGTAGTAGTTGATGCTCTTGCGGCAAACTTTCCAAGCATCGCGCCGTTCCTGAAGAGCGGCGTTGTAGAGCTCGCAAGCCTCGTGGAGCTGGTTCTCGAGGAACTGACCCTGGGCTTGGTTGGGGTACAGGCGGTATTTGTAGGCGAAGCGCATAAGCAGGAGCATACAAAGAGCATAGGTCTAAGGCAAACAAAAAGCGAATGCGCACGAATATGCAAAAGAAGGCCGCATGCCCCTATCACCTAAAGGCGACAGTCCCCTGCGGACGAATCTATGGCACCTTTGCGGATATCATCTCCAGGGCCGAGGACCTCTACGTGCCGAGTGCGCCGCCGATGAGCCCTTTGACCAAGTCTTATTTTACCTGCTGGGCATTTTTCGATGCTTGTGCGGGGCCGGCCAACGAGACCATTGGGACCACCATTTTGGAGACCGGCGCCGCTTTCGGCATGCACCCCGAGCTGTTACGCCTGATCCGGCTGATGCAGGATTCGCGAATGGGCTTCTACATCCACCGCGGCAGAGAGGGCAACGTCAGCATTCTTGAGGATCTCGTCACCAGCGCCGTTTACCGAGCCGTCGTCCCCGCCGGCTATCGCGGCGGGAAGAACGAGAACTGGTACGTCCGCTTACTTCCGCCGCCATTCCAAGAAGGCACGGAACACGTCGTCTTTACGACGCCATATATCGTGGTGCACCCGGACTTCGCCGATTGGTTGGCGTACTTCCGGCGTACGTTACCCGCCACGGCAGGTTTCGATGACTACGAACGCCACATGAAATACGGACCAACCAGGGAATACTGGAACGATTACATTTTCGAAGCCTACGTGAACCACCAGGCTGACGCGATCTATCTCGCCGGCCTTCCCGACATTCCCGAGAGCCGCCCGCATTCCAAAATATCCGAGGCCAAAGGCTGGAAGGCCCCGGCCTTCCTAAGGCAGAATTAGCTGGAGCGAGCCGGTACTATGGACGACGTGGATTCCGAGTGGCGCCGTCAGGGCGCGACCCTCAGCCACAAAACGGCGCAGGAGGAGTTCGGGCTGACATGGGAGGAGATCGTTCGAGCAATTCGCGCTGGCAAGCTGCATTGCCAACAACAATCCATGCACGGCAACCCCTGGCTTCGGCTTCTTCGGCGAGAGGTGGAAACGTTGGTTAGGGAACGGCATGGCGCCAACTACCTGAGGAACCGGCAAGCAAAAACGGAGCTTGCCCGCATTAACCGGGAGTTGAAACGACTGAAAGGCCAGATCGCTGTGTTGGAAGAACGAAAGTCAAAGCTGAGTGTTGATTTCGGTGAATAATCTTTTCTTGACTCCGGATTTGCGGTGGCAACAGGCGGTTTATCTTCAGAACCGCCGCGAAAGGGCGGCCAGCTGCTGTTAATTAACTATACGCCGAACACCATCAGCCTTTGTTTGGCGTCGCTTAGCTGCCAGGCTATCCCCTTGTCTAATTTTTCTCCACCTCGGCACGCCGTTATATGCCTCGGCACGCATCAGACTGGCTCTGTCGGTGTTTGGAAATAAAGTTCAACGACGTTTCTTTGCCGCCTTGAGAGCGCGTCTTTGATCCCGCGCACCGTGAAAAATGTGGAGAATATCTGTGCCCCGGCGCGTGCTGCGATAGTAGATTAGATGCTTTCCAGCAGGGAAGCACTTCACTCTGCGAGCGATGTGGTCTGCTGGCCTGCCGGCATTTGGGTGTTCTCCGAGCAGCCAAAACCGCTCCGTGATCCTGTCAGTTATCCGGTCTGCAACCTCCAGACTCGCTCGATCAGCCCAATAGACAAAAATCTCCGCTCCCTCTCAGCATCTTCCGATATGCGGTAGCGCATTATTGGCCAGATGCCTTGCGCGCGAGGAGTTTACGGCCCCTCGCTTTAGTTCGATCTGCAAGTTTCCTTAACCCTTGGCGGCCTTCGTATTCAACAAATCTACCCGCCCCGATGGATTCGATGCTGGCACGCACACGCTGCCGAATGCCATCGAGTTGATCCTCTGTTAGATCGGCCAGGACATCCTCTGCGGTAGGCTTCGCCAGCCGCAGCACGCGGGCGTCGTCATCTTCCATGCGCCGCAACGCCTCGCGGACGACTTCGCTGGCGTTATTGTAACGTCCGCTCCTCACTTTCCTACGAACATAACTCGCAAGCTGGCTGGTAATCGAGACATTCATTTGGTCCATGGACGGTGTCTCTGCTTCTGAGAACCCTCTTCCCTGAAGTTATCCACAAAATCCAAGGATGTCAATCTTTGACATATACCCAATATACCCAGACTGGTGCCTACTCCGCGATGCCCGCCCCCCGAAGCCTTTATCCATCCTAGGGGTTGGGCAAGGAGCACTGGAAGAAAATCGACCCGTCGCAACACATTGTACGAGAGCGAAGCTCATGGGATTGATCGCCGACCTGGGGCGCGGCGCTCTGGGCCTGGACACCGTCATCTTCCTCTACTTCATCGAGAACAATTCCCTGGTTCCTTCCGCTCCTTGAGCCGCTTTCAAAGAAGTTGACAACGGACGCAGGGAGTTGGTTACCTCGGCGCTTACTTTGTTGGCACTTTTGGTCGTTCCCTATCGTTCGGGAGACCACCTGCTGGCAGAGCGTTATGAAGCTCTTCTCACGCGGAGTCGCGGTGTTCATGTTGCAGAGATTTCGCGCGATCATCTGCGCGCCGCTGCGCAGTTGAGAACCATAACGGGAGTGAAGACGCCCGACTCTCTTCAGCTTGTGGCAGCTTTGGGGACTGGCTGTGCCACCTTTCTTACGAATGATCGCGACCTCCCGACTATACCGGGCCTGCGTATCTTGCAGTTGGCTTCTTGCGGTAGGTGATCCAGATTTTTGTGGCGCAGATCACGTTGCTCTGCCTTTCAACCGCATGAACATCACAAATGCCAATTTCGCTATGAAATTTATGCGGTCAACTTTTAGAGCGGAGGTATTCGAGAGCTGATCCGACGCAGAGCTTCCCTTATCGAAAGTGCTTCAGGACCTTCAGGGAGAAGCTTCAATGCCAATTCCAGTTGCCGTTTGGCATTCTCTGCGTCTCCCTTCCGGGCATAGATAATGCCGATATTCTTCCGGAGTACGGCGAGTTGAGGGCAATCCCGACAAAGCTCGATCGCTTCCTCCATCTGTCCGAGCGCCTGGGACCAGTTATTGTCTTTGGCGGCCTGCAGCGCGAAATTGTTCAATTGCCGAACGCGATCGGTTGCCTCCTGGCGTTCTTGCAAAGCCTTGAACTTTGTCATGTACTCAGCTGCTTCCGGGCTGCCTGTTTGGGACAAGACGCGCGCGAGATTGGCGAAAGCGGAGAGATTCTCAGGATCTGCTTCCACGGCCTTTTTCCATTGCGCGATGGCTTCCGCCTTCTTGCCTTCCTGCAAGAGGTTGCGGCCCAGATAGAGCCGAGCATCGGCGTTATTGGGCTGCAGATTCACGACCCTCCGGAAAAGCTCAGTGGCGTACGGAGAAGAGTGCTCTACGACCCCCAGCAAGAAGAGCGCATTCACATAGTCTGGGGAGAGACGGACTGCCTCGCCAAGTTCTTTCCGGGCGGCCTCCTTCTCGCCCAACGCATAGAGGACGCGTCCTTTGTTATAGCGCGCTAGCGAAGAATCTGGAGTAAGCCGGATAGCTTCTGAAAATTCTGCGAGCGCGCCCTGAAGATCATAGGTGTCGCCCAAAGCGATGCCGAGGTTGACATGGGCTTCGGAGGATGCGGGGTAAAGACCAACAAGTTTCCGAAATGTCTCGACGGAATCTGCATCTCGGCCGCTTTTTCCCTGAAGCATACCTAACCCCGTCAGCGCATTCGCGTTGTTAGGCTCCAAGGCCAGGGCGTTTTGAAGCTGCCTCTCCGCTTCCGCATAGTTCGCCTGGGCCGCGAGCGTCAGGCCTAAGTTAACCAGAGCCTGGGTGTATTGCGGAGAGATTGCAATAGCCTCACGAAACGACTGTGCCGCCTCGCTATTCTTTGCTTGGCGCCCGAGCGACGTGCCGAGATTATTGAGCGCCTCAGCATATTGCGGATCGCTTTCGATAGCCGCTCGGAACTCCCGCTCGGCTTCATCGAACCGCTCACGCAGCATAAGCGAAGAACCCAATTGATTTTGAGCCTGTGCGAAATGAGGATCCAGTTCGATGGCCTGCCGCAGTTGACGTTCTTCGTCAGAATGCTCCTGGAGTTTTGACAAGGCGAGCGCCAGGTTGTAATGCAGTCTGGCGTCCTTTGGTTCCAGAAGAAGAGCTTTCCGGTAGGCGGCTGCGGCCTCGCGTGAGAAACCCTTTTCGAGAAGGTCATTTCCCTGGCTATTCAAAGAGCCCGCCTGCATTTTTTGCTTAGTTTGTTGTTCTAGGCGTTCGAAGATTTCGAACTGTTGTTTGGCCGCAGACTCTTCCTTTTTCTTGCGGAGCATCAAGCCGAGCTTATAGCGGGCCTCCGGACCATCGGGTTTCAGTTCGGTGGCCGTCCGCAGCTCACGGATGGCGTCGTCCGTTCGGCCCAACTGACCAAGAACCTCACCCAAATCGCAATGCGCTTTGTAACTCGCGGGGTTCAATTGGATGGCGCGTTCCAGCGGGGGGACCGCCTCGGGGACGCGAGCCGAATCTTTCAAAGCTTCTGCGAGCATCTCCTGGCCTTCCGAATCCTTGGGATTCCGGCCGGTATAGTCTTGCAAGTAGCGGAGCGCGTCCTCGACCGTGCTGAGATTCATCAGCGCCTTGGCTAAAGACAGCTCTGCCTGGTTGTGATGGGGGTCGATCCGCAATGTTTCCTTGTACTGTTTGGCCGCCTGAGCGTAGTCGTGGTTGTGGGCGTAAGCCGTGGCGAGGTTGAAGCGCAATTCCGCAGAATCGGGCCGGGCGGCAACAGCGTCCCCAAAGAGGGGAATCGAGTCAGCATAATCGCCCGCCTGTGCATACGATTCCGCCAGGGCTATCTTCATTTCGAGCGCGAGGTCTGGCCCGGGCGAATGACTCAAACCATCCTTGAGATAATAGATGGCGGCTTGGTATTTTTTCTGCGAGCTCAGCAAGCGGGCAAGGCCATAAGAGGCCAGGGCAAAGCGCGGATTAATCGTCAGCGTTTTCTTGAATTCGTCGCTGGCCTGCTCGAACTGCCCCAAATCTTGAAGGGCCCGCCCAAGTGCGTTGTGCGCCTTGAAAGAATCCGGCTCCGCGCCGAGGACGACGCGCAGTTCGTCAGCAGCTCGCTGTGGCGCGTGATTCTCCAGGAACGAAAGCGCAAGCTTGTAGCGGATTTCGTGCCGATCGGGGCTGCGGGCCAGTGCTGCCTGAAAGGCGGCGATCGCACAGCTAAACTGTCCTTCGCGTCCATAGAATGTGCCCAGCGATTCATAGGCTTCTGCGCTTAGCCCCTGGGACTCAACTTCGTTCCGAGGCACCTCTGCTGGTGCCTCGGGTCTCATGCGCGGCGTTTTACACGCTTCGGGAATGTCCGGGAGCCCGGTAGCGCGTCCGCCCGAGGAATCAACTCTGCCCTGAGCCGGCGTGGTTGAGGGAAGCGCCCAGCCCTGCACGAGACACAGGATCCCGAAGGAAAAACAGATAGCTACCCGTCGCCACATGGTTCAAGCCGCTCGGAGCCGCAGCGCGAGACCCGGAGCCGCTAATGATATCCCCTTCCAAACGGCGCAGAATACTGGCGCAAGGCGGATAACCGCACTTCGGGGCGAATTGTCGGACGCGGTCGTCGTCGAGCGCGATATCAATAGTAGAACTTCAGGGCCAACTGAATTTGTCTCGGTGAATAGCCAGTGGCTGTCGAATTGACAACCCCAAACAAACTGGTGGCTGTTGGCGCTCGGCCTTGGCCGCTACTTGTCGGAGTGCATGGGGCAACGTTACTGCCGTTCGCGGTCGGAGTGCAAACCAAGTTGCTGAAGTTTGCGTTGGGATTGCCCCAGATCGGAGAGTTGGTCAAGTTAAAGGCTTCCGCTCTGAACTCCAGTCGTGCTCGTTCTGTTACCGGGAAATTCCGGAAGACGGAAAAGTCTAAGTTCGCTCGTCCGTCACCCCTCAGAACATTGCGCCCGAAGTTGCCATAGGTTCCCGTGGAGGGCACTGCGAAGGCGGCAATGTTGAACCAGCACTGGAGCGCCCCCACAGCAGCTCCGTTCGGACAGGTTCCGCCGTGCGGATTGCCAACGAGATCAGCACGCTCGGCGCTACCGGACCCGACATTCGGAATAGAGTTGGAGGCCACGACATTAAAAAGTGTCCCTGAAGCGAAACTCGCTATTCCGTTGACTTGCCAGCCGCCAATGAGGGCGTCGACGGAACGGAGGCCGGACATGAATCTCCTGCCTTTGCCGAACGGGAGCTCATACACGACGTCGGCCGTAAAGATTTGCGGCAGGTCGAACCCAGCCAGGCTCTTATCGCGCTGAAGGTGGTACGGGTCTTGGACGGAGGTGCCATTGGTGCCGGTGCCAAACCACTCATCGGCGCCGATGTCGATGGTCTTCGACCACGTGTAGGAAAGAAGATACGAGAGCCCACGAGATGCCTTCTTGTCCAAAGAGACCTGCAGACCGTCGTACCAGGATTTGCCGATGCTTTCGTCGTAGTGGATCGGCACGAGGTAGGGAAAGCGGAAACGTCCTTGAGCCGCGACGAGGTCGGGCGTGCACGTCGTTGTGTAGCAGCTCACCGAGGGAACCAACAGCTTGCCGGTTGGGTCCGGCGTGGTGGCCTGGTTGCCCGTGACGCCAACGTCCAGCCTGTGACCTGACGAACCCACATAGTTCACGGTAAGCGTGGTGTTCGGACTCAAAGCTTCTTGCACCCCGAAATTCCACTGGTCCGAGTACGGATTCTTGATGTTCGGATCCACGAACCAATTGTTCGTGGTTTCAAAGGCAGTCAGACTCGGAACTGTATTGGCGCCTTGAAGCGGGTTCTCCGCAAAAACGCTCGGCGGATCGTTTGTATTGTTGAATGACAGAATGAACTGGTCGGCGCGGGGCCAAGTCCCTTGCTGGTTCTGCGCCATCTGGATAACGGCCGCCCAGTTGTCGAAGAACCTCCCATAAGCGGCGCGCAGAACGGTTCTGGGGGTCAACCGGTATGCGATGCCTACGCGCGGCTGGATATTATCGTAGGAATTGTGCCAGAAGCGGCCATCGGGAGAAACGACGACGTGCGCCGGGAGCGATCCGTCTGGCGTAGGGATGCAGGGAGGTTTGTTGCCAGTGGCGCTGCACGCGGGCGCTAAGGCCTGCAGAACGTAGTTGCCGGTATGGAGATCCCAATTGCCGATGGGCACGTTGCCATCCGCGGGACGGCCATAGACGGGGACGAAGGTCACGTCATAGCGGCCGCCCAAGTTAAGGGTTAGCCTGTCGGTCACTCTCCATTGGTCTTGGAAATAGAAGCCGTCAATCCAGCCGCCGTGTTCCGTCTCGAACTCATTGCGGTACGTGTCCCCCGCCGGAATTCCCAAAAGGAAGGAGGCGAAGCCTGCGCCGCCGACACCCTTCGTTGGGGAATTGGCCGTCTGCGCCGCAGAAAAGTCCAAGTGGTTGGTATTGAAAGTCTGTTGGAAGCCGTTGGTATTAAAGTCCGCTCCCATGCTGAATGTGTGTCTTCCGTGGGTCTTGGCGAAATTGCCCTTCCATTGCCAAATGTCGGACACGACGGCTGGGCTGCTGCCCTCTTGGAAGGACGTAATGTCACCGCTGTCGCTGAAATTAACCGCATTGAAGTAGCAGTTCCGGGTGCCTTTCACGAACGAACACGCGAAGCTGTTGTCGTATCCACCCGCTTTGATGAGCGCCTGCGATATGGCCTCGGGAAGCAACGTGGGGTTTGCGGAGAATCCGTAGTTGCGTCCGAACTGCACGGACAAGACCGACGTGGGGCCGAAAGTATGGTTCCACGCAACGCCGTACTGATAGGCATGGTAGGTGTTTAAATTGATTTGGCCAAAGATTCCCGGCACGTCTCGCGGAGAGCTGATGTGACTGAATCTACCCCAAAAGGCGTTTTTCTGACCAACCTGCTCGTCGATCCGAATGTTATAGCTGTCAGGATCCTGGTTATTCGTGAGGGTCTCATGGAAGTTCTTGCCCGCCACACCTGTTAGGTTGGGTGTCAGCGATCCGTACAGCAGCTGGGCGACCGCTTGCATATTGGGATCCATCAGCTGGGGCGGCAAAATGTTGCATGCGGATTGTCCGGCCGGTGCTGCCGTAGTTCCAAGCGGCGCCTGGAGTTTTGTGCCGGCCATCAGCGGTACCGGTGTATTGGTCGTCCCCTGACAGAGAAAAGGTGTTCGCGTTCCCGACGAGGTTGTGCTGTACGGATTATAAAGCTGATTGCCCCCGGTAAAATCGCCGCTCGACTGTGCGGCCGTTGGGATCAAAGATTGGTTTGCGTTGCCCACATGGAAACGCACTCCTTCATAACTTCCAAAGAAAAATGTCCGATTGCGGCCGTTATAGTGAGGCAGGAGTGCGGGACCGCCGATGTTGGCCCCAAATTGGTTCTGGTGTAGCAAGTTGATTCCGGTGATAGGATTCCGGGCGTCGAACGCACTGTTGCGAAAGAATTCCCACGCTTCACCGTGAAATTCGTTCGTGCCTGTTTTGGTGACGACGTTGACTACACCGCCCAAAACGCCGCCAAACTGCGCCTGATCGTTGTGCGAATCCACTTTGAATTCCTGGATGTCGTCGATGATCGGCGGAACCGAGTACGTACTGCTGAAGCTTTCCTGATCGTTCAATCCGTCCAGCAAAAAAAGATTGCTCCGGTTCGTCTGGCCGTTAATGGAGGGGAAAGAAAACGACCCAATGGTGTTGCCAGCGAACTGCTGGTTGCTGCCGTTTTGCGTCGTATTTACAGTGCTGACGCCAGGGGTCAAGTTCAGCAATTGCGTGAAGTTCCGCCCGTTCAAGGGGAGGTTGTCCACGGACCGCTTGCCGATCACCGTGCCAAGCTCCGAACTGGATGTCTGGATACTTGTCGCGGAAGCCTCGACCACCACAGCTTCAGTCGCTGAACCAATGCGTAAGGTGACATCAATCGTTGTGCTTTGATTGACGGCGAGGTCAAACGGCGCTGTTGTGCCTGTCGCAAAACCCTCCTTGCTTGCGGTGAGCGTGTACCTGCCCGGAATGATATTCACCAACACATAGGTGCCCGTGTCGCCCGTGGTGGTCGTCTGCGTCACGTTGGTTGCCTCATTCCTCAAGACAACCCTCGCTCGCGGCACACCCGCGCCGGATGCGTCGCCAACTGCGCCATTGATGGACGCGGTAGCGACCTGCGCCGAAGCGAGTCGCGGCGACAACAGCAGTGCAATCATGCCCAAAACGAGAACACTTAGAACCCCTAGAGGAGACGATGTCGAGGACGTTGAGCGTGTCATTGTTCCTTCTCCACGCCGGATTTGAGTCCTCGGGCCGGTGGCTTAGCGCCCTCAGATTCTTCGAAGAACGTTTGGCACCCCGCAAAGTTCCACGGGAATGCCAAGCAATCCGAATGGAGAGGTATAACAAAAAGCCTCAAAGTTCAACATCAAACATCTAAATTTCAAATACTGAAATTCTAAAGGATCGGCGGCAGAGTGCTGATAGCCTGCGATTTGTGCCGGTGCACCCGATCTTGCTTTGGATAGCCTCAGGGAGTCAATTCGCGGGCTTCGATGATTCGCAATCTTTGAGAGAGCTTCGAATGGAAGCATCCTGAGGGAAAATATGATTTGCATCGGCCAGGATTTCACATTCTTCCCGCTTCTTGTTCAATGACTGGTAGGTTTTTGCCAACAGCCGGTAAAGTTCCGCGTCGTAGGGAATCAGCCGGATGCCTTCGCGTAAGACACCGGTAGCACTGGCCGGATCACCTCGAGCGACAAACAGTCGTCCCAATAATTCGAAGTCCGCCGGATTGGTGCTTCCTCTGTTGCGCGCGAGGTCCAAATAGCGAATCCCGCCCTCCAGGCCCTCCCGGCTTTTGTTCTGCAGCGCCAGGTCTGCCAGAGCCTCCAAAACGGCCACATTCTCCGGTTCGCCCGCTTCCAGTTGCTTCGCAAGCGACCAATATCGCTCGCGATACCCCGGATGGGCAGTCATCACCTGGCGGTATGCCTCTAATAGGGTGAGCGGAGCAGGAACGGTCATTTTTCCGGGGGATGCGTTTAGATGTACGAGGTCGGGAAGTTCCGGTGTCACCATGTGGAAGGCAACATCGGGGAATGGCTCGTTCGGATCCGCAATAATCCGATGATTGGTGAGAACCGAATGTGAGATCACGTTTACATTTCGCTTTGGCATGTGGCAGCCGATACAGTTGTCGGGCGGACTTTTCTGCTGGCGCACGCTCAGCGGAACCCTGCAACTGCTCTCCGTATGGCAGGACATGCACTTCTGCCTAAAATATGCCGGGGCCTGCTGCTCGGTGGGCTGCCGGTGCGGATCGTGACAGCTCAGGCAGCCGAGGCGTCCCGCGCTGCCGCGATAGCAATTGCTAAGGCGCATAAACAGATAGTGTTGGAGCAAATCATCCTGCGGAGGAGACTCGCCGGTGAAGGGCACGAGAAAAATGCTGAGAGTGTCATCCAGAGCTGCGCCGGGACGAAAGTCGCTATAGTCCTTACCTGGTTGAAGGACTCGTGCCTGGCCGGATTGATGACAGCGCATGCAGATATTGTCCACCAGCCAAGGCGTGAGTTTGGCTGGATTTACAATCGAGTTCCTCGCATTTTGCGCAGAAAAGTTCGTCCGAATTACCGTCAAGTGTTTTGAGCCCGGGCCATGACAGTTCTCACAACCAACGGCCAATTCCGCGAACGGCGGCTCCCGAAAACGGCCGTTGCCTTCCAAAATGGCCTGCGGCTGGCCGCTATGACACATCACGCATGCCGGAAGAATCGGCCGGCTGAACCCGTAATCACCGAACTCGTACCCCGGTGAGAGACCCCAACGATGGATGTTCGAGTAGAAGGACAGTGGTGCTTCGAACAGATAATTTCCGCGCCGCGTGATGGCACCAAAGCCGTTGGCGCCTGCACCGATGATCCAGTCGATTTTGTGGGTGTCTCGGAAAATTTCCTTGCCATCTAGGGTGGTTTCATACTCGCTTTGGTAGAGATTCCCGTTGCTCTCATACGTTTCAAAGTGCCGGTTCAAGTGGTCGTCGAAGATGGACGCCGAAGTTGGAATCCCTGCCAGGAAAGATGCGTTCGCCTCCGAAATGGAGCGGCCCATGTCGGTCTGGGAGTACGACTTATAAATGGCACGATGGCAATTGCCGCAGATTCGAGAACCCACGTAGCCGCTGAGGACGCGCGAATTCTTGTCGCTCTCTTCACGGGCCTGGACCTGACTTTGGTTTTGGCCCAACAGTGGCAGGGCAAACCCAAGGATCGCCGTCGCGAGGAAAGCGGCGATGATCCGACGATGGATAGACAGGTCGAGCGCGAAGCAGCCGCGTGATTCAAAACCGTTTCGCGCTATTCTGGTGGAATCCTCAGTCACGATGTGTGGCTCGCGGATTTCACGCCAGCAGAATTGCGCCTACGAGCGCGGCAGGTTTTGACGGTTGGCGCTCAGCTGGTTGTTCAGGAAACCAATTCCCACGGGCGCACCAGGCGTGCTGCCGGTGGACAAGATCGGGAGGAGACGTCCTTTTTGAACACGGTATCCGAGACCACGCCAGGTAATTTCATCGGAAAAGAAACCAATAATCCAAATCACGAAGCTAAGCGCGTCGCGCACAGGAACGAGCCATAGAATCTTCCAAAGCTTCCGGTCACCCAAACCCCACGATCCTGTTATCCAGGTCAAGCCAACCCGAAGAACAAGATATGCCAGAAGATAGGAAGTAGCTATGGTTACTGAGCCTCGAACCATCGAGGTCGCGAAGCCAAGCAGCGCCCAGGTCAGCCCGTGCGTGAAAATGAGCCCCCAATACCCCATTGGCCGCACGCTCTTCAGTCCGATAGACCAGCGCAATTCATGCTGGAAGTACTCCCGCATGGACTCATTGGGAAAGACCATGGTGACAGGCTTTGCAATCAGTTCCACACGGTGCCCGCATTCCGCAATCCGCTTGCCCAACTCAAAATCGTCGTTGTGATGGTTGACCATTGCTTCCCAGCCGCCGATTTCTGAAAGGAACTTCTTCGAGGTTGCCATGGTCCAGCCAAACGCAAAACGCATTCCTCCTTCGACTTTCTCGGCGACGAGCGCTGCGGGGGCAGAGTCCAT